>Ga0316604_10002889_pt1 | contig 12614 bp, 11 predicted proteins | sample OWC_soil_day20_C_FD_207650 | JGI IMG/M metagenome (GOLD analysis project Ga0316604, IMG submission 207650) | Wetland soil microbial communities from Old Woman Creek delta, Ohio, United States - OWC_soil_day20_CT | ecosystem: Environmental > Terrestrial > Soil > Wetlands | place: USA: Ohio... | reverse complement strand
CTTTCGCGTACAGGTGGCTAGGGCGGCCCCAGATTTACCATGCACGGCCGCCCTCAGGAAAGAAGAATGGCAAGCGCTGTACTATAACGTCAACCAAGTATCCGAGCCCATTGCAACGCCACCTTCATTACGAGAAGCCGTTCTGTGGTTTGCCAAGCTCGGAGGATTCCTGGCGCGAAAAAGTGATGAGGACCCAGGACCGCAAGTTCTCTGGCGTGGATTTCAGCACCTCCCCTACGTCACCGATCAGGTGCTTTATGTCATCGGCAGATGAATTCGTCAGTGAGGTCTGGATCAAGGGAGAGGCCCGTTTACGGAAGGCAAATCTGTTGCATACGAGCAACAAAGAATTGCTGCGAATTTCACGCCTGTGGCAGAATGTCCTGAAGCGCTGACTGGTCATGCCAGCAAGCTGAATGCTGCGGAGTGATTCGTATGCATTGAAAGAGTTGAGAAATGCTGAGTCGTTTTCAGTCGAAGTATTTTGGGGACATCGGGAAGCCGCTCTGTCCAGTGTTGTTCGCAATCAGCCTTGCAACGAGGAGAATATGAAAAAATCACACCTGCTCATTCTGGCAGCCATCGCCGGTTTCGCCGCCAGTGCCCAAGCTCAGATCGTCGTAAAGTCCGCTCCGGTCCAACCCTACATTCTGGGTGCTGGGAATATCGTGGAGAAGGACGGCCTTGGCAATTGCCTGCGTTCGACGAACTATTCCAGCGAACTGATCAAGAGCGTCCTGACCACTGAAGGCAAACCGGTTGGCGTAGCTTGCGGTGAAATCAAGGCTGACGCTCCTGTCGCTGCTGCTCCGGCTGCTGCACCGGCTCCGACTCCGGTCAAACCGGCCACCGCTCCTGCTCCTGCTCCGACTCCGGCAGCTCAAAAAGTCAGCCTGCCGAGCGATGCTCTGTTTGCCTTCAACAAGGCTGACCTGAGCGATCTGGGCAAAGACAACCTGACGACTTTCGCCAACAACGCCAAGAAACTGAAGGCGCTGGAAGTGATCATCGCCGTCGGTCACGCTGACCGCATCGGCACCGCCGACTACAACCAAAAACTGTCCGAAAAGCGCGCTGCTGCAGTGAAAGACTTTCTGGTAGGCCAAGGCATCCCGGCAAACAAGGTCTACACAGAAGGCAAGGGCAAGACCCAGCCAGTAACCGGCAAGACCTGCTCGAAGCTGGGCGCTGAAAGCGGCAAGAACAAGAAGTTGGTGGATTGCCTGGCTCCGGATCGCCGCGTCGAACTGGAAGCTGTCGGCACGAAGTAATCAGCTTTCGCTGTAAAAAAGCCCCGCACGCAACTAATGCCGTTCACTTAGGTGAGCGGCATTTTTCATTTTGAGGGTAGTGGGTGGACAGTATCCAAGACTGTTAACGTGGCCGTCGATGCTGCCATGCCACCTCTCTATGACCACCGATGTAATGCCGATGATCAGGTGATCATTTGGCAGAGCATTTGCCATGTGAATGGATAGAGCAGGGACTTGCCGCACACGGTGTGGCGAGCATTCGTCGTCGCCTACCTGCTGAGCAAGTGGTCTGGCTGGTCATTGCGCTTGTGCTGTTTCGGCTTCAATCGATGATGGAAGTGCTCAGCACGCTGGATCTGGCGCTGCCCGATATGCGTGTGGAGGCCGTGTACAAGAGTGTGATTACCCAGGCACGCGCTCGGCTTGGGCAAGCTCCTTTGCAGTGGCTATTCAAACAGACGGCCAATCAGTGGAAAGGGCTCTCACTGTGGGCCGTCGATGGCACCACGTTTCGCGTGCCAGACAGCACGGAGAATCGTGCGCACTTTGGTGCCCAGCGCTACGTTAGCGGGAAGTTGCCTCTTATCCTCGGATTCGTGCGGTCAGCCTGACGGTGCTGCCCACGCATCTGGTGGTGGCGGTCGAGTTCGGCGAATACGGCCGGAGCGAGATGCTCTGATCAAGCAGATAACGGATCACTCGCTGACGGTCTTCGATAAGGGCTTTGTTCCGGCGGAGATTCTGCTGGGACTGAGCACTTCAGGCACCGAGCGGCCCCAGATGGAAGTCATCTCGAGCACCTCTGAGGATTGTCGTGTCCGTCTGCGCATCTCGCCCCAGGCGCGCGCCAAGGCGCCAGGCTTACCCAAGCGCCATTCGAGACCGCAAGCGGGCAGAGCCGCGTATTGCTCACTTCGCTATTCTGAGCTTTCTGCGTGCGCTGCATATCATTCAACATGAACGGATTTGGGCTGCCGGCATGAGCCCGGGGAAGTTGCCCGCGCATTTGATGCGTATGCGCCAGCGACTGCAATTGGCCATCATTGAAAAACGACGGGGGCGAAAATGCCCCCGTGTCGTCAAAGCCAAGCCTCGTCGCTATCCAGCTCGGCACATCAAAGAGCCTTAACTGAACTGCATTACCCCTTCGGCAGGGCTTTTTCAACGGCGACTCAGACCGGGCGACATCGAAATGCCGTCATCCTTGTGCTGGCGACCGTTGATGTTCAGCAGACCTCGCGGTCTTGCTTGCTGCGGCGTTCAAGATCGGCCTGACGATGCTTCACCCACTGGTCGTGAATTTTCTTGCCCATCGCCTCTGGCGTGTCCTGGCTGTTTTTCCGACGAAACAATTGTTGAGTGCTCATGACGTTCTCCTTGGAACATGATGGAAGGACTGACGCGCAGGGCGTCAGGGAGGAGCCTGTCCGGTCGGGATATAAACCGGGTAGGCAGGAGCAGGAACGACCGCGCTGCACATCGCGCAACGAGCCTGGGTTGAATCGGGAAAGGGTCTTGCCTGCACGCGAGCGCGTCAGATCGGCCAGCCTCGGCAGGGCAACAAGAAAAACAGGATTGGCGAGACCAGCCTGGACATGGCAGCCCCCATGGATCCCGGAGATCCATGTTTGCCGAATCGATCCGCAAGGACGACCGGCGTACTGCAACACGAAGACAAAGGATGGCTACCCGTGCGGTAGTGACATTCTCTTTGATCCTGACTTGCATGTTCCTGACAGCAAATTCAAAACAACCAACCAGCCTGCTTCCAGCGTGCGCAAACCAAGCACACCTCTAAATAAATGATACGAGCCCGGCAAAACACGGTTTTGACCTGATACAACGGGCTTGAAATCGGCTTGGAAGATCGCTCAGGAAACGCCGAACGCCTCGACCAGCGCGTCAACAAAACAGCTCAGCTTGATGGTCGGCTTCCGGTCCGCCCGATACAGCACATGCATTGGGCGGACCGGGCCTTCGTAATCCGGCAGTACACGCACCAGCCGCCCGGCAGCTACCTCGGTCGCCAGCACACTTTCCGGCCCGAGCGTGATGCCGAATCCCTCGATGGCGGCGTCCAGCAGCGCCCGCCAGTTATTGCTGCGGAAGCGGCCGTTGGCAGGCACGTCCTCCGTCTTGCCGTTGCGGCTGAAACGCCAACGACAAGGCTGTAAAGACGACCAGTAGGCGTACGGCAGACAGTCATGCCCGGCCAGCTCGGCGGGCGTCTGAGGCATGCCGCGCCTGGCCAGATAATCCGGCGAAGCGCAGGCGATCATGCGATAGGGCGCCAGCGGGCGGGCGATGAGGGAAGAGTCGGCCAGCTCGCCAATCCGCACGATCACCTCGAAACCATCTTCGATCGGATCGACGAAGCGGTCGTTAAGCGACAGATCCACCTGCATGTCCGGGTACTTCGCCAGATAACGCGTGACGAAAGACGTCATGCTGAAAATGCCGAAAGTCACCGGCGCACTTACCCGCAGCACGCCCTTGGGCAGGGTCTTCATCTCCTGCGTCAGCTGATCAGCGGCCTCCACCTCGGCCAGCACCACCTTGCAGCGCTCGTAATAGGCACGACCAACCTCCGTCAGACTCTGCCGCCGGGTGGTGCGATTGAGCAGGCTGGTGCCCAGGCCACTCTCCAGGGCCGCCACATGCTTGGCCACCATCTGCGGAGACATCTGCAGGGCTTCGGCCGCCGCCGCAAAGGAGCCCAGATCTGCCGCCCTGACGAAAACGCCCATGCTGGTCAGTCTGTCCATAATTCACTCCTGAAGGTTGTTTGTTAAACGCAAGATAGCGCATTTATCAATCATAAGGAGCCAATTAAGCTTGCATCACCCCTTACCAAGCAACCGGAGTACAGCATATGAAGATAGGCATCATTGGCGCAGGCTTTGTCGGCCGTGCGATAGGCAAACTGGCTACCCGCGCAGGCCATGAAGTCATGCTCAGCAACTCGCGCGGCGCACACACCCTGTTCAGCCTGCCGCATGCCACCGGCTGCATGGTCGGTACGGTAGCTGAAGCAGCCAGCTTCGGCGAAATCGTCATCGTGGCCATCCCGATGGCGGCCTACCGCAGCATTCCGGTCAGCCCATTGGCAGGCAAGATCGTCATCGATACCAACAACTACTACCCCGAGCGGGACGGCCACATCACCGAGCTGGACAAGCACGAAACCAGCACCAGCGAACTGCTCGCCAGGCATCTACCAGACTCATGCATCACCAAAGCCTTCAACGCCATCCCGATGAACGATCTGGAAACCGACGGGTTACCCGAAGGCTCTGCAGAACGGCGTGCGCTGCCAATAGCAGGCGACGACGCCGAAGGCAAGGCGATTGCCACGCAGTTGCTGAATGCATTCGGTTTTGATGTGGTCGATGCCGGCCCGTTGGCAGAAGGCTGGCGCTTCGAGCGCGGCACCCCGGCTTACTGCGTACCGCTGAACAAGGCAAAACTGCTCAGCACTCTCGCAGCGACGCGTCGGGAGATCGGCTAGGTCGCCATGTGCGACGGCAAGGCGTCGGGAGTCGAAGCATGAACGGCAGGTTCACGCTTCGACTCGACAGCCTGTCGGCCGTCAAAGCGGCAGACGGACGATGGCTTCGCCCGTCGCGATCAACACCCGGTTTTTCAGATCGATTGCCACGCGGTTCAGATGCAGGCGGGTCCGTGTGGGTACGAGCGTCCAGTGCTGGCCATCGTCCCGGGAGACCAGCAAGGTTCCATCCCGCCCAGGAACCCATATGTCATGGGTCTCGGGATTGATCTGTGGTTTGCGCAGGGATGATTTGTTGATGAAACCAAGCTGCTGCCAGTGCTGCCCGCCATCGGTGGAGCGCACGATCGAGCCGGCATCACCGAATCCAAGCAGGGTCCCGGCTTCTGTCCGCAGCAGGTAACCGACATGGGCGCCCGGCGGAAGGACCACCGGCTTCCAGCTCAAGCCCTGGTCATTGGAACGCAGGAATGCCTTGCGATCCATGGCCCAGATGACGTGATCCTTTTCGTCCACCTGTAGCGCCATCAGAGACTTGCTGATCTGGGCGATCTGGCGCCATGTCTTGCCATCATCCGCAGAGCGCAGGATGTTGCCATCCCTGCGTGCAGCCAGGAACACGCCGTTCTCCAGTGCCAGCACATCGGCAAAACCGTCCTCCCCCGCTGGAGCTTCGCTGACTTGCCAGTGATGGCCCGCGTCAGCAGAGCGGATGATCGAGCCAGGATTGCCCATCGCGAGAATGGTTTGATCATTGATGGCGAAGCGTTGCAGGAAGCTGCTCCCTGCAGACTCTCCCAGTTCGTTGGCCTGCCAGTGAAGCCCCTGATCCGTGCTGACCAATATCGTGCTGAGCGGCGCACTGGCGAGCAGACGGGACCTGGATCCGTCACGCACCAGGGTCTGAATGGACAGCGTCGTCGACATGCCGGTCTCGATGAGTTGCCAGTTCCTCGCCCCGTTGTCACTGCGTGCGATAAGGCCGTCATACCCCACCACAAGCAGTGCGCCGGAGACATCCAGACCCAAGCTCTCGCTCACATAGCGCGCGAGGTCCGGTTGGAGGGTCTGCCAGGTCTGGCCTTGGTCCTGGCTGCGCAGCATCAGCCCGCCACCGCCGGCGACAAGCAATGCGCCATCCGGCGAACGATGCAGCGTCATCAAACGTGAGCTCCACTCATTGCCATGCACCAGCTTCCAGGTCTGGCCGCCATCACTGGAACGCGCGATGTTGGCACGAGCGCCGACCACCAGAATGTCGCCGGAGTCTGGCAAGACCTCGACATCCATGACGTAAGCACGTTCGCCGATCATGCTGCGCTGCCAGTTCAGCCCATCCACCGAGCGCAACACTTCACCATTGGCTGTTCCGACGAGGATCTGCCGGTGCACGGGATCCAGCTTTGCCACATAAGGCGCTTCGGCCTGGCCCGTTTCACCATGGGAAACCTTTTTGAAGTCGGCGGAGATGCGGCTGTAGTGGCCGTCATGCCACAGGGCGACCACGTTCTTGCCATCCGGCGTTGCAACAAAGTGCATCATGATGGCGTTGGTATGTGTGTCAATTTCACGCCAGACTTTGCCGTCTGTGGAGCTCACCAACAGCCCATCGCCGCCGCCAGCAAGCACACCACCCTGGCTGGTCAGCGCCAGATGCAGCAGTGGCGCCTTGCGTTTGATACGGTAGATCACCCGCCAGTTCTTGCCCTGCTCGTCACCCAGCAGGATGCCGAGCCCGGAAGTCGCCAGCCAGGCGCGACGGGCCGGCAGGTACATCACATCGGAAATGTAGTGTCCGTCGGGCACCGGTGCTGCTTGCCAATGCCGGCCGCCGTCCTCCGAACGCAGAAATGATTCACCGAGGATGGCGAATACGATTGAGCCATCGGGATGCCCGATGAATTTCGATACAAAACCTCCGACAGGCGCTTCCGCCTGCGTCCAGCGCAAGCCATGATCCTCCGAGAACCATAGCGCGCTGTCACTTCCACCCGCCAGCATCACGCGCTGGTCAGGGCTCTCCCAGACCGTGTTGATCTGGGCATTCACAACCATCGCCTGCTGCTCAGGTGAGGCTGCAACAGCCCTGAGGAAGGGGGTCGTGAATACAAACAGCGTAAAGACCGCGACAAGCAAACGGTGTATGAAATGCATCATGAGTGGAATCGCCGATGGTCAGAACTGATGAGGCTGTCACGCCAGAACATGCGGAATGTACCAGACGAAAAAAAGCCCCCGCGCAGCGAGGGCTGTCATGCAGACAACTGGATCAGAAGCTCTTGACGTCAGAAGTCGACACGTTACAGGACGAGGTATTCCACTTTTCGCCGATCTTGGTCGAAGCGTTGTGCGTACGCGAACCGACATAGGTATCGCAAACCGCCGGGCTGCCGGACTTGTAATCCTGGATCTTCAGGTTGCGCAGGATCGCTTTGTCAGGCACGTTGTACGGCGAAGGAACGGTGCTGTCCCAGGAGGCATTGATGCCGACAACCGTCGACAAGCCGGGACCGCTCACACGCGTGCCGCTGGCATCCACGTGCTTCACGGTCAAGCCGTCCAGATCGATGGTACGGCCACCCTTGTTGGAGGAGCAATCACCGCAGGTCCGCATGATCTTGCCTGAAGCGGTGTAGGTCTTCACAGCGATCGATGAGCCCGAGGAGTTCTTGGTCTTACCCGAAGCCGTCGACTTCACCATCACAGCAGTGAAAGTGCGCACATACATCTTCGAGTTGTAAGCGTTGTCCTGGAAGAACTTGTCCGGCGAGTTGCCATGTTCGTAGAGGTTGTCCAGCACTTGCGTAGCGGTGCTGTTGTAGATCGAGAAGGTGCCACCTTCCGAGTAGTTGCCTGCGGCGTGTTCGCAGACTTCATCCCAGGTCACGTTCTTCAGCGTGCAATTGCCCGCTGTACACGAAATACCGTGACCACCGGCACCGGACTTGATATGCAGATTCGAAACCGTCGCGCCATTTTTCAGGGTGATGACTGCGGCCTGGCCCTCTTTGTCGCTCAAGCACGAAGTCCCGATGGTGACACCACCGCAGTCAACGGTGACGCCGTCGAAAACAGCACCTGCCGTACAGGTAGCACCAAAGGCGCTGGAAAAAGCGAGCGTGGATACAGCGCCAATCAAAAGCTTACGGATCATGTCTATGTCTCCATATTTTTATGTGGATGTTATGTTGCCCTGGCGGAATTAGGCCGACAGAAAAACAAAACCGTCTGACCTGTTTCCAGATCAAGTGCGCGTAACTTACTCATTTAAAGTTTTTGCGTCAATACACACAGGAATAGATAGAGAAAAAATAAAGCCCTTTAAAAACAGATACATAAAAACAACTTTCTTTGAAAAACATCAATAAAATCAAGAACATAAATATAACTTTAGATATAGATACAGGCAGACTCCGATTTTGCAATTCAAGCAACCGTCCACCTTCTCCCACAAGCTGAACGCAAGCTCAACGAAGCACTCGCCCCGCCAGTACGACGTACCGGGTCATCCCCAGCGCTATCGGTCGCCAAGCCCTGAAAATACATTTGGAATACCTATCCCTGCGCCAGCATCAGATCAAGGTTCTGCACCGCTGCGCCGGACGCGCCCTTGCCCAGATTGTCGAACACAGCAAACAGTAGCACCTGCCCTGCCGCCGGGTTGGCACACACCCCCAGCAACAAATCATTGCTGCCGTTGAGTGCCTGCGGATCAAGGCGCTCCAGGCCCAGCGACGCGTCGAGCGGCATCACCCGTACCCGGGCGGCACCAGCGTAATGCGCGGTAAGGCAGGCATGCAGGCGCATGGCATCCACGCCGGCCGGCAGCAGACGCAGACTCAGCGGAATCGTCATCACGATGCCCTGGCGGAACGCGCCATAGGCGGGCACGAACAAGGGACGCCCGGCGAGCCCGCTGTAGTGCTGGATCTCCGGCGGATGCTTGTGCGCAAGGCCCAGGCCATAAACCTCGAAGGCAGGTGCGTCGCACTGCTGTTCATAGCGATCTACCGCCGGACGACCGCCGCCCGAATAACCAGACACTGCGTGAATGCTGAACGGATAATCTGCCGGCACAAGGCTGGCCTGCACGAGCGGACGCAGCAAGCCAATTGCCCCGGTCGGATAGCAGCCTGGATTGCTGACACGCCGTGCAGCGGCGATTCTTGCGGCCTGTCCATCCGCCATTTCCGGAAAACCGTAGGTCCATGCCGGATGCGTACGATGCGCGCTGCTCGCATCGATGATCCGAACCGCCGGACGGGTGACAAAAGACACAGCTTCGACCGCTGCATCATCAGGCAGACACAGAATTGCAATGTCGCAAGCATTAAGCGCCTCGGCACGCCGTTGCGGGTCCTTGCGTTCCGCGGGCGGCAGGGAAAGCAGGCGCAGATCGTGCCGCTTACCCAGGCGTTCGTGGATCTGCAGACCAGTTGTGCCAAATTGACCATCAATGAAAATCAGAGGGGAAGTCATGCGAACGTCCTTTCATGGTATTGCGTTGGAACAGGACAGATCTTCCGCGCCCGGCTAGACTAATAAAAGTTGATTTTCCTGACCTTCAAATTCACTTTTCCTGAACGATATGCGCGAAATCAGCCTGGATCGTCTGCGCACCCTCGTCGAAATCGTCGAGCGGGGTTCCTTTGCCGCAGCGTCACGCCGCCTGAATCTGGCACCGCCCACGGTCAGCCTGCACATCACGGAGCTGGAAGACCGCGTCGGCGCCACCCTGCTGACGCGCAAGCGCGGTCAGGTGCGGCCCACCGCCATCGGCGAATCGCTGGTCGAACACGCGCGGCGCCTGCTCAGCGAAACAGAACGGGCGCTCGAAGACGTGCAGCGCCAGGCCCTCGGGCTGGCCGGACGGGTCCGGCTCGGCGCCTCGACCGGCGCGATAGCCCACCTGCTGCCACAAGCGCTCGCTGATCTGGGGGAAGCCCATCCCGGCATCGACGTACAAGTCGTCGTCCTCACCTCCCAGGAAACCCTGGCACGCCTCGCCAGCGGCGCGCTGGACATCGGTCTGGTCGCCCTGCCACAACCAACGGATGGCGGGCTGACAATCACCCCCTGGCGGCGTGATCCGGTCATGGCTTTCCTGCCCGCGCAGTGGCATAGCCCGGCGGAAATCACGCCGGCATGGCTTGCTGCGCAGGCACTGATCCTCAATGACGCCAGCACCCGCCTCCAGCGACTCACCGCCGAGTGGTTCGCTGCGGCCGGAGAGCATCCCCGGCCACGCATCGAACTCAACTACAACGATGCCATCCGCAGCCTCGTCGCAGCGGGTTATGGTGCCGCCCTGCTCCCCAGTGAAGATGGTGCGCAACCTGCCGACGGGCGCATCACCATGCGCCCCTTGTCTCCGCCCCTGTGGCGTCAGCTCGGCATTGCCCACCGCACTGGCGAGATCGAGCCCACCACGCAGCATGTGCTCGACGCCCTGTGGCAATTGAAACAGGAATAAGCGCCGAAGCCGAAGGGTTCAGCGGTTTTGATCGCCGGTATGAAAACGCGGGTCCAGCCCGAAAGCCAGGATCTTCGGATGCCGCGTCACGTAATCCCACACCGCTTCACGGGACGCCAGGGGCGCATGCCCGTAGATCTTGTCGAGCGATTTCAATGTCACGGTGATGAGCTGGTTCTTGCAATAGGTGCGGATCACCGCGGATTGTTCCCAGCGATCCTGCTGCAACTGGCCGACGATCCACAGCACCGGCCGCCACCAGTCATACGCGAAATCGCAATGCTTGATTACCTCGGCCGAAGATTCGCGCTGGGCCAGCATCGCAAAGAAGTTCAGCGCGTTATCCAGCATCAGGCGATCCGCGCGGTCCACATGCACCAAGGCATCTTCCGGCAAGGTCTTCTTCGCCTCATCAAGGGCACGCAGCTGCGGAATGCAGCTGGCAGGAAACGGCAACTGCTCAACCACAAACAGGCGGCTGGCCACGTATTCCGCATAGTCGCGGTTCTGCACTGCAGCCAGCAGTACACGAAAAGCGCTGTCTTTCACCTGCTGAAAATCCTGGCTCGTAAATGTCTGGAACAATTCAAATATCGAACGCTCAATCTCCTCACGCCGCGCCTTCTTCGCCTCATCGGACTGGAACAGCAGCGTCGCGATCACCCCGCCGAACGCCAGTGCAGTGAAAAGCACATTCAGCCCGTTATAGATCGGCTCGAAAGTTTCCTTGATCGCATCGCGCGGAATGACGCGCGTGAGCGGATACGTCAGCCCCCAGATCGCCACGATGCACAGCATGGACAGGATGGTCACGTGGATCGGCTTGAGCTTCAAGAACGATTTCAGCTTGAACTTCAACATCGAAAATTCCCTGCTTTTTGTGGATAGGCAAATGACGCTTGACTGTTGTCCGAAAAAGAATGGGGCACGCAATCCCTGAAGCAGTCGGCCCGGGAACCCGCCTCACATTCCCAGGCCGTGAACGCTTTTTAAAGTGAAGCCTTGAAACTCTTCAGGAAAGCTTCACGGGTAAGACCGAAGCTTTCTTCGAAGGCGGCGGATTCAGATTTTTTCAGATCGGCAAGTTTTCTGTGGTACGTCACCCAGGCTTCAAAAAAACGCGTACCCATCAACGTTTCAAGATGCGCAGCCATCAGCCCGGCCATCTGGTAGGGGCTCTTTTTCTGATCCATGAAGCCTTCCCATTTTGAATAATCGGACGTCCACAGTTCTTCGGGCGACACGAGCGCGCCACCAAGTTTCAGCCTGGCAAGGTTCTTCTCCTTCCAGTTCTGGGAGCTGAGATCTGAGGCACCTTCAAGCCGCATCGATTCCGCCACGGCATAACCGAACAGATCTGCCGTACCCTCCCTGATCCACACCAACGAGCGGCCGTTCCGGCCCTGTGACAGCTCGGATTGCAGCTCGTGAGTCAGCTCATGCAAGGGCGTTTTCAGGGCGCGCTCGCGCAGTATTTCGGGCGAGAGCGCCTGTTGCTGACGCAGGATCAGGGCGATATGGCCTTTTCCGTTCGACATGCCACCAGACGGACCGGCGCGTTCCGCAGCCCTGGACTTCAGCATCTTGAGGTCTTCGTGCAAGACCCGCTCGTAATCACTGTTAGATGAGGTGACGTAGATCCGCGTTGTCAGGCTGAGAGCGGTGCCGATGCGTTCGAGCATCAAGGCGTTGAACTGCTGCACGGCGCGTTGCGTCAATGGAAACCATTGTTCCCTGACCGTCCGGGTCCACATGCCATCATCCGTACTCGACATGATGACTTCGATGCCGCCCGAGCCAGCTTCTGCCGGACGATAGACCACCTGATCATCGACGGCGTAAAGCTGACAGGAAAGCTCATCCATCATTTTGCAGGCAGCCAATGCGTTTTGCATGGCGTCTGAATCATCTGCACGAAACGCCACCGGTCCACGCGGGGAAACCGCAATGGCCTTGGGGCTTGCCGCTTTGCGATACAGCTCGAAATTCTTGCGCTGACCAGGCGTGGGAAGGCGCTCGGCCTCGTCGATTCTCGCGTAGCCTGAAGCAGGCGGAACTGGCAGACGGTGCTGGCGTTGCTCGGCGCGCACGGCAAGCAGCCTGGCCTCCAGTCGCGCGAGAAAGTCGCTTTGACTGAGCCCGAAGCGGGTCTCGAATGCGGCAACGGGGTCGAACTCCGGCCGCGCGGCGCTACGCAGATACGCGGCATATGCGGGCCAGAAAGCTGCGCCTTGCTGTTCCTGCAACTGCACAATCATGAGCAGCGACATGGCAGCAACCCCATAGCGGTTCTTCAAGGCTTGTCGGGCAGCGAACAGCTCGCTCGCCTCTACCATGTTCTTTTCATTGCGCCGGAGGCTGACCGTAGCGGAAGCGTAGG
>Ga0316604_10002888_pt1 | contig 12616 bp, 13 predicted proteins | sample OWC_soil_day20_C_FD_207650 | JGI IMG/M metagenome (GOLD analysis project Ga0316604, IMG submission 207650) | Wetland soil microbial communities from Old Woman Creek delta, Ohio, United States - OWC_soil_day20_CT | ecosystem: Environmental > Terrestrial > Soil > Wetlands | place: USA: Ohio... | reverse complement strand
CAACCCGCGCCAACGCTTTTGAGATTCATTCACTGTGTTCGGCTGGTGTATGGTCGCTGAATGTACTGAAGAGCATGATGCTGACAAATAGTGACATCAACAATGTGTTGTTAATTTCCTCTTCCAAGGAAACCGATCTTGTAGGTCTTGACAATCCAAGGGCCCGATTCATGTATAACTTTGGGGACGGCGCGGCGGCGGCGTTGCTGGTAAAAGGTTATGAGCACAATACTGTTTTGGCGAGTCATATGATCACTGATGGGCGATTCGCCGAAGATGTTGCTTGCTACGGTGTAGGGTCTTACAACTACAACAAGTTGGGATCGCTCGACTATCCCCACCGTAATCTGGACGTGAAAGATCCGAAATCCATGAAGGGAAAACTGGACCCAATCAGTCTGCCAAACTTTGTTGAAGTAATCAAAAGGGCAGCGGAGAAAAGCGGATATTCAGCCAAAGATGTCAATTTTATCGCCCCGATATTCATGAAAAAATCGATCCTACAGGGGATTCTGTCAGAATTCGGCTTAACGGAAGAAAATTCATTTGTTCTGGAAAACTACGGACACTGCCAGTCGGCGGATGCATACATTTCCTTATTGGAAGCGGAAAAGATCGGACGGATCAAAAAAGGAGATCTAGTCGTCATGCTCGGCGCGGGTACGGGCTACACATGGGCGGCAACTGCAGTTCTTTGGGGATGAATGACCTCGAAAAACTGACTTCACAGGAGAAGAAAGGGAGGATAGAAAAGGAATGAAAACGAGTCATAAGGTTATTGTCGCGGTATTATTGTGTTATCTGGTGGCGTGGTTGGATCGTATGGCGATTAGTATGGCTTTGCCGTATATTGCCAAAGAGTTTGATCTTTCCGCGACTGCGGTCGGTGGCATACTTAGCGCATTTTTCGTCGGCTATGCCGGGTTTCAGATTCCTGGAGGTTGGTTGGCCGACAAATTTGGCGCACGGCGAGTTATCACTTGGTCATTAGCGATCTGGTCGGTATTTACTATGCTAACCGGTGTAGTCACCAACATGACACATATGCTGCTTGTACGATTTGTTTTTGGCGCGGGTGAAGGTGTATTCCCAGGGCCGGTCTGGAAGATTGTCGGCGCCTGGTTCAGCAAAAAAGACCGTGGAACTGCTAACTCTTGTGTGTTGACATCTACCACGCTCGGGCCTGCGTTGACGCCCCTGCTGGTCGCTCCCCTGATCGCCGCTTATAGCTGGCGCAGCGTGTTCTACATTCTTGGAGCACTTGGACTGGTTTGCGTATTTATTAGTTGGCGCTATATTGTAGATAAACCGGAACAGTTTCCAGGGATCTCCGATGCGGAAGTGCAACGGATCAAGGCGGAACGGGCTGCGGATGAAGCCGCCAGCGCCAATTTGGAGCAAAGCATAGCACCCAAGTCTTCGTTTATAGATTTAATGAAAGAGCCACGAATCTGGGTTATGTTCTTCGGCGTATTTTTCCTGACCGTTCCCATTTGGGGATATATGACCTGGCTGCCTACTTATCTGGTAAAAGTTCGCGGCATGAATTTGACACGGATGGCAGTTGCTGCCTCCATTCCCTTCTTTGTGGCGACAGTTGGCATGTTGCTGTCTGGGTGGATGTCCGATAAATTGTTCCGGGGCCGTCGGCGCTATCTGGTGGTTTTTGCTGAACTGATTGGCGCGGGATGTCTCTATCTGTTCTATACGACTCCGTCAGCTGAATACGCGCTGATGTATCAAAGCCTGGCAGCCGGATTCCTGTTCATGGCGTTGGGTTCCATCTGGGCCCTGCCGGTAATATATCTGCCGGAAAACCTGATGGGATCAGGCAGCGGTTTTGTTAATACCGGCGGCCAGTTAGGCGGCTTGGTAGCTCCGCTGGCGATAGGTATGATCATTGACTGGACCGGTGGCGACTATGACGCTGCATTCAAACTTCTGGCGTTATCCTGCCTCGTTTCCTCTTCCATCATTTTCTTCGGCATTCGTGAGAAAAGCAAAGCACCGGCTGTGGTTGCCGCAGCACCAGCAAAATAGTTTGTTTCGGGAGTTGTTTTCGGCAGGAAAAGGTTTGACGACGCGAAATAATGCAGTGGGGGTGAATTTGCTATGAAAGCTATTGCAATTTGCGGTTCGCCGCGGGAAGGTGGAAACACCGAGTATTATTTGAAAACGATTTTGTCTGAACTGGCGCAAAAAGGTATTGAGACTGAGTTTGTCCCAATGCGGGACAAGACAGTCAAGCCTTGTCGGGGATGCTATGGGTGCTTGCAACAAAAAAAATGCGTGCAGGACGATGATTTCGAACCAATTTTTGAAAAGATGGAGCAGGCTGATATTATTGTCATTGGGTCGCCGGTTTATGTTGGCAAACCCACGTCGTTGTTGCAGGCGCTACTGGAGCGCGTTACATTTTCCGCGCGCGCGTCCGGTCGGATGCTGAGTGGCAAAGTAGGAGCTCCGGTGACGGTGGCGCGACGGGCTGGACAGGTTTACGCCTTTGGCGAACTCTTGCTTTGGTACTTCATCAATGATATGGTAATTCCGGGGTCCATGTACTGGAATGTTGCCGTTGCCGGCGCCAAGGGGGCTAAAGATGCCGAAAATGATTTGGAAGGCGTCGAGATCATGAAGTATACGGCTGCAAATCTGGCAAAGGTTGCCATGGCTTTGCAGAATTCGGCAAGCGGCGTGGATTCTGTCGCGCGGGATAAATTGTTCTTTACTCCGCCGACGAAAAAGTAAACATCAAGCAAAATTATAAGTATATAGAAAGGCCATCCGCAAGTAATTTGCCTACGGATGGCCTTTGGTGTTAATCAAAATAATTTTGGATTGTTGTTTTTAGCGACCCAGCCAACCGCCATCGACGGCGATGACTTGGCCTTGAACATACTCGGCGGCATCGGAAGCGAGGAAAACAGCAAGGCCTTTCATGTCCTCAGGGGTACCCCAACGTCCGGCGGGAATGCGGGCCAGAATGGCTGGCGCTCGTTCAGTACTCTGTTGCAGTGCTTCCGTCATCTCTGTGGCCATATACCCAGGGGCGATGGCGTTGACATTAATGCCAAGCGGAGCCCATTCATTAGCCAGTGCTTTGGTGAGGCCCGCAACGGCGGATTTGGAAGCGGTATAGGAAGGAACGATAATTCCGCCTTGGAAAGAAAGTAGAGAGGCGATATTGATGATTTTGCCTTTCTTCTGCTTGACCATTTCTTTTGCTGCTGCCTGACACATGAAAAACGTTGCTTTTTGGTTGATCTGGACGACATCGTCCCAATCTTTTTCAGAGAACTCGATGGCCGGAGCGCGGCGAATGATGCCAGCGCAGTTGATTAGAATGTCGATACGGCCATATTCTTTCAACGCGGCATCAATGATTTTTGGAATGACTTTTGTGTCAATTAGGTCGACCTGGACACCGATACAGCGGCGTCCCAAAGCTTTGATCTTCTCCACGGTTTCCTGCAATCTGGCGCTGCTGGCGACAACGACGAGGTCGGCGCCTGCTTCGGCCAGACCGATTGCCATTCCGGCGCCCAGACCTCGGCTTGCGCCGGTAACAATGGCTACGCGACCGCTAAGGTTGAGTTTGTCAAGAATCATGAAAAAAGCTCCTTTCGTGTCGTGAATTAAAATTCAGCGTTGAAAAACAGACAGTGACTTATTTTAGATTTCCCATAGGAACAGCATCCATGTCATCAAATGTCTGGTTTTCGCCGGCCATTCCCCAAATAAACGTATAGTTTACAGTGCCGACGCCCGAGTGAATAGACCAGCTCGGTGAAATGACGGCTTGTTCATTGCGAAGCACAATGTGACGAGTTTCCTGCGGTTGCCCCATCATGTGAAAAACAATGCTGTCTTCCGGCAGGTCAAAGTAAAAATACACTTCCATCCTGCGTTCGTGGGTATGGGTTGGCATCGTATTCCACATGCTGCCGGTTGCCAGTGCGGTCATACCCATTACGAGTTGGCAGCTTTTTACTCCTAACGGATGAATATATTTGTAAATTTTTCGTTCATTGGACTGCGCCAGAGCGCCAAGAGCGGCCGGTTGAATGTCCTTGCGCAGAATCTTCGTGGTAGGATAGGCTTTGTGAGCCGGTGTGCTGTTAATATAGAAATGAGCGGGATTTTCCGGGTCGGTGCTGGAAAATATGATTTCTTTTACGCCCAAGCCTACATACAGTCCGTCCGTTTTGTCGAGAACGTGGTTTTCTCCATCCAGAGTGACGGTTCCTTGCGGACCAACATTGATAATGCCGAGTTCCCGGCGCTCCAAGAAGAACGAAACGCCCAGTTCCTTGCCGGCTTCCAGTGCTAGCGGTTTGATGGGTACTGCACCGCCGGCGATGATCCGGTCGACGTGGCTGTAGACAAGCGTAATTTCTCCAGGTACCATAATGGAGGGGATTAGAAATTCTCGGCGCATTTTTTCGGTCGTATAGGTTTTGAAATCTTCAGGATGATGTGCATAACGAATTTCCATGCTGATATACCTTCTTTCTTGCTAATTATGAATACTGCAGTAGCCTTGGTTCAAACGATGTGGACACGAATGCCCAGTCGTTGCAGGGCTTTCTGGTCTTCCGACGGGATGCGGCTGTCTGTTATAAGGATATTGATTCGATCAAGCGGGCAGAACGGCGCAAACGCTACATGATTGAATTTGCTGTAATCTACCAGACATACAACTTCTTGTGCTGCTGAAATCATTGCTTTTTTTACTTCGGCTTCATCCGAATTCAAAACCGACAACCCATCATTCAAATCCAGCGCAGTAGTCCCGAGAAAGACGCGTTTGGCCTTGTATTTCTCCAAAACCCGTTCCGCATCTCGTCCTAAGAGCGTATAGGCGCTTTCCCGGCGAAGACGACCGCCGGTAACAAATAGATCAACGTTTGGTTTGTTCATGAGCTCCAGAATGATTCTTAAGTCTCCGGTAATTGCTAAGATTTTCTTTTCTCCCAATAATCTCGCCAGTTCGAGAGTGGTGCTGCCACCATCTATAATGATGCTGTCGCCTTCCTGCACATATTCCAACGCAGCGATACCGATTCGTTGTTTTTCCGATAAATTTAATAGTTTGCGCTGCTCAATCGGTAAAACGCTGTTGTCGGTTCGTTTCAAAACAGCCCCCCCATGGACGCGGTCTAATAGTCCCATGTTTTCTAGTTTATCAAGATCCTTGCGTATTGTTTTGGGCGTAACTCCAAAGCGTTCGCTAAGATTTGTGGCGTCGACACTACCGCTTTCCGACAGTAGCTGGGAAATGATTTCGAGCCGTTTAATTGCCAGCAACAACGGATCCCTCCCTTGTATTTCTTATAATAATATAACACCCAATACGAACTTTTTCAAACATTTTTGGAAATTAAACGTATGGGTAGATGATTCGTCATAGCTCTGCGAGGTAATTTACTGCCGTATTGACAATGGAAAAATCGCGGCCTGTCTGATATAGTTAGAGTACAAACTCTAGATTGTTCAATGAAATAAGTGTTCTTCATGTCAATAAACATTTGAATTCTGCGTTTTCTCGTGACTAAAAAATAATAAGAAACAAGGGGATGAGCTACATTTTGAAAAACATATGCCGTGCAACGATGACACTTATATTTGTAATTGTTGTAAACACTTTTGCCTATGCCCAATCACCAAATGCGCTGTATCAAATTTCTACGATCAATGCAGTATTGCAAGGGGTATATGATGGACAACTAACAATCAAGGATTTAAAGCAACAGGGAGACTTTGGAATAGGAACGTTAAACGGACTTGATGGGGAATTGATTGGATTGGACGGCGACTATTATCAGATAAAAGCCGATGGCGCCGTGTTAAAGGTAAATGATGATGTTAACGTTCCCTTTGCTACCTCTTTGTTTTTTAAACCGGACAGATTTGCAGAACTTTATGATTTGGATTACGAAAACTTACAAAAGTCATTAGACGGAATAACTAACGATAAAAACTATTTTTATGCAGTGCGTATTGATGGCGTTTTTACAAATGTTAAAACTCGAAGTATTCCCAAACAAACTAAACCATATAAAACATTAACAGAAGCGGCAAAAGAGCAAACAATATTTGATCTTAAGAATATAAAAGGAACCGTCATTGCTTTTTGGTGTCCGCAATATGCCAATGGCATAAATGTTCCTGGTTATCATTTGCACTTTATTTCTGAGGACCGTAAATTTGGTGGACATATTTTGACGGCGAGCTTGAAATCGGGAAAAGTTCAAATTGCCCGTATCAATGATTTCCATATGGTGCTGCCTCAAGATGCCAGTGATTTTGGGAAAGCTGCCTTAAATGAAGACTATAGTAAAGAGTTGAAGGCAGTTGAATAATAAAGGTTGCTGCAAGTGCTGAACACGGCAACCAGTACCCGGATAAGTAAAAAGTTAGAATTGACAAAAGAGAAAAATTTGATTAAAATATAAATGTAAATGATAAAACATTTCAATTGCGTGCAAAGAGGTGCAATTATGGAAACAATTGTAGTGGGGTTGATTGGTGTTGGAGCAGCCGGATATCTGGTGTGGCGGGGATATAAATCTTTTGGCAAAGGTTCAGGGTGCGCTTCCGGCAGTTGTGCGGGATGCAGCGGGGGGTGCGGGCGTGCAAATCCTCCTGATGTGAAAGCTAAGTAATTTGTGTTAAACGGTTTCGGTCCGTCGCAAAATGGACCGAAACCGTTTGCTCTTTAGTTAGACAGATACGTTCTTGGGTGAATTATGCAGGAGTTTTCGATTAAAACGGCTAATTATCAAAAATAGTATTTTGCCTTTAAGAAATATGTAATCGCACAGGGAGGAATAATAATGCCTTGGTTTTTAGCTTACAATGGTCAACAAATCGGTCCGCTGGAAGACGCGCAGGCGCGCGCCCAGGCACAGGCGAATCCAAATGGACTTGCCTGGCGGGACGGATTTGCCCAATGGATACCTATCGTACAAGTGCAGGAACTATTGCCTGCCGCACCACCGGCTCCCGTGAATTACCAGGCGCAAGCGCCAGCGTATGGAACCTCTTATGCTGCACCGCAGGCAACCTTGCCGGAGGTGGCCGATGAAGTGGATTACAAAATCGTTGGGGCTGAGATGCAATTTGTCGAAATAGAACTGGATCCAGGCGAAAGCGCCGTGGCGGAAGCCGGCGCCATGATGTACAAAGAATCATACGTGGAAATGGATACTTTATTTGGCGACGGGTCCAAAGCCGCTGCGCAGGGCGGATTTATGGATAAACTGATGGGCGCCGGTAAACGGCTTTTGACAGGAGAAAGCCTTTTTATTACAGTGTTTACACATCGTGGTCAGGGCAAGGCGCATGTGGCATTCGGCGCTCCCTATCCGGGGAATATAATTCCCGTGAAACTGACCGACGTGGGCGGAATGCTTATCTGCCAGAAAGACAGCTTTCTTTGTGCAGCGCGCGGAGTATCCATCGGCATATTTTTTCAGCGCAAGATCATGACAGGGTTGTTCGGTGGTGAAGGCTTCATCATGCAAAAGTTGGAAGGTACGGGTATGGTATTTATGCATGCTGGCGGGACGATCGTAGAACGAATCTTGCAGCCGGGCGAAGTCTTGCATGTGGATACAGGCTGTGTGGTGGCGTTCGAGCAGACGGTGCAGTTTGACGTGCAACAAGCGGGGAATATAAAAACTGCGCTGTTTGGCGGCGAAGGACTGTTTTTTGCGGTTCTTCGAGGCCCGGGGAAATTGTGGCTGCAATCGTTGCCGTTTTCTCGTTTGGCGGGTAGAATGCTGCAAGCGGCTCCTCAACGGGGTGGATCCAAAGGTGAAGGATCGATTATTCCTAGCCTGGGTGGATTCTTTAGTGGGGATAAGGACGACGACTGAGACTGTCTTGCGTTACCAGCAAGACAAATAAAAAATGAGGCGACGGAAAACTTGCAAAAGGTTGTCCATCGCCTCATTTTATTTTATTCACATAAGCCCCCAAAATCGCTAAGAGCTTAAGTCGCCTATAAACCGAGCGGCGCGTTCATCATTAAGAACCTCCTGAACAAAGACCGTTTGGTTGTCTAAATCTGCCAAATCCAGCAAAAATGGCATTTCCAAAACAGACTCGTCAGAGTTTGCGAAAATCTTTAATTGAGGACGGTGCGGCATATCCTGATTGGCCGACATAACGACACCAACAAGGCCGTTAGTTAACTCAACCAGGCTCCCAATGGGGTACATAGGTATTCGGGATAGCAAAGCTTTAGCGATTTTTAAGTCGAAGCGCGTACCGGCGCCGGCCATGATTGCTTCATAGGCGAGGTACGCTTGACAACCCTTGGTGTCGGTTGCGCCGGAGCAGAGGTTTTCGTAAACATTGACAGCTGATACAATACGAGAAAATGGATGTAGTGTCTGTCGCGTCAACTGGGCCGGATAGCCTGTTCCATTGGCAGTTTCATGATGCTCTTGCGCAACCTTTGCGATGGAGTCAGGTAAGTTGGCTGCTTGGGTAAGAATGGCATGGCCCCAGTTGGAATGTTCGCGGTAGATGGCAAATTCTTCAGAAGTGAGACTTCCACGGCGAGCAATTAGGTCTTGCGGGATCATCAGCAGCCCAATATCGTGCAGTAGGGCGGCCAACGCCAATTCATGCAGTGGTTCGGAACTGTTAATTCCCAAAGATAAGGCTGTGGTAGTTGACAGCAAAGCAACATTGACCGAATGGGACAGGATGTCGCGTGAATTGCGATCGATATGCGCTATATGGATTAAAGCGCGCGGATCCTGCGTTGCTTCTTCCACCACGCAATGTACGGTTTTTTGTTCGTCTTCCGACATGGAAAATTGCTCGGCTCGACGGATCATGTTGAAAGCATGCTCGACCATGAGCCGGGCTTTGTTTCGGGTGGCTTCCTGCGCGGCCTCGGGAATGGGAGGCAGTACAATCTGGGGATTGCACACAAAGACGGAGAGGATTTCCCAGTTCTTAAGTAAAGCGATTAGTCGCTCTGTCAAAGCAGTCCCGGCCGAAACCATAATGGTGCCATCCTGATCGTATACATCCCTGGCTAAGACCATATTAGGACAAACAAATGCAAGCGCAAGTCTTTGCATGGAGATCGGCTTCCTTTCGGTTGTGTCAGCGGAAAGGTTCATTGCTGCCTCGTTTCTGCTGACTTCGTAATCCCTTGTTTCGGTACATATCGGCGTCAGCTTCTTTAAACAGTTCGCGCATTGCAAAAGGGGCTGCGTCGGCAACGGCAAACCCGATCGAAAGCCCAAGCGCTGGATGGTTACTTGCAGCATTATATTGCTCAATTTCAGCGAAGATACGACGCTGAATGGCTGTTATTGTATTGCGGCTGGCATTGGGTAACAGAATGGCAAATTCATCGCCGCCGATGCGTGATACGGTGGATTCAGGCGGCGCTGACTTCATAAGAATTTTTGCCGCGGCGCGCAGCAGCGAATCCCCGGCGGGATGTCCCAGAGAATCATTGACGTGCTTTAGACCGTCCAGATCCATAATCATTAACGCAACAGGAAGAGTCGAATCATTATCCATGGCTGTCATGCCTTCTTCAAAGCTGATCCGGTTCTGGAGGTCGGTTAGCGGATCGTGGCAGCTAAGATAATGCAGTCGCTCTTCATTCAGCCGCAGGGAATTGAGAGCCTCCATTTGTTGTAGCCGCTGCAGCCCGATATCCGCAAGCATATTTGCCTGATCTTTAAGATATTTTAGTAACAAGGTCAACCGCATTGGGGGGATGACGGAAAATTTGCCGAGCGCCTTGCGGTATTCAGCCGGATCGAGACCCCGATTAGAAGCGTCGAGGGAAACGGATACCTCGTCTGGCGGCTCCGTAAAAAATCCTCCGATATAAACGGAAGCCAAATGTTCTCCTTCCACCACAATGGGACAAGCATAGTGCATCATGCCTGTGGGACATTGCCGACAAGTGTAGGAAACAGGATCAAGATGCGTAGAAATATAGGCATGACAGTCGCAGGTTTTTTGAGTGCCTGCGGTACAAAGTCCGCGCCAGCCGGCGCAAAACAAAAAAGTTCCATCCGCTTCAATAATGCCAATGGCAATGTCGGTCAACCAGTACAAGCTTCCCATCAGTTCCTGTAATTTTGAGATATCAGCCAAATCAGAGAATCGGTACTTCATCTCTAGCCTCCTGTTAATTAAGAGAAATTTTCGACAAACAAGCCGTGGTTTCCTGCTCGAAGACACTTCATCCCCAACAGGATTTTTTCCGGGGCTCTTACCTTACAACCATTTTCGCAGTAGAATCATAGATGAAATGAGTTTGCAAAGGGGACTAAAAATGCGTCACTATTTTGCCTATTTATCGAGGATGCGCCTAATTCGTCGTTGGGGGTTGATGCGAAACACCTATGAGGAGAATATCCAGGAACATAGTATGCAGGTCGCATGGGTGGCCCACGGGTTGGCGGTTATCCGCAATACCTACTTCGAGGGTGCGGTGAATGCGGACCGTGTTATGACATTGGCGGCTTTTCATGAAGCCGGAGAGGTCTTTACCGGAGATCTGCCGACGCCAATCAAATATTTCAATCCAGAGATCAAGCGAGCCTATGCTGCGATCGAGGATTTTGCAAAAGACCGCTTGAGCAATATGTTGCCGGAGGAGTTACAGGCTGCATACAAACCCCTGTTGTTTCCTCAGGATGATGAGCGGGAACTATGGAAAATCGTCAAGGCGGCAGACAAAATCTGCGCTTATCTAAAATGCGTGGAGGAACTAAAATCGGGAAATCAGGAGTTTACAAAGGCGGAGCGAAGTATTCGAGCCGAGATTGATAACATGGAAGCTCCCGAAGTGAAGTATTTTATGGAATATTTTGCGCCAAGTTTTGGGTTGGCGTTGGATGAGTTGAACTGAACTAGTATAAAGGAACCCCTTTCTCTTGACATAGAAAAGGGGTTCCTTTATACTTCGGTACATACCGACGGTCGGTTTGTTTTGGAGGACGTATGGCTAAAAAAGAAACAAAAGAACAACGCGTTGAAGAATTGATTCAGGCTGCGGTGGATGAATTTACGGAGAAAGGCTATGACGGCGCTTCCATGTCGTCAATAGCTGGACGCGCCGGAGTCAGCAAGGGTGGCTTGTACCATCATTTTCGCAGTAAAACGGAAATTTTGATGGCGGCTAACAACAGGCTGTCGGAACCTATTGTAGGAATGGTGGAACGGGCTTGTCAGGCGAGCAGTTCGCGTGAAGGGCTACGGTTTTTTATTCGTGAGTATATTTCTTTTTGGGATGCGCACGCCAGAGAACTGTCTTTTTTTCTCATGTCCTTATCAAAAGCAATGCTGTGGCCGGAACTATGGCCGGAATACGAAACGCAAATGGAAATCGTGATTGATACTATGGCAGGGTTGTTCCAGAAAGGTGTGGAAAGTGGCGAGTTTCTTCCTCATGATTCAAGGGGCAGTGCAGTTACCATGCTGTTGGCGCTTGATGGTGCACTGGCCTATCGAGTGTTGGATAAAAAACTTGAATTGGCGAAGACAATTCGCCACTTCGAAGAAAAATTTGTTGATTCATTGGAGACGGTGCCGCAATGAAAGTTCAATGGCTAAAAAATCTGCTGAAAAGAAATAATGGGTTTGTTGTGGAGCGTGCCGCCTGCGATGATGGCGCCCCTTTGATCGAACTGAAGAATGTAGTCAAGTCTTTTGAAGTCGAGGCGGGGACTTTCTTTGCCCTGCGCGGGCTTGATCTTTCCGTTCGATGCGGTGAATTCGTGGCGGTTGTGGGCAAGTCCGGCAGCGGAAAATCTACTATGATCAATATGATCACCGGGATCGACCGGCCAACCTCCGGTGAAGTTTTCATTGGCGGGGTGGCTGTACATGAGCTGACAGAGAATCAGCTGGCGATGTGGCGCGGTCGCAATATTGGCGTGGTATTTCAGTTTTTTCAATTGTTGCCGACGTTGTCGGTGCTTGACAATATTGTACTGCCGATGGATTTTTGTAATTGTTACGAATCGGAGGAACGGCCACGACGGGCGATGGAGTTGCTGGAAATGGTCGGACTGGCTGATCAGGCGAATAAACTGCCGACGGCTTTGTCAGGAGGGCAGCAACAGCGGGCTGCAATCGCGCGGGCGCTAGCCAATGACCCGCCGATTTTGGTGGCGGATGAACCAACCGGAAATCTTGATTCAGCTACTGCGGATGCGGTATTTACATTGTTCGAAAAAATGGTGGCTGAGGGTCGGACAATCCTAATGGTAACACATGACAACGACCTGGCCCGCCGAGTGCAGCGCGCCGTTCATGTATCGGACGGCAGAATCGTGAGCGATCATGGGTAAGACCATCTGGAAGAAAATATTCAACGATCTGTGGTTCAACAAGACTCGGACAATACTTGTTGTTCTGTCAATTGCAGTAGGCGCGGCTGCTATCGGGACCATTGCCGGCGGGCACATCGTTTTTTCCCGTGATCTGCAGGAAAGCTTCAATTCCATCAGCCCTGCAAACATTACCATTTTTTCCGACCCCTTTGATGAAGATATGGTAGCGTCCGTGCGCAAGATCCGCGGCGTCCGTTCCGCTGATGGCCGCCGGACGGTATCGGTTCGTC
>Ga0316604_10002887_pt1 | contig 12617 bp, 9 predicted proteins | sample OWC_soil_day20_C_FD_207650 | JGI IMG/M metagenome (GOLD analysis project Ga0316604, IMG submission 207650) | Wetland soil microbial communities from Old Woman Creek delta, Ohio, United States - OWC_soil_day20_CT | ecosystem: Environmental > Terrestrial > Soil > Wetlands | place: USA: Ohio... | reverse complement strand
CGCCATGACGACTTTTTTCATCGCTTCTCCTTCGCCCGGGCCGGGCATGATGCCGGATGAGTAAAACCCATGCCCTGTTAGACAGGCAAGCCGTGGATTGATCGCCGCCATCGCAAAATAAAAATGGAATGCACATCCTTATGAAACCGTAGCGACGATCTCGATAGCTTGCGGGGACGTATCGACGCGTTCGCTCTTCCGCGCGGCCTCCAGGTGTTGCACCGCCCCTTTCCCCTCATCCAGGATCGGGGCGGCACGCTGGCGTGTCGTCAGGCCGCCATCTCCGTTCCCTTCTAAGCCCAGTTCTCGCCTTCCTGCGTACGTTCCCCCGGCCCAACGGCATGGACCAGCACCGCCAGCACCGCCAGGCACCAGACGATCAGCGCCCCGGCGGGCAGGTCGTACATCATGGACAGCAGCAGCCCGGCACCGTACCCGGCGATGCCAATTGCACCCGCCAGCCATAGCCGGATGCGGCCGCCGTAGTTGCGCGCGCCCAGACTCGGCACGATCAGGCTGGCAAACACCAGATAGACTCCGACGAGCTGCACCGAGATCGTGACGGCGATGGCGAACAGCAGGTAGAAGCCGAAGTGCCCCATCCTGCCCCGGAATGCCAGCAGCAGACCGCCGATCACGGCGGTACCGATGGCCGGGATCAGGAGCTGGTCGTAGCCGACCCACAGAATCTGCCCCGCAAGCAGGTCGCGCAGGTGCTCGCCGCCGTGCGGGTTGTTGGCCAGCAGCAGCAAGCCCCCGGTGGCCGCCAGCACGAACAGCGCGCCGATCAGCGCTTCCTGCACCTTCGGCCAGCGTTTCTCGGTCCAGGTCAGCAGCAGCGCACCCAGCACCGCCGCTGCGCCTGCGGCAAGCTGCACCATCCATTCCTGGTCGAAATCGGCCAGCCCCGCGGCGATCACGCCGAGCCCGGCGATCTGGGCGATGGCCAGGTCGATGAACACGATGCCGCGCTTCAGCACCTGCGCGCCGAGCGGTACGTGTGTAGCCAGCACCAGCAAGCCCGCGATAAAGGCGGGCGCAATGATCATGAGATCGATGGAAGAGCCGTTCATCGTGCGCCCTCCAGCAATTTCTGGATCGTATCGTCGAACAAACCGAACAGGTCTTTCGCATGGCTGCTGCCGCCGACGGTGAACGGCAGCACGACCGGCGTGACGTGGGCGCGGTCGGCCAGCCACTTGGATGCGCGCGGGTCCTGGTAGGCCGCCCTCAGCACCATCCTGGCCGGGTCATGCCGCAACTGCCCGGCCAGCCGCGCCAGGTGCGACGCGCTCGGCTCGACGCCCGGCTTGGGTTCCAGCGTGCCGACCGAGCGCATGCCGAGCCAATTCAGCAGGTAGGCCATGTTCTTGTGATGCTCGACCACGGCCACGCCCCGCAGCGGCGCAGCCTGCCGGTTCCAGCGCTGCATCGCGGCATTCCAGCGGTGCGAAAAGTCCCGGTGACGGTTGCGGTAGTAGGCTGCGTTGGCCGGGTCGATCTGGGCCAGGCGCTGGGTCAGCACCTCCGCGACGCGGGCGATATTGCGCGGGTCCTGCTGGATATGCGGATTCCCGGCGGCATGGACGTCGCCGTCGGCCCGGTCGAGTCGTGTCGGCACCTCGAGCCGCGCGACATAGGTCCCGGCTTCCAGGTAGCCCGGCTGGCCCGGCATGATGCGCGGATTGCCCGCCTGCTGCAGCAGGACCGGCAGCCACCCGGTTTCCAGGTCGAGCCCGGTGCAGACCAGCAGGCTGGCATTGCGGGTACGTGCGATCAGGCTGGGGCGCGCCTCGATACGGTGCGGGTCCTGCATCGCGGTGGTGGCACTGGTGGCCCGGACCTTGTTGCCGCCTATTTCGGCGGCCAGCGCGGCCCATTCCGGCTCGCAGCCGAGCACATTGACCGCCGCGTGCGCGGGCAGCGCCAGCAGCGACATGAACGTCAGAAAGAGGGATGCCAGCCATCGGGCGGGCACATGCGGTATGGATAAGATTTTCATTCGTGTCTCCTAAAATGAATGGGCGCCGTGCGCACCCAGGCTCATGATGTATTGAAGGTAAATCTGGCGATCGGCCTCGTCCGGACTGGACTTGTCGCGGGCAATCTGCAGGCGGATGCGGCTGAACTCGGACGGCGAGAAATCGAGCATTAGCGTGGTTTTCGACGGGTTGTACGACGTCAGGCTCGAAAAGTCGGAAGCCGACAGCGTGCCGCTGTCCACCAGCCCGATGTCCGTCGTGCCGCCGTACAGCTTGTCGTAGCGCATGCCAACCCGCCAGCGCGGCATGAACTGGTACACACCCTGCGCATACCAGCCGGATTGCGCGCTCGTGTATGCGCCGCTGAGGGTGCCGAGCGACTGCCCTGTCGTGTCGTAGGTCAGCGTGCCGTTCTCGCGGCGGCGGAAATATTCCGCCTGCAGCTTCAGGTTGGTGCGGGTCGCGTTGCCGCCGGGCGACCACTTGTAGACAGCATCCGCGATCCATATTGATGAATGCCCGCTGAATGCGTTGACGACGTCGGCCCCGGTGCTGTCGGTATCGTCGTAGGCCCGTCCGGACGCACTGGTGCGCAGATAGGACAGCCCCGCGCGCCAGCTCCCGCCCTCGCCGATGTCGTCGCCCACATGCCCGAACACGGCCACCGAGTTCACGCCATTCTTGTTGCGCCCGTTGCCGGGGAAGCTGCCGCCATTGCCCGCCTCCGCGCCCAGTTCGACGAAGCGGTCCGCCGGAGCGAGCCAGCGCGCCTGGACGCCGTCCTGCGAATACTGCCCGCCGAAAAACGCCTGATAGACCAGCGGCGCATCGACGAAATCCCAGGCGTGACTGTGGATGTTGTTGAGATAGCCGACCGACGACAGAAAACGCCCCGCCTTCAGGTTGACGCCATCCTCCAGCCCATGCGTCTGCATGAACGCTTCCTCGACCGAGACGCTGTTGTCGGACGCGAGCGACGCCGTCAGTTGCCCGGAGAACGTCGGATCGATGCTGGCGCTCAGCATCAGCTCCGATTCGCCCAGATTGAAGCTGCGCTTGCCCGGACCGACCTCTTCGCCGCCTGGCACGAAGCCCTGGATGCGGTACTTGTCCGGGTCGCGCGACAGGTTGGCAAAGGTACCGCCGAGGATGACCGACACCGCGGGATTGAACGCCGAGGCGGTGCTGGCCGATCCGGACACCGCCGGTGCCGATGCCGCGACGGAAACCGCAGGAGCGGAAGGGGCGGAAGGAGCGGAAACATAGCCCGCGCTGTCCGCATCAGGCATCCATGTGTCATCCTGCCTGTTGGCGGATAGCGGGACTGCGCTCTCCCCGCCCCCTCCTGTCGGTTGCGGCGCTGCCACCGCCTCAATTCGTTTTTCCAGCGCACGGATGCGCGTTTCGTAATCCTGCTTCACTTGCCGCAATTCCTCGCGCAACTGCGCGATGTCCTGGCTGCCGTCCGCATGCGCGGCAATGGGCGTGCCAAATGCGGCAGCCAGCACCGTTGCGACAACGGTACGTCTGCATATCATGTTTCCTCCTGATGGAAAGGAATAAATGGATAGCCGCCTCCGTCAGCGCGGGGCGGCTCGATGTGTTACCAGAGGATCAGGAGAAAAGGACGGGAGGCGCGCGCGATTCGAACGCAAGGATGGTGCGGGAAGAAAAGGCCGAAGCCGGAACGTCGATGGCGGTACTGGCGGCCTGCTGGCCGGGCAGATCGGGCAGCGGCGGGTGCGGCAGCGCCGACCCGATGGACGCATAGGCCGCGCACTGCAGACACAGCTGGCCGTGCCCCAGCCCCTCATCGTGCGAGACGACGGGCGCGGTATTCGGCGTGAAATGCGAATAGACGTGCGCCATCCCCATCTGCTGGGACAGCAGCATGAAAAACGCCAGCAGCAAGGGCAGGACGCGTCGTTTCAACATCGTATTTCGGAACGGTTCGCCCGGCGCATGGATGAGCAGCACACCGGAACGGGAAATTGACAGGCGAACATGATCCGCCGATGGGGTGGCGGTGTCAAGGGACGAGATTGAGCCGGATTAAGGCGGGGAACCGGGATGCCGGGAGCGGCGGAAGACGCTACCGGAATAGCTCGGCGCTTTCCCGGATGACGACGGCCTGGTTATGCTCTTCGTCCTTGGCGGCATAGACGAGCGTGACGTTGCCCTTGCCCAGTTCCTGCTTCAGAAGCCGGACCGGCTCCGGGTTGGCCCTGAGCTCGGACAGATAGCGCGCCCTGAATTCATCCCACCTGGCCGGGGCGTGGCCGAACCATTTGCGCAGCGCGGTACTGGGCGCTATGTCCTTGAGCCACAGGTCGATTTTCGCCTCTTCCTTGGTCAGGCCGCGCGGCCAGATCCTGTCCACCAGAATGCGCCGCCCGTCACGCTCGTCCGGTTGCTCGTATACCCGCTTGATTCGAATCTTCACGGTTGGCTTTCCTGAAATCCCCGCAATCCAATAGCATTTCGATTCGTCTATTGTCATGCGCTCAAACGTAGACGGATTTACGTTATGTCATGGGTGCCCCGGCAAGCGGGCGCATCCGGCAGATGGGCGCGCCTTCACCGTCGAGCCGGAGCGCTCCCGAAAAAAAAAGGAGTCGCGTTTTCGCACAACTCCTTTCGGAATACGGCTGAGCCGGACTCGCATCCTGCAATCCGGACAATCCCTGATAGCAGGGATTACCGATAGCCTTTGTTCATGAATGGATTTACAGTTTTTCCAATGCGTCGCCCAGCAGTTTGACGGTTCGTGCCGGCTGGTGCAGTTTTTCCAGACCGAACAACCCGATACGGAAGCTGCGGAAACTCTCGGGCTCATCGCATTTAAGCGGAACGCCGGACGCCGCCTGGACGCCGACGCCCAGGAACTTCGCACCGGACTGGATATCCGGGTCGGTCGTATAGCTGACGATCACGCCGGGAGCCTGATAACCGTCGGCGGCGACGCTGGGGAACCCTTTGCTTTCCAGCAGCTTTCGCACCTGCCTTCCGAGTTCCTGCTGTTCCCGCTTAACCTTATCGAAACCGTATGCCTCCGTCTCGAGCATGACGTCGCGCAGGCTGGCGAGCGCATCGGTCGGCATGGTCGCATGGTAGGCATGGCCGCCGGTCTCGAAGGCGTCCATGACATGCATCCATGTTTTCAGGTCGCAGGCAAAGCTGGTGCTGGTCGTGGCTTCGATGCGAGGGCGGGCACGCTCGCCGAGGGCGATGAGCGCGCAGCACGGCGAGCCGCTCCAGGTTTTTTGTGGAGCGCTGATCAGAACGTCGACATGGCAAGCGACCATATCGACCCAGATCGTTCCGGTCGCGACGCAATCTAGAACGAATATGCCGCCGACTTCACGCACGGCCGAACCAATAGCCCGCAGATAGTCATCCGGAAGGATGATCCCGGAAGCCGTTTCGACATGAGGCACGAAAACCACGTCGGGCTTATGCTCATGAATCGCGGCGACGACCTCGCTGATCGGAGGGGGCGCAAAAGGTGCCTGAATACCGTCGCTGATCGGGCGAGCCTTGAGGACGATGCTCTCCGAGGCTATGCTGCCCGTCTCCAGAATCTGCGTCCAGCGGAAGCTGAAAAAGCCGTTGCGGACGATCAGGCACTTCTTGTTGGTGGCCAACTGGCGGGCAACCGCTTCCATGCCGAAGGTGCCGCTGCCGGGCACGATGACGGTTGACTCCGCGTTGTATACCGTCTTCAGGATACGGGAAATGTCCTTCATGACGCCGCGGAAGCGTTGCGACATGTGGTTGAGAGCCCGATCAGTATAAACAACCGAGTATTCGAGCAACCCATCGGGATCGGGTTGAGAAAGTAAAGCGTTCAAGAATTTTCTCCTGCTAATTGCTGACAATCATGAGGTGGAGCGCACGTAATAATGAATCATCCAAGAAGCTGACACTATTTGCAACCCTATAAACCTACACTGGCCGCCCCGTTTTCAGGCCAGGACGGTGTGGCTCGAATAAAAACGTGGGACCTTATCCGGGAAAACCGATCAGCGCAAAGAGACATGACTGGAATATGAAGCGATCGTTTTCAGTATATGGGAAACGGACTGGCTGCGGTAACTGGCACCGGAATCACGTTCTTGTTCAAGCAGGTTGTGACTGCTCCGGCATAGAAGGCGTGCCCGGCTCGCTATTGATCTCCAGCATCAGATATCTGAAATTGCCCCCGGAAACAAAAGCAGGAGCTGCGTTTTCAGGCAACTCCTTCTCGAATCTGTCTCCACGGCCTGGGGGCGCACCAGGGACCTGCGGATACTTTATTGCCCGGTGTGCGAACTGGTTTGCCAGTTGCCGGGTATTTCTTTGCTGACCTAACCCCGTGTAAACTAGTAACTCGAACAAAACGTACCGATTTCCAAGGCGCTCTGAGACACACCGACACCCAAATCGGCAACAGATAGCCAGTGTAGAACCTACAGCATTCCAACCACAGAAAGGTTTGACCATGACCTACACGCCTGAATTGCTAGATGAACTGAATGTATTGATTCGCTTCGACTTGGAGACCAATCAACAAAGCCTCAAAGTTCACACTCACACTGCCGATCCCAAGGTGATTTCCGCCACCAGGCGTCTGTACGATAAAAAATTGGTTACGCTGCCAGATGGCGGCTATCTGACCAGTCTGGGGCGCAATGCCACAGTCCATGCGCATGCTGTACTGACTCTGCTGACCCAGGGTAGTGCGAATCTTGCTGCGTCAGCCCCTTGACTCGTTCGCGCTCGGCGCTGATGACTCCGTTACGCATTCCCGATTCAACCTCGTGTTGCGTACCCAGTCGTTCAATGTTTGTGCGACACAGCCAATCTTGGGAGCAACGGACTTAATGGTTGCCCACGAAGATGTGGGCTCGCCTCGACGCTCATGTACCATACGCGCGGCGTGCGCTCGCACCTCGGGGAAAATATGTTTTGTTTCTTCATGGCGCCATTCTCTCAGATAGCGGAACCTCCTCACATCCCGGGGCGGTTCAAGCCCCGGAAACGAAGAAAGAGCTACGTTTTCACGCAACTCTTTCTCGAATTCGACTACCCAGCCTGGACAAATCCGGGCAATGGGTAGTGGTTTATATTCTCTGCTTGTGAAAGCTGCAGTTGGATTTGATTCCCGTAAACCGATGAGAAATCAACATTTTCGGCTCAGGCATCTTCGATTGAGCATAAACGCGAGACTGGTTTTTATCGATTGTTCCGGCACCAGTCCACCCCATGCAAAATCACATAGTTGAAGCTGGATTGGCTTTTCTCAAACTAGACCTGACGATGCCGCAGTCTACTTGGCGCCCGAACGACAGATGTCTGAAAAGCGCCTGACGGTATTCTTGAATGGCGGGCTGACGTTGCACAGCCTCTGCGTTGTCGAATCTATCTGTCTCGTCTTGCGGCTCGCCGGCCCGACCGGCTCTTGCACCACGATCTGCTTGCATTGCCAGCCAATTAACCTTGGCATGCCAGCAGAACAGCCGTCCCCGATGTTCATTGATTGATACGGTGGTTTCCCATGATCAAACATGTTCATGTATCCCAGCTCAAGGTGGGAATGTTCGTCCACCACCTGTATTGCCCGTGGCTGAATCATCCATTGGATCGCCACAACTATCTGATTACTTCCGAGGAACAAATCGAAAAAATCGCTGCGGCTGGCCTTTATGAAGTCTATATCGATACGAAAAAAGGGCTCGATGCCCCCGATACGCCAACCTTGAAGCAGACGGTTTCCTCTCTCGAAGCAGAAATGACGGAGATGGCGGGCGGCTACTGCATACTGCCGATGCGGACCACCCTTGCAGAAGAAATGGAGCGGGCCAGGACCATCAAGGACCGGGCACAACAACTGATTCGAGAGGTGATTCAAGACGCACGCCTGGGCAACATGATCAGTCTGGGCGGAATCGAGCCGGTCATCAGGGACATTACAGACTCCATCTTGCGCAACCCGGGGCATTGCCCGGGCTTTCGCAGATCAAGAACAAGGACGACTATACCTTCATGCATTCCGTTTCGGTTGGGGCAATCATGGTCACTTTTTGCGTTGCGACCAAGACAGACGAAAACATCATTCAGCAGGCAGGCATCGGCGGCCTGCTGCACGATGCCGGGAAGGCATGCGTACCGGACGAAATTCTGAACAAGCCGGGCAAATTGACCCAGGAAGAGTTCGCCATCATGCAAAGGCATCCAGCCGACGGCTACCAGTTGCTCCGGGCATCGATCCTGTATCGCTCGATATCGTGCGCCACCACCACGAGCGTTATAACAGTGCGGGCTATCCTGACAAGATCGAAGGCAGCCATATCCGCAGGCTGGCACAGATGGCGTCCATAGCGGATGTTTATGACTCGGTGACTTCAAGCCGATCCTATCATCCGGGCATATGTCCGGATGCAGCGCTTCGCATGATGCTCCAATGGAGCGCGTCGCACTTCGACGTGCAGCTCGTGAAGGACTTCATGCGCAGTGTGGGGGTCTACCCGATCGGCTCGCTCGTCAAGCTGGAATCGGGGCGGCTGGGCGTCGTTGTCGAACAGCACGAATGCAATCTCCTCACCCCTAAAATTAACGTATTCTTCGACACGCGCAGCAACACCCCCTTGCCAACACAGCTGGTAGACCTATCCATGCCACTGGGTTCTGGCGGAGCCGACCGGATCATCAGCTACGAATCTTTTGATCAATGGAATTTCGACACAACGCAGTTCTCTCCATTTGCCGAAACCGGGCTATCGAGTCGACCCGGGTGAATCGACGTGTCTTTGCAACCATATCTAAAGTTGATTCGGGAAACGAAAAAGGAGCAGCACTCTCATGCAGCTCCTTCCTGTATCCAGCTAAGCGGGATGCATGCGGCGGCATGTCCCCATGCTGCCGCAATGCTGCATAACGCCTACGCCTTCGCATCGCCTTTCGTCTTCTGGCCGCAGTACGGGCAGAAGGTGTAGCTGTCCGCCGGGAGCGGCTTGCCGCATTCCGGGTTGGAGCAGACGGCGGGAACGGCACCGAGTTCGACGATGAGTTCGCCCTCGCGCACAGGCACCATCTGCTTGCTTTCGGTGTAGTTGGCGGTTTTCAGGACGCGCATGACCATGCCGTCCATGGGCGCGAGCACCGCCTTCTCCTGCTTCATGATGGAGATGTTGAACAGCTCGTCGCCCTTGTGCACCATCTGGCCCGGGCTGACATACGTCACCCACAGGTCGCCGTTGCTCGGCGCGCCCACGTGATACGGATTGTTCGGGTCGGCCTTGGAAACGTTCTGCTTCCCGCCTGCCCCGCCCTTGGTCACCTGGACTTCGGTGCTCAGGATTTCGGAATCCAGCACGTACCGGACGATGGACACGCCGTTCTCGTCGGGCTTGCGGATGCTCATCAAAGACAGGTGATGCGGCTTGCCCTGGCTGTCGATGAAGCTCAGCTCGTCGCCCGGAACCAGTCCTTCGAACCAGACGTCCAGCGGCAGGTTGTTGGGATTGCCGTAATTCGAACGGAACTCGAACGTATTCAGCGCGTCCGCCGGATGGTTGAGGTACAGCAGGAATTCTTCCTCGGTCGGCTCGCGGTGCAGATGCTCATGCAGCGCAGCGCGTTCCGCGTCGAAATCCACGTCGGGCAAGGATTCGAGCGGCGAACGTTCGGTGCGCTTGGCGATGGCGTTCTTCCAGTCCTCGCCGAAGGCGCTCTGGTATACCCAGTCGGGCGGGAAGCCGAGTGGCAGCTTGCCGTACTCGCCGAGCAGCAGTCCGCGGAAGGCGTCGTTGCAATCCTTGTAGATGTTCAGCCGCGCCTCTTTCATTTCCTTGGACAGCTCGCCCTCAGGGTGATGCGTGACGTGTTCCAGAACGTCCAGAAGCTGCTGCACGCCGCTGGTGCCGCCGCGCCTGTACGCGCCGGTGACGGCCAGGAAGGCGGTGTTCCACGTGATCTGCGATCCGGGCGTGACGTCATGGTAATGGACGATCTGCCTCAGGCCGGCGAGGAAGCGCAGCATCTGTGGCAACAGGTGGATGTAGCCCTGGTTGAAGGCGCCCTGCTGCGATGACGACGTGGCGCCTCCGGGCATGCCGTGGCTGACGACGTCGTAGTCGATACCCTGGAAATACGGGGCCGTGTAGCGATCGTAGTAAGGCATGATCTGCTTGAGCACGAAGTTGCCTTCGCGGAGCATGTCCTTGTTCAGGTTGGTCTTCAGGCCCAGTTCTTCCAGGTAGGCGGCCGTGGACAGGATTTCGCCCTGGCCGTACCAGCGCATCGCCGCTCCCATGGAGGTATCGATGATGTGCGCACCGGCCTTGGCGGCCTCGGCCACAGCCGGGATGAACAGGCCATCCGTATAGTGGCGATGGTGATGCAGCACCAGTTCGGGCCATTTCTTGCGCAGCGCCGTGACCAGTTCGCGCATGAAGTGCGGCGGGCAATTGCCTGCCATGTCCTTGAGACCGAGGATGATGTTGCGGGAAGCCTCGTTCAGGTCCGCACCCAGAATCTGCGCCGTCTGACGCAGGATTTCCTCGGTGACGCCGAGATAGTGATCGACGGTGAAGCCGCGCCCGTAGGTGAGCGCGAGCGAGGGCTCGAACACCACGCCCTGGTTGTGCAGGACCACCTCGGCGAACGGCTTCATGTTCTCGATGTGGTTCAGGAAGTCGAAGCTGCGAATGACGTGGAACTCTTCGCAGATCTTCTCCGCCGTGGCCCGCATGACATTGCGCGGCTGCGGCCGGTAGCCGAGCACGTTGGTCGAGCGGACGAGAATCTGCTTCAGCGTCTTGGGCGCGGCCCGGTTCAGTTCCCTGGCTTCCTGGAAGGGCGACGTCATATTGGCCATCAGGTTGACGTGGAAGTGCGCCCCGCCCCCGGTTTCCAGGGAGAAGAAGTTACAGTTATCCAGGTACGGCGTGACCAGCAAGTCTTCAGCCAGCCGGAAGCGGTTGCCACTGTTGGACTGCGTATTGTCGCGGGTGGTCGTGTCGGTGAAGTGCACATAGCCCGAATCGCGCACATAGGAGAGCAAGGCTTTCCGGTCGCCGCGCGGATAGGGGGAAGGCGCATTACGGACATCGGCGGGGATCGGGGGCATGACCGGATTGAACTTGGGCATGCGCGGCGTGGTGTCGCTCCTGTATTCGCCGAGCCGCACGAAGCGGTTATAGCCGAGCGCGGAAATGTCCGCGATCAGGCGCGCGGTGCGCTCCGATTCGCGCGCGACGTCGGCATAGTCCATGAGGTCGGGATGCGCGGCGATGAAGCGGGTGTCGCATTCGCCCTGGCGGAACAGCGGGTACTTCAGCACCTGGCGAAAGAACGGGATGGTGGTCTTGACGCCACCCACGGTGTATTCGCTGAGCGCCCGTTCCATGATGCCGAGCAGCTTGGTCCAGTCGTGCGCATACGTAATGAGCAGCGCGCCGGCGGAATCATAGTTGGACGGGAACTCGTAGCCGGCGCTCATGTTGGAGTCGATGCGCACGCCCAGTCCGCCCGGAGAGACGTAGCGGCTGATCAGGCCGGAATTGGGAGAAAAGTTCTTTTGCGGATCTTCGCAGTTGATGCGCACCTGCATGGCGTATTGCTGCGGCTGGGTGTTTTCCTCATTGAAGCGCAGCGTGCTGCCGAAAGCGATGGCAATCTGTTCTTCCACCAGGTCGATGCCGTAGCGGCACTCGGTGATGCCGTGTTCCACCTGCAGGCGGGTGTTGACCTCGATCAGGTACGGCGTGCCGTCGGCGGTGACCAGGAATTCCACCGTGGCGACGGAGTGGTAGCCAACCGCGCTGACCAGCTTGTGCGCATACCCCTTCAGGGTCTTGCGCAGTTCGGGTGTGATCTTGATCCACGGCGACGGCGTGATTTCGATGAGCTTCTGGTTGTTGCGCTGCAGGCTGCAATCGCGCTCGTCGAAGGCAAACACGTTGCCGTGCTTGTCGGCGATGACCTGGATTTCGATGTGGCGCACATTGGTGAGGAATTTTTCCACGTACACGCGCGGGTTGCCGAAGGAGGCTTGCGCCATGGTTGATGCCTTGAAGAAGGCGTCCTCCAGCCCGGCTTCGCTATGAACCTCGAAAATCCCGCGTCCGCCGCCACCGCCTTCCGCCTTGAGCATGATGGGGAAGCCGATCTGCGTGGCGATTTCACGCGCCTTGGGCACGTCCACCGCGCCGTCAGAGCCGGGAATCACCGGGATGTTCAGGGTTTTCGCCAGGGCTCGCACCTGCACCTTGTTGCCGAGCAACCTCATGGGTTCTTCCTCGGCGCCGATGAAGATCATGCCGGCTTCCTTGCAGATGCGGGGGAAACTCTCGTCTTCCGAAGCAAAGCCCCAGCCAGGATGGATGGCCACGATGCCGCGCTGCTTGGCCAGCCGCACGATGCGATCCAGGTCCAGGTAAGCGCGCGGGTTCTCGCCCAGGAGCAGGAGTTCCTGCGCAGCCGAAGCGGCAGGCGCGGTTTTGTCGATATCCGTTGCGGTCATGACGGCAACCGCATCGAAACTTTCACGGATGGAACGGCAAATGCGACGGGCCGGGATACCCCGGTTAGCCACTAGTATGGGCTTCCCTCGTAGTTCCTGCACAACTTGCTCAAACGTTTTCCTGGACATGC
>Ga0316604_10002886_pt1 | contig 12617 bp, 5 predicted proteins | sample OWC_soil_day20_C_FD_207650 | JGI IMG/M metagenome (GOLD analysis project Ga0316604, IMG submission 207650) | Wetland soil microbial communities from Old Woman Creek delta, Ohio, United States - OWC_soil_day20_CT | ecosystem: Environmental > Terrestrial > Soil > Wetlands | place: USA: Ohio... | reverse complement strand
TTGGACAGTCGTTTTGTTGGTTTTATGTGCTATAAAACTTTTGTTTTTCGTGGTTGAAAACTAATTGTTTTATCGTATGAAAAATTTAGTTTCAACGTGCGAAATCTTTCGTTTCATTACTAGAAACGGACTTTTTGTGTGTACTTCCCTGGAAATGGTTGACTTATACTGAAAATGGTTGTTACTATTAGATTTTAATACTTAATATGATGGACAAACCAGATCCGGACTTGTTGTTGGATAAGAATGAGTGGTACTCGATGTAACTTTTACTCGAATTTATAAGAAATCAAAGAGTCAAGGCTAAAATAATCATTTGCTTTTTGGGAGCGTGGAAAAAACTTAGCTATATTTGTGAAGCCGAAAAGTTAACTGAATATTTAGCTTCACCTAATTTGAAAGTGAAGCATCAATGCAATATACTAGTATGTTAAACTTTTTTTTGATGCAACGACACATTGACATGAAAAAAAAGGCTCATGATTTAATGAGTATTGCTTGTTATGTCTTTTTGAAAAGGGAATTAGTCTTATTCTTGTCGTTAATCAGCCTGTTTAACGTTCCTGTTTTTTCGCAACCAATTCAGGATATTTTCCTTGTTCAAAACCAATATAAAAGTTTTAAGAATTTGTATTTCACAGAGAATGCAAATCTCATAAATACTGTATTTCAAGACAAGCAAGGAATGATTTGGGCAGGCACTAAACATGGCCTTTTTTGCTATGACGGGTATCGATCACAGGGTTTTTTTTCTGAGTTAGGTTCAGATGCAAACACTATTTTTTCTATTGTACAAGTAGATTCGGCTCATTTATGTTTGGGCACTGACTATGGTCTATTGTTATTTAATCTTTATACCGAGCGGTTTGAATCCTCATATCATGCTACGGAACACCTAAAAGCCATTCGTTCATTGGCTCTTTTTGATCATAAATTGTGGATTGGTTCACGTGATAGCGGTTTGTTTTATTATGACTTTGCTTCTTCTTCGTTATCGGCCATACCTTTAAATGAAGGCATGGATCAGAGTACTGTCTATTCGTTGGAGCCGGCTTTAGATAAACTTTTTATCGGGACCTATAACGGTCTGAGTTGCTATGATCCACATAAGGGTATTAGGCGTTTTATTCCATTAGCTGATGAAAAGGAACATCTGATGGTCAATTCTTTACTCTGGGATAATAACAGATCTTGCCTTTGGATAGGGACTGAAGGATATCTTTTTCAATATTTCTCTAAGACGGAGAAGTTGCAGAGAAAAGAGGTTCTATTTAAGAATTCTTTCAAATCTCTATCTCTAGATAGGAAAGGCAATGTACTAATTGGAACTGATGATGGTTTATATATTTATGAGCCATTTCAGGGGGGGACTAAACACATTACACATGATTCCAGAAATACGCATTCACTTTGTAATAATATTATCTGGTGCATCTTTCGTGATCGTGATAATAATGTATGGCTTGGAACAGATCGAGGATTGTCTTTATCTTCTTTCAACCCAGCATTCAAATATGTGCATATCTCTGAGCTAATGAATTCTGGAGATGGTAATTTATTTACGGTGACTTTCTGTGATTCTAAAGGAAATTATTGGCTAGGCGGAGTTAACGGGCTGATTCTACTCGAACGGATAGGATTGAATAAAGACGATTACAATGTACGATGGTTTCGTATGGGAGATATAAATAATCCTCTCTCGCATAATAGAATTCGATGTGTTTATGAGGATAAAGATCATTTTATTTGGATAGCTACAGACGGAAGTGTTTTGCGTTATGATGAATCTACTCGTCAGTTTGTACACTATAAGATTATAGATTCCTCTGGAGAGAGAAATGCTAATTGGGCTTACGATTTATATGAAGATGAGGAGGGGAGACTTTGGATCGCTACTTTTATGGGTGGCCTTTTTGTTGTAAATAAAAAAAATCTTATTCGACATAACTCTGATTTGCCTTATGTGGCCGAATATAATTTCTTTGAGAAAAGAGATAAACTTGATGCACTGAGTAATATTATTTATAAGATATTACCAGATAGAGACGGATATATCTGGGTAAGTAGTCAATCAGGATTAGCGCGTATCAACTCCCACTCAATGGCAGTTAGGAAGAAGAATATCTATTTGGATAATATGGTTTGTGATAACAATGGATATATTTGGTATTCTTCTCTTGACAAGCTCAATAGATTGGACACTCATACCTTTGGGGTAAAAAGCATAGCGATTCCTCAGCTGAAGGAGAATCAGATTCATGCGTTAGTGATGGAGAAAGACCATCTTTGGCTGTCTAGTTCTGAAGGAGTCTATACTGTTGATTGCAATACATTTCAAATAGTAAATGTATCTGTCCCAAATAATTATTATCAAACCGGATTTTATGATAATGAGCATAATGTAATTATATGGGGTGGTGAAGATGCAATAACATGCGTGTCTCCTCATGTAGCCTATTCATTGTCTAAAGCAAACCCGATAGTTGTAACTTCTGTTTGGATGAACAATAAGCGATTAACTCCTGGAATAGATTATAAAGGCGGGAGCATCCGCTTTCAGAATGAAATACGGTTAGCTTTCTCTGGTAATAATATCATGATTGAGTTATCTGAATTTACTTACTCACAAGAGTCTAATGAAAGAATCTTTTATCGCTTATATGATAGTGACGATGATTGGAGGAAGCTTGAAGCTGGAGAAAATCGTATTTCTTTTGCGCATCTCTCACCTGGAGATTACACATTAAGCATTCGTAATGGTCAGTCCGATAATCGGTTGCTTTGTCCTGTGACAGAGTTTCATTTCACAATCCTTCCCCCTTGGTATCTGTCTGTATACGCATATGTGCTATATGGTTCATTATTTCTACTCGTACTATTTATTCTGTTGAGACAAGTGCAATTGCGGAGTAAACGTCGTTATGAGCAGATGGAGAAAGATAAGTTCCTAGAATTGTCCAGATTAAAAACTGATTTTTTTGTTAATATGTCTCACGAGTTAAAAACGCCTTTAAGCCTTATCATAGCTCCCTTAAGTAGACTAATTGCTGAGACAAAAAATATAGACCATAAGCAAAAGCTTGAATTTATCCATCAGAACTCGTTGCGGTTAAATATGCTTATTCACAAAATTCTCGATTTTAAGCAGATGGAACATGAGAGTGAGAGTGTTTTAATCCGTTCGCATGTGGAGTTATGTGCTTTCTGCCGGAATGTGCTAGATACTTTTTCTTCAGCCTTTATGGAGAAAGAGATTCATTCTCATTTTTCTTCAAATTCAGCTGCTATTTGGATGAACGTTGATGCTCTGAAGATGGAGTCGGTCTTTGTTAATATAATAACGAATGCAATAAAGTATATGGGAGACACAGAGAGATGGATTGAATTTTCTCTTTTAGAAGATAAGGATAAAGGATTTGTTTCGATAACTGTTGCTGATAACGGTGTTGGCATTGAGCAAAATGATCTTCCTTATGTCTTTATCCGTTTCTTTCAGAGTAAGCACATCTCAAAAAATACAAAAGGATCTGGGATTGGCTTATATCTTGTTAGAAAATTCATAGAACTTCATAATGGTACGGTTAATATTATTAGCAGTGGCGAGGGCAAAGGAGCAACAGTTACTATAACACTACCCCTAGAAGGTGAGAATTTATTGCCTTTTTTGCACGAAGAAGTAGAAAGCGAATTTAAGTTGACTGAACAAGAGTTACGGCCTATACTGTTGATTATAGATGATAATATAGAAATCGTTCAATTTATGGTAGAGTCTTTTTCAGCTAACTACAAATGTTTAAAGGCTACTAACGGGAAAGAAGGTTTCTCAATTGCATGCGAACAGAAGCCTGATCTGATAATAGTAGATCAAATGATGCCTGAGATGGATGGATTGGAATTTTGTCGTTCATTAAGGCGTTTTCAGCAGACAAACTCTATTCCCGTAATTATGTTGACAGCCAAGGATGATACTGATACCGAGATGAAAAGTATAAAGGCCGGTGTAGACGTTTTTATGGCAAAACCCTTCGATTTAAATCGCCTGATGCTTCGCATGGCACAACTCTTGCAAGCGCGCAAATCCTTAGAAAAAAGTCTTCGTATTGAGACGATTACTCGTCCAACCGAAATTCTCGAATCAGAATCGGCCGATGAAGTATTATTGGAGCATATTACTAAAACGATAGAAGATCGCATGGAAGACACATCTTTTAATGTTACTATGCTTTCCGAAATATCGAGAATAGATGCAAAACAATTATATCGAAAATTGAAACAGTTGACCGGATACACTCCAGTAAACTACATTCGTCAGATTAGAATGAAAAAGGCTGCAATGCTTCTTTCACAAAACAAATTCACCATTTCCGAGGTGATGTATATGGTTGGCTATACGAATGCATCCTATTTTTCGAAATGTTTTGTTGCTGAATTTGGAGTTACTCCAAGCCTGTTTATGTTAAGATAACAACCTCTCTATTGGTCGAATAGGCCATCTATCCATCTAGTTCTCAAATAAAATAAGGTTTAAATGCAGTTTGTCTAAAGAGTGTTAGGTTTTGTCCTTTTTGAATCTTTATTTATAGTCAGTAGTTGCTAATATTGTCGGAGAATAATTTCTATTGTTTTACCTTAATTTATTTTACAATGAAAAACCAGTGCAAAAACTCCGCAGTTGGCATCTTTAGTACGATGCTAGTGTATCTATTGTGTGTGTCATCATGTAAAGATGAACTTGCGATGACCACGTCTGAGGTATCAAAAGGGATCTCTGCTACTCGTACAACTACTACACTTCCTTTTTTTAAAGGAGTCGATTTATCTTATGCTAATGAATTGGAAGATAATGGGGTCGTATATACTGAAGATGGACAGACAAAAGATGTGTATCAGATAATGAACGACCATGGCGCTAACTTGCTTAGGGTTCGCTTATGGCATAATCCGACATGGACAAATTACTCTACACTTGCAGATGTAAAAACGAGTATTGCCAGAGCAAAGGCATTAAATATGTACGTGTTGTTGGATTTTCACTACTCTGATACGTGGACCGATCCAGAACAAAACAAAGTACCCGCAGCTTGGTTGCCGGTTGTTGATAGCTTAAGTATATTAAGCGATTCTGTCTCAAACTATACATTAAGAATTCTCAATCATTTAAGAGATTGTAATTTATTGCCCGATTTAGTCCAAATAGGCAATGAAACGAATAAGAATATAATGGTTAGAGATACTTCAGAATTGGAGCCTGTCAATCTGTCTCGCAATGTGACCTTGTTTAATGCTGGAATAAATGCAGTAAAACTGTTTAATCAAAATAATAGTAAAAGTATTAAGACTGTTCTACATGTTGCAATGACGCCTAGTGATGCACTTAATTGGGTCATTAGCCTAAATCAGCTTAATATTTCGAGTTTTGATATGCTTGGATTATCATATTATCCACAATGGCAGGGATATACACCTGCTGATCTTGGCGTTTTCACTAATACTTTAAAAACGCAGTATAACATTCAGCTATTAGTCGCAGAAACAGGTCATATATGGACTAGAAAATGGAATGATAATTCCATTAACTTAATGAGCAAGATGGCTTCTGGATATCCTGAAGCACCATGTCCGCAGTTACAAAAAGATTTCTTAGTGGAGGTGAAGAACGCTGTTCGCGATAATGGTGGTGCGGGCGTTGTTGCTTGGGGGCCTGAATGGGTTTCGGCGAGCAATGTTACTTTATGGGGCGTAGGTTCTAATTGGGAGAATGTAGCATTCTTTGATTTTAATAATGCATTAATGAAACCGGGTGGCGTTGAATTTTTATCTGAAAACAATGTTGCTGTGACATTTAGCGTCAATATGTCTGGGGCCAATATATCTAATGGGGTTTATATTACTGGAGAGTTTACCCTCAATGATGATAGTAACTGGCAGATATTCCCAATGAAACGTGTTGGTACAAGTTCCATTTATACTTTTAAAACATATTTGAATAAGGGACAGAGTGGTGCTTACTATTATTTGAATGATAGTGCGTGGAGTGCGAAAGAAACAATTCCTCAGGCTTGCCAGCTTAAATGGTCAAGCCGTTTGTATACAATCAGCCAAACATTAACTCAGCAAACAGTTTCAAACGTTTGGAGCTCTTGTAACTAATATGTGAGTTTTAAAAAGGATAGAATGCTTTCTACCTAGAAATAGAAGTAGAAAGTATTCTTCTTGTCTTCAGAAGTTTTCATCTAATAACGAATCTAAAATATAGAATTATGAAGAACCGAATCTTTTCACACAACAGGAGTGGCCGTGTCCTCTTTTTGCTGTGTTGTTTTTGTTTGTCTTTCCATTTGATGCTTTATGCCGAGAACCAGCAGCTTAGCAAGATTAGAGTAACAGGTATTGTGAAAGACAATAATGGAGAACCAGTAATAGGGGCTAGTGTCTTGGAAAAAAATACTACTAACGGAACAGTTACCGATTTAAATGGAGCTTTTTCAATTTCTATAGAGCCATCTTCTACTCTTTCTATCTCTTTTATTGGATATAAAACATATATTATTGTAGTTTCTAAAAGTTCATCTTTAAATGTTGTTCTTCAGGAAGATTCAAAACAGATAGAAGAGGTCGTTGTAGTTGGATATGGAGTGCAGAAGAAAGCGAACTTAACAGGCTCTGTTGCTTCTGTTAATTTTAAAGATGTAAATACGATGCCTGTAGCAAATACAACAAATATGTTGCAAGGGCGTTTGCCAGGTGTTGTTCTCACAAATAGTGGAGCTCAGGCAGGAAAAGACACTCCTGAGATACGTATTCGTGGTATTGGAACTATGAGTGACAATAATGATCCTATGGTTTTGATTGATGGAGTAGAAGCATCTGTTGCTCAAATAGCCCAAATACCGGCTAACGATATAGACAATGTTTCTGTATTAAAAGATGCAGCTTCGGCTTCCATTTATGGTGTTCGTGCGGCTAATGGAGTAATTCTTATCACTACTAAAAGAGGCACTGAATCGAAACCAACGATAGCTTATTCCGGAAGCTATGCTGTACAAGAAGCTACAGTACTGCCTGATTATGTAGATGCTTACGATTGGGCATTAATGTACAATGATGCTAAAGGAATGGATTTTTATACATCTAGCATGTTGAGTACTATCAAAGATGGGTCTGATACTGACCATTTTGCAAATACCAATTGGGCAAGAGAACTATTTCGTTCGGCTGGAATGCAACAACATCATTTATCTGTGAATGGTGGTGGAAAGGACGTGCATTATATGGTATCAGCTTCTTATTTTAACCAAGATGGTATTTTGAAGCAAACGGATTATGAACGTTTTAATTTTCGCTCTAATATAGATGCTAAATTAGGCAGGGTAAAGGTTGGTTTGAATTTATCTGGCAGTAAAGAAAATGTTGGTTCGCCAATTTCTAGCATTACCGGAGATGGCTTGATGCGTAGTCTAACATGGTACACGCGTCCTACTGTTCCGGTGAAATATTCAAATGGTTATTGGGGGTGTGTAGACGGTACTTCTATCTCTCAGTCGGTATTTAAAAACCCGGTAGAAATGTTATATCAGGGTCATAAAGATGACTATTCTTACCGTTTTGATGGCAATATGTTTGCTGAAGTTGATATTATTAAAGGGCTGAAATTTCGCACTAGTCTGGCTTACAAATTTTACATGAATGATATTTCAACATTTACTCCTAGTCAGACTCAGAAGTACGATTCGGATGGGAACCAATTGACTAATGCGGGGACTAACAGCTTAAACGACTATCATTACCTCAGCACTTCATATACAAATGAGAATATCATAACGTATAATATATCAATTAAGAAACATGAAATATTTGCATTATTAGGACATTCTATTCAGGAATGGCGTGAAGATAAAACAAATGCTTATAAGGAGAATTTTGCAACAGACAACTTATATGAGTTAGATGCGGCTACTACTAATGACAATGCGAGTGGTAGTGCGCAAGAGTATTCTCTTCAATCTTTCTTTGGACGTATAAATTATAATTATGATAATCGATACCTATTAGAGTTTAATGTCCGCTATGATGGTTCATCTCGTATGCCAAAATCTAATCGATATGGAACTTTCCCTTCTTTTTCGGGTGCATGGGTATTGACTAATGAATCATTTTTGCAAGATGTTGAGCCCCTTACTAATTTGAAATTACGTGCAAGTTGGGGTATGTTGGGAAACCAAGAAATTGGCAATTACGCTTATGCTCCTACTATGTCGTCCGATTACAACTATTATTTGGGGAATGAAAAGGTGATAGGCATGGCGGAAAATATTGTTGCTAATGATAAAATCAAATGGGAAACAACTAAAATAACGGACTTAGGGCTTGATGCTTCGTTTTGGAAAGGGCGTATTTCTGTAACCTTCGATTGGTTTAATAAAGTAACCTCTGATATACTTCTTCGTCTATCAATGCCTTATACTTATTTGGGATTGTTGGATGCGCCTTATCAGAATGCAGGTAAAGTTCAGAATCGGGGTTGGGAGCTGTCTGCTAATTATTTTGATAGAAAAGAAGACTTCTCTTGGCAAGCTGGTTTTAGTTTATCTGCTGTTCGTAATAAGATTCTGGACAATAATGGTATTGATACTTACGGATGGAATACAATTAATCGTGAGAAAAATGCAATCGGATCTTTCTATGGTTTGGAGGCCATAGGTCTGTATCGGACAGAGGCCGATTTGGGTAGAACAAATTCTGCAGGTAAGGTTATTACTCAGTATGGAACAGCTCCTTCATTAGGAGATATTATGTATGAAGATGTGGATGATAGTGGCAATGTGACTGATGATGATCGTCAGATAATAGGCAACCCGTTCCCTAAAATGGCCTATTCATTTAATCTGGGAGCTGCATGGAAGAACTTTGATATATCTACTTTCTGGCAAGGTGTAGCAGGTGTTTATCGTTATAATTGGGAACAGACTACTATTTCAAATGGCGGTAATATGACCAGTCGCTGGCTTGACAGGTGGAATGAATCTAATTCAAACGGTTCTATGCCTCATTTAGGTAATAGTTATAACGATATTTACTCTTCCTTTTGGCTTACTAAGGCTGATTATCTTCGTATGAAGAATCTGGAAATAGGATATACTTTTAATGAATCACAGTTGCGAGGAATAGGAATAAAGAGCCTCCGTCTATATGTTGCTGGAACAAACCTCCTGACATTTACCTCACTTGATAATTATGATCCTGAGAAGAGCAGTGGAGATACTCGTAATGATGTACATCCGAATACAAAGACGTATTCTTTTGGAGTAAATATTAAATTTTAAAGAAAAGGAATCATGAAATCATTCAATAAATATATCAGAATATTAATAGCTATTAGTACATTGTCTTTGATGGCATGTTCGGATAGTTTCTTGCAGAAGGACTCTTTAACCTCAGTCTCGTCATCTACTTTTTGGCAAACAAAGACAGATGCATTAAACGGACTTGCTGCTTGTTATGATGGGTTACAAAATAAATATCTTTATAATGGCGGGCCTTGGAATTGTGGCCCTCTGAACATGGATTGTATGACTGATAATGGTGGCCATTTCAATTGGAGTGGCTGGATGGCAGGTTATGATATCTGTAATGGTATTCATACGGCTAGTTCTGGCTTGGTTGGAGAATATTGGAAGGCTTGTTATGAAGAAATAAAGCGTTGCAATACATTAATCTCTAATATTGATAGGGTTGAGATGAGTGAAAACGATATTGCCATGTATAAAGCGGAAGCCATAACGATGCGTGCGATGATGTATACAAACCTAACAATGACTTATCAGGATGTTCCTTACCTTACAGAAGTACAGAGTTTAACAGATGCTGAATGCGCAAAAACAGATCGGGCTACAATTGTAGCAGCATTAATGACTGATTTAAAGGATGTAGTAGATGCATTACCTGTCACTCCATCTGCTCGCGGAAGAATAACAAAAGGAGCGGCGTTAAGTGTTTTAGGACGTATTGCCCTTTATAATGAAAAATGGGATGAGGCTATTTCTGCTTATCAAAAGGTAATTGGTTTGAAAGTTTACGAACTATTCCCTGATTACACAGATTTGTTTACCCAAGAGAATGAAGGCTGTAGTGAAATTATTCTAGGAATCCGATATGAGGGTCCCGGAAGTGAGGAAGGAAGCAGCATTGGCGGACATTGGGATGCCCCACTGGAGGCAATGAACGGAACCTTAGATTTGTCTAGCGAGTATTATTGTACCGATGGGCTACCTACTACTCAGTCTTCACTTTATAAGGAAGGGAGTGTGAATACTATGAACTCACCGGATCCTTTAAGGTATATGAATCGAGACCCACGTTTGAAAGCAACCCTTTTTGTTCCAGGCATGACTTGGGGAACTAGAACAGCTCAGTTTTATGGAGGATCAGCTGCTTCATATTCTACGCTTTATGTAATTAAATATTTTAATCCATCTTTAAATTGGTCCAGTTCATGGGATGATGGGCAGGATTTTTATGTAATACGTTATGCAGAAGTATTACTTTCGCTGGCAGAAGCTTTAGTTGAAAAAGGTGGATATACATATTCAGAGGTAACATCTTTAGTAAATCAGGTACGAGCACGCGTCAACTTGCCATCCGTAGAAAAAATAGAGGGATCGTCTCTTGATCAGGATGGATTACGAAAAATTATTCGTCACGAACGCAGGGTAGAAACGGCTTTTGAAGGACTTCGCTTGTTTGATTTATACCGTTGGAAAGAGCTTAAGAATGCTGTCGATAGAATTAATGCTGAGGCATCTGTTAATGGATTTTGGTACGAAACAAGAAACTATCGTGGCGAAATGGAATATGAATGGCCAATACCTTTGCATGAAATCGATTCAAATTCAAAGTTAGAACAGAATGAACTGTGGAAGTAATATAAAAGAGTATAAGTACCTTGTTATTATGAAGGTACTTATACCAAAGGTGATTTCAATAGGTAAATATCGCATAATATGAAAAAAGAAACAGGTAAAATGACAATCTTAATAATTCAACTTTTTGTAATGCTATTCCCTTGCATGTCTTGTGGAGGCTCTGATGATGATAATGTTTTTACTAAAAATTCTGAGGTTTTATTCTCATTGACGTTAGACGAAATATATAGTAGTTCTTCTTTTTCATGTACTATAGATATATCAAGTAGCAACATAGACAAACTTACATTTATTGATAAGGGATTGTGTTACTCTACCACTAATAGTACGCCTACAGTTAGTGACAATATATCAATCAGTTCTTCTGCTGAAGAGTTAAATATGTTTAGTATGAATGTGAATGGCTTAAAAGAAAAAACGACATATTATGTTCGGCCTTTTTTAAGAACTAAAGAGAAGACCTTTTATGGATATGTGCAAACGTTTAAAACATTAGGAACTTCTGCCGATTATTATCCAACAAGTAAAGAAGAATCTATTCCTACCTATGATGGTTACAAGTTGATGTGGTCTGATGAGTTTAATAAGGATGGAAAGCCTAGTCAGGATTGGAATTATGAAATCGGATTTGTTCGTAATGAGGAACTACAATGGTATCAAGAAGGTAATTCACTTGTGAATGATGGTTGTTTGGTTATTACAGGCAAAAAGGAGCAGGTAATAAATTCAAATTATAAAGTTGGTAGCTCTAATTGGAAAGAGAGTAGAAGTATAGCCGAGTATACCTCCGCCTCTCTTACAACTGCGAGTAGTCACATTTTCAAATACGGCCGTTTTGAAGTTAGGGCAAAAATACCTGTTTCAATGGGGGCATGGCCTGCTATATGGACATTGGGAAATCAATGGGCATGGCCTTTGTGTGGTGAGATTGATATGATGGAATATTATATAAAGGATAATAAGCCCACTATTCTGGCAAATGCTTGTTGGAGTGCTAGTAAGGAATGGACTGCTGTTTGGGATGAATCAGCAACACCTTTCTCTCATTTCATAAGTAAGGATGCTGATTGGGTAGATAAATTTCATATATGGCGTATGGATTGGGACAAAGAATATATTCGTCTTTATTTAGATAATGAGTTACTGAATGAAATTGATTTATCGAAGACTCAGAATCAGGGATGGGATAATAATTACACAAATCCCTTTAGTAATTCGCTTGAAGGCTTCGGTCAATATGTTATTTTGAATCTAGCTTTGGGTGCTAATGGCGGCACCCCAGATGACTCCGCTTTTCCTTTAAAATATAAGATAGATTATGTGAGGGTGTATCAGGAATAGGCAATACTCCCAAAGAATATTTTAGTATAATTTCCTTTTCCAATAGGATTAAAACACTATTGGAGAGGGATTCTTTTTAGTTAGATTCTGTTTCCTTTATTTTAAACAAAAGGATGCATTTTTTACAATATAATGTCACTGATCTTTTATTAAGTAAAACGAAAGTTGGATAGATGGCTGAGGCCTTACTCTCTGGAGAAAATTTTACTGAATTTGAAAATTAAATCGATCTATCGGAATAACGATTGCAAAATAGTTGTATTTTTGTTCTGTTATTTATGGATGTGATAAATTTAAGGAAAAACGTCGATCCATTTTATAGAATAGGTAAACTAGTTATATCGCAAAGTTGAA
>Ga0316604_10002885_pt1 | contig 12618 bp, 9 predicted proteins | sample OWC_soil_day20_C_FD_207650 | JGI IMG/M metagenome (GOLD analysis project Ga0316604, IMG submission 207650) | Wetland soil microbial communities from Old Woman Creek delta, Ohio, United States - OWC_soil_day20_CT | ecosystem: Environmental > Terrestrial > Soil > Wetlands | place: USA: Ohio... | reverse complement strand
CGGGGCCATTGTCGATGTAGCCCACATAGAGGTAGTCCACGTCCGCCGCAAAGACATTAGGCAGGACCATCTTGCTGGTATCAGTCTGCAGGATGTCCGGATTCGACACCCCGAGAGAGTTGTAGCCCAGATCCAGTTTGAACCTCAGCGTCGGCGTGGTCGACTTGAGATGACCATCGATGACATAGAGGTTGTAGGAGTAATAATCCCCTGTTGCCATGACGGCCGTATCCGTTGCCGCCAGATAGCGCATATGGCCCGTAGAGACACCTTGGTCAGCCGTCGGTATCAGGGAGATCGGGATATCGACAAACTTCGGCGTGCTGCCACTGAAGGGCACGCCATTAGCATCGATGCTGCCAAAGGGAATGACCAGATTGCCACCTTCGCGGAACGCATTGTTGTGCACGTTCAGTTTTCCGGCCACCCAGACATTGCCATTGTCATCGACATCGATACCGGCCGCGTACGGAAAAGGCATCTGGACATCCGAGAATTCCCCGGTATCCACGACGCCATTCCCGTTAGTGTCCCGCCAGACCTGGCGACGATTCTTGTTGGCGTCCGCATCACCGTCCCAGGCAGGCTCCTTGCCCTGTGTCCAGGCAGCCCCCCGCTGATTCGATGCGATGCCGAAGATCGCTGCCGGGATGGCGATCTCACTGTTTGCTTCAAAGCGGAAAACCGCCACGAATTGGCCATACATATTGCTGGTGAAAAGGAATTTCTTGCCGTTGATGACGCGCACAAACGCGATCTCGTTGGCCGTCAGCAAGCGCTGATCGCCCGGAAAACGGAAGGGGTCCAGCGTGACAGCGGCTTGTTTCCAGCTCTTGCCCGGTACCTTACTGTAATCCATTTCATAACGCTGGGCGGCTGTATAGATACTGGTTCCGTTACTGCTGGGATCGATATCGGGGGCGTGCATGAAGATGCCTTTGACATTCCACAGTGCGGTGCCAGAACTATCGAAGACACGGACATCCGTTCCACCCTGTACCTGACCTGGGATGCCGCTGGTACCGACGATGATCTCACCGTTGTCCCCAAAACCGACACCACGTGGCCCCCAGAAGCGCTTCTCGCCTGCCAGACCTTTGGTAGGCCCGGCGAAAACTCCGCCAGTATCGCCAAAGGTCGTCACTTGTGTCGGCGTGCCCGTGCTTGGAACATTGAAGATCTTGAAGTTCTGATCCGGACCATTGTCGGCAATCCACAAACGACCCGTACCATCAAAGCTAACCCCGGTTGGATAGGCCACGCTGGTGATGGTGCGTCCGTCACTAAGCTTCACGTAAGGCAGATTGCTCGAGAAACTGCTCAGGGGCAGTCCTTGGTCTTCGGCATTTTGCTGTTCATAGCTCAGGTCTGACGCATGGGCAATGCTAGCCGTAATACCGTTGTAGGTCGTACTGTCGAACACAATACCGGGCCAGCCTGTATCCGTGTGAGCCTGGTAGTAAAACTCGCCCTTAGTCACCCGCTTGCCGGCAGAATAGCCACCATCGCCCCAATTGGTTTCATCCCAGTAGCTCTTGGTGATGACCAGCGGCGCCAAATCGGGATTGCCCAGTTGGGACTTCTTCAGCACAGCAATATCGACAACGAAATTGCTGATGGCATCGCCATTGGCTAATGAACTGCCACCGCCACCGGTATTGCCTCCCCAGTGATTCACTACGCTCAGCAGTGTGGCAGCACCGCCCCCTGACCCGGAGCTGCTTGAAGACGATGAGGACGAGCTTGAACTGCTCGAAGCGCTGACGCCACCAGACGAGGACGAAGACGAGGACGTTGTTGCGGACGTTCCGCCACTGCTGGAACCAGCCCCCCCACCGCTGCCACTACCACCACCGCCGCCACAAGCCACCAGTAACAAGGCCAGCATCACCACAGACATGCCGGTTTTGCAGGAAATGAATTTACGCATGATCTATCCCTCGGTTGATAACGCTACTGGCTGATTTGAGCCGCGCGCGCATTGCTGTATATCGTTGGAAAAATCGAAATCGCCTTCGCGCCCAAAGCGTCGTAACCCGGGGCGTTTGGATGGGTCCAGTCGTTGGTGTATTTGGAAAGCATGGATGGCCCAACGGTGCTGGTGTCATTGATGGCATCATGCAAATCCAGCAATTGCGTGCCATAACGCTGTTTGGCCCAATCCAGCAGGTTTTTCACCAGCCCGGTGTTTTCACTGCTGAGATTCATGTTTGTCCCGGTAATGAAGGCCGGGATAAAGAGACGCCCCAGACTTTTTGCAGCCGTTTCAGCATCCAGCGTGTTTTGCTTCATGGCATCGATCCGCGCCTGCGTGCTATGCACCCCATCGGCAAACCCGTTCGGCGAATAGATGCTGTAGACCATGGCCGTCGCTCCATGGGTATCCGCTCTCGCCAGGCCTTTCCAGCGCGCCAGATACTGTTCAGGGGTGAATCCGGATAGGCCGAAATTGACGATGCTGAAACTGGCTGTGCTGCCAGATCCCATTGCCCGCAGCATCCTTCCTGTAGTGCCGTCGATACCCACGGTCTGCTCACCATCTGCATAGCCCTGCATGATGGAATCACCGACAAACTCGATCAGCGGCAAGGCACGGGCCGCCTTGAAGCGATAGCCAAGGATCGGAATGGAAGAGACGTAATCCTTGCCATACGCAGCGAACGTCCCCCCGGGATTAGGTGTCAGCACCCACGTGGTGCTTGCCGCAGGCGTTGTCACACAATCCCCTTCCGCGCGGCCGAAACCATCTGCAGGCGCAAAATTCCACCAGTCACTGGTGCCCAGCAACTCCCGCCGCAAAGCGACGAGCGAGGCGATGGGATTGAGCTTGTGATCCGTGTAACTGCGCCCACCAGAAAAGGTCCGGGCGTATTTTGCTGTGGCACGGGACGGCAACCAGATGCGCCAGACGACGTCGACGTTCTCATTGGCCTGTAGTGCGGGCGAGAAACTCACCAGATCCGTCCAGGCCAGACCGGTTCCATCCACATCAGCGCGCACCGGCAGATCGCTGGCGCCACCGACGGTGACCTGAACCCAACCCGTTCGTGCATTCCCCGTAACGACGTTGTTTGCAACGCCATTGTTGGTCGGCAGAAGATCGGCGTTACCGTTGCTGGAGATTCCGATCAGCATTTTGGCGCCGCGAACCTGGCTGCTGGTGAGGTTGCCAAGCAATAGCTGGATACCGCTGATGGATTCCTTGTTCCAGGGCTTGAAAGCTCCGCGATAAGTGCGCCCTGCTGCCGGGATATCCCCTTCGTCGGGCTCTTCATCCTGCATCATTCCGGAGAAGACGGTCTGGAAATAGGCTTGCGAACCAGATCCGGACGAGCTTGATGAACTACTTGAACTACTTGAACTACTTGAACTACTTGAACTGCTTGAACTGCTTGAACTCGACGAACTGGAACTGCTCGAACCCGAGCTCGAAGACGAGGAACTGGACGACAGCCCCCCCGAAGACGAGCCGGATGAAGAACTGGACAAGGATGTGGCAGGTGTCGCGCTACCACTGGTGCCCCCTCCGCCACCGCCACCACCACCACCACCACCACACGCGGCAAGGATCAAGCAAACGAGCATGGCATGGACATGCAGAATTCGTATGTAGAACGTTGCAGACATCATTTCATTTCCCCGGATTCTGTTGTTACGGTCAGTACCATCCCATCTGCTTCGATTCGGATGACACGACTCACCGCGATACGGCTGATTCAATCTCTGGCAGCGGGCCCGGAACAGATCACGCACAATTTGTAAGAAAAACACTTACAAATATTCCGCAAACAGACTGACAAAATTTGTCACTCGTACGAATATTCGCCAAGCGTCTTGCCAAACGGAGGAAATACCTCATGCGCAATTGGTCCAGCCTAAAAGCCACGCTGCCAAAGGGTTTGGCCATACGGATGGGAACCTCCAGGATCCGTGCAGCCCCCAAACCGGTTCGTCCTGTTTGGGCCCTGCCTTCATCTCGCACAAGGCGTACCACGACCGTTCATCGGCATGGCATAAGCACAAGATGGATATCAGGGGAAAGACCAGCTGCTGGCGGTTTTGTGGCACCAAGACGTTGGAATTTCCATTCGTCTGGAACGCTCGCGAGAAAGGGCGCCGGAACTCAGTGGTTGGTATTGAGGGATGGACGCAACCGCAGGGAAACCATGTCCTGAAAGGCTGTCCACGAACTGACAATTGCCGTCACAAAATGACAGACAACTCGGTGATATTCAGAATGAACAGGGCGCCGCGCGGTGACAGGCAGGGGAATGAACCTGTACGCCGGAATCGTCTCAAGCCAGGAACAGGTGCCCGTCTGGAATGATCACGGAGGATCGGGCGAGCAATGAAAAAGCCTCCATTGCGGAGGCTTTCGGTGATAACGCGATTACTTCTTCAGGAAATCTTCGCGCAGCGGGGTAAAGGTGTCGATGAGCGACCCCGCTTTTTTGCATACACAGCCGTGCATGATGTTCGGCTTTTTGTAGAGCGTGTCACCGGCCTTCACGATCTTGACCTCGTCACCGATGGTAAATTCGAATTCACCGGAATGAACATAAGTCAGTTGCTCGTGAGGATGGCTGTGCAGCGCACCAACGGCATTCTCTTCAAAAAACCATTGAACCTGCATCAACGTACCGCCATAGGCGAGGATCTGACGCTTTGCACCATTGCCCATGTCCTGGATCGGACATTCATCATTGAAAACAAACACTGGATTCTCCTTGCGACAAAATACGGGGGTCTGCGGATGATACATGAAGCGCACGCGGCTCCCATCAAACCGCAGAGGGAAAGATCCACCGGAATGGCGGACCTGAGGGCCTGCACCATCTTGAATACCTGTCTCGCGAAAGGCTTGCCGATCACGGCCTCGCAGGCAGAGCCCCCTGCGTCACGGCACGCATTGTCGGAGAGAGAATCCACCAGCCAGATAATGCCAAATGAATCCAATCCTCGGAGTCACCAGAAACCCCGGGGAGATTCCGAAGGGCACGAGGTGCCGGGCAAGAATGCCGCGATGCGCAGCAATCGAAAATGCAGTGGGTAGCGGGCAGCGCGTGTACCACAGCCCGGCGGATGTCTCTGGCATGATGATTCCTGATGAGTTCGCGTCCATTCTGCGGGCAAAGCCGGCTCAGGCACTGGCCGCGATACGTTGTGGCAGCAGGTCTTCGAGCAACAATGCCTTGAGCGCCTGGAAATCGGCAGAGGTCCGCTCACGCGGCCAGGGCAACGAAACCGTCAGGTCTCGCTGCAAGCTAGCGGGCGGCCCCCGGAAAACCAGCACGCGATCCGAGAGTACGAGAGCCTCTTCGATATCGTGTGTGATCAGCAGGATGGCAGGCCCCTCCTCGCCAACGATCTCGATGAGATGCTCCTGCATGCGGATGCGGGTCAGCGGATCGAGTGAGCCAAAGGGTTCGTCGAGCAACAGCAATTTCGGTGCCCCGACCAGGGCACGGGCCAGACCGACCCGCTGGGCCATGCCGCCGGACAATTGCTTGGGCAGCGCCTGCGCAAAGCGGGTCAGGCCGACCTTGGCCAGCACGGCTGAAACAGCCTGTCTGCGCTGGTCGGCCTCCCAGTCCCAGACAGCAAGTTCCACATTCTTTTCGACACTCAGCCAGGGCATCAGACGCGGCTCCTGGAAGGCAACCGAGACACGCGGATCAGGGCCTGTGATGGGTTCGCCATCCAGCGTGATCCGGCCTGCCGAGGGAGATTCCAGCCCGGCCACCAGACGCAGCAAGGTACTCTTGCCACAACCGCTGGGGCCGACGACCGACACGATGCGTTCGTTTTCAGTCGAGAAGCTGAGTGGCCCCAACGCCGCGAAGGCGCCAAAGTGTTTTTTCAGATTGCTGATGTGGATCATGTCGGGCTGCTCCTGCTTAATCCTGTGCCAGCGTGTCCTGCCAGCGCAGGATTCGGCGGGCAACACATTCGAGCACCCAGTCGGTCGTCTTGCCTGCCAGCGCGAACACGATCATGCAGGCCATCACGACATGCGGGCGACCGGTCATTTCGCCATCGAGCAGTACATAACCGATGCCACTGGATGCGCCAAGCAGCTCGGCAGCCACCACCACCATCCACGCCACCCCCATCGATTGGCGCAAACCCACGAACAGGAAAGGCAAGGCATTGGGCAACAGGATGCGCTGCACCAGCAGGCGCCCCTTGAGTCGATAGACCTGGCCGACCTCAATCAGCTTGCGATCGGCACGCACGATGCCGGACATGAAGTTCAGATAGGTCGGGAAGAAAGCGGCCTTGGCAATCAACGCGACCTTGGAACCTTCATCGATACCCAGCCAGAGGATGAAGAGGGGAATCCAGGCCAAGCCGGGAATGGTGCGCAAGGCTTGCAGAAGCGGATCCAGCAGCGCACGCCAGCGTGCCGAATACCCCGTCAGCGCCCCCAGCACGATGGCTACGGAAACGCCCGCAGCAAACCCCAGCAGCACACGCTGTGCCGAAATCGAAAGATTCTCCGCAAGCTTCCCTGAAAGCGCCATGTCATAGATTTCACCCAGCACCTGGGTGGGCGTGGGTAACAAGGTCGGATCCACCAGCGCAAGCTGGCCGATGATCTGCCAGACTGCCAGAATCACCACAGGCACAATCAAGGGCAAAACGAACTGGCGCCCCACGAGAAGCTTGTGCTGGTGCTGCACACCGACGTCCATCGGTTCAGTGCGCAACCACTTGAGGATCAGCTCCGCCATGATTTGCAGTCCGCCTAACGTGCCGGCTTGAACACACTGGCATCCAGTGTGGCTTTGACGACAGCGGCAACATCGGTATTGGCCGGAATTGAACCAATCTTGCGATAGATTTCACCCCAGGTGATCAGCGACTTGGTGTCTTCAGGCAGGAGTTCCGGATGCTCCGTGTTGTTGCGTGCAAAAACGCGCTGGGCCACGGCGAGTTCCACCTTGGATTTCTCGGCAAAAATCTTGATCGAGGCATCCTGGTTCTGGCGCGAATACACCCGTGCGCGGTCGAATCCTGCAAGCACCGCTTTAACGACATCGGGATATGCCAAAAGAAAATCCTCGCGTACATCGACACCGCCACCACCCGCCAGATCCGGGTCAGCAAACAGCACACGGGCGCCATTCTGAACCTCGGCAATCGCCCAGTCCGGATCCAGTCCGGCCCAGGCTTCGACCTGGCCTGCCGCCAGGGCCAGCCGGCCTTGCGAATGTTGCAGGCTGACGATGTTGACATCCTTTTCGCTCAGACCGAACTTGTCCAGCGCAGCAATCAGTGAAATGTACGGGCCGGTACCCGGGGTGGCCGCAATCTTCTTGCCTTTCAGATCGGCAATGCTACGGTAGGTGGCATCCTTGCGCACCAGGATCGGCGAGCCTGTCCCGTTGCGCCCGGTCCAGTAGACATACTTGATCGGGGTCCCGTTGGCACGCGCCAGAAACGCAGACGCGAGAGACGAGGTCCCAATATCCAGGCTCTTGCCGCGCAGGAATTCAATGGTCTTGTTGCTGCCCAAGGATTCGACCCACTTGACGCTGATGCCCTGCGGCTTGAGCGCCTCTTCGATCCAGCCCTTGTCCTTGGCGACCAGGGTCTCGGGTACGATGTTGGAATACGCCACGCGTACCTCGGTCAATTCAGGGGCAGCCTGTGCGGCCAGGCTGGCAAGACCCAGCGTGACGGCAAGCACGGCGTTCAGGTGAAACTTTTTCATCACGGATTCCTTTAAAAAATGCGGCGGGCTCAGGCATCGAGACTGGCCAGGGCTTGTTGCAGGTAATCAGGCCGGGCCCAGTCACGAATGGCAAAATCATTCTCGATATAGCCATGCTCGAGCAGGAATTTTTTCTGGATTTCCAGGCCCGCAATGTTCTGCGCCGATAGCGTGGGAACGAAATCGTAAGCAGCAATGAGCTGCGCAATCAGTGCCGGATCACGGTGCACGGTCACCCGCGCAAAGATCTCGGCGGCGGCATTGCGATGGGTGTTGATCCAGCGCCCGGCGCGGATGGCCGCGCGCAGAAAGGCCACCACCACTTCCGGGTGGGCTTCAGCAAATTCCGCATTCACGGCTATGGTATAGGGCGAATTGGCTACCCGCAGGGTCCAATCCGGATGGCGTGACAAATCTTCGATGACGGTGTATTCCCCGCTGGCAATCAATTGGGCGGCACGGGTTTCATGCCCATAGACAGCCTCGACCTTGCCATCACGCAGCGCCTGCAAATCAGCTCCAGCGGTCTGCGGCGTACTCGTGTGCTGTTGCCAGAATTCGGCAGGGCGCTGGGCTGGGGTGAAATGCGGCGTATCGGGATCATCAAAGTCGATGATGCTGACATCCTTCTCGGAAAGCCCCGCCAGCTGGAGCGCCAGCAGGATGCCGCGCTGGGCCGTGACACGCGTGAAGTCGATCTTGTCCTTGTTCAGACTGCGCGACAGCCCGATCCGGTGCCCCTTCAGATCGGCCACGCTGTGGATGCCGGCATCGGCACGGGCGATGATCACTCCACCGCTCTGGCTGAAGGTGCTCGCCACCAGATGCGTGCGTGTCAGGTCGGCACGCGCATGGATGGTAGGAATGGCGCCGCCGTCGCGGAACAGGTTGGGCAGCGAATGCCGATAGTGCGGCAGCCAGCCCCCGTTTTCCGGCAACGAACGCAGATAGACGGCAGAAGCTCCGACCCGGCGGAATTCCTCATCCAGCCACCCCAGTTCCACGGCAATATTGGAAGCAACGAACACGGGGCAGATGGTGTAATACGCTGAGGTCAGGGTGGACTGGCCAATGGTTCCGGACTGGACTTCTGCAAGATTTCCCATGATGTGCTCCTGTTGGTTTAAGCGATGGACTCACTTTATCCATCTGAGCACATGAGAAAAACGACAAAAATCTGCTTTGCTCAGCAGAGCATTTCCCATATCCATATACAGCAGTTTGAATATGCAAAACAGTTTCCCGTACGCTTTGTTTTGTAGAAATTTGATCTGCTTTGAAAAAGAGATTTTCCGCACCAACAAATGAATTATGCATACCTTGTGCCGCAATCACCGGGTGGCGGACCACACCCCAAGCGCCCCCACCGAAAGTAGGCATGGCTACCCACGCGGGGTACAATCCGGAGCTGATGTAACGCTCGGGCGCGTCGAGCCCCACTGGACCCTGAGATCCATTCATGCCTCCCATTACCCGTTTCACGTTACTTGCTTTATTTCTCATCGCGCCCGCAGTCCAGGCGGAACGGGCTGACCGTCAAAAACCGATCTATATCCAATCGGACAAGCTCAGCGGCGATGACCGCAGCAAGGGCATCATCTACGAAGGTCACGTAAAACTGGTTCAGGGAACCCTTGAACTGTCAGCAGACAGGATCCTGATCACGCAGGACGCAGACGGTTTCCAGAAAGGTGTCGCCACCGGCGGCAAGGATGGCTTGGCCCGTTATCGACAAAAACGCGACGGCAAGGATGAATATTTTGAAGGTGAAGCCGAACGCATCGAATACTACGGACGTACCGACAAGGCCAGACTGTTCATCCGTGCCATGGCCCGTAGCGGCCTGAATGAAACCCGCGGTCAATATATTGAATACGACGGGTATGCGGAACAGTACCTCGTCACTAGCGGTCCTAACGCAAGCATTGCCAAACCGGGTAGCGAACAGGTCCGAACCATCTTCTATCCCAAAGCCACGTCCCCGGAAGCCGCCGCTTCAAAACCCGCGAGTGGTTCTTGAGCCGATAAGCCCGCCATCAGTCTTCCAGCGCTTTGGCCAATTCCCGCTGCGCGCGCTCAAGGGCCTCAACCAGTTCCGTTACGCGCAAGGCGTCGCTGTCTGGCGCCCGTAGCAGGACATTGAGCTGCGTTGCCGCTTCAAACAATGCCGTCAGACCAAGGCTGCCTGTTGCACCCTTGAGCGTATGCGCAGCAGCCTCTGCCGCAGATCGGTCTCCCATCGCCAGCGCATTCCGGATCGCCGCGATGGTTTCGGGCGTGATCTTGTTTTGCTTGCGCAGGAGTTCCAGGTATTTGGCAGAACGGTTGGACAGCACGTGCAGCCCGAATTGCAGATCGATACCCGGAGTTTGAGCCAGACGCGTCAGAATCTGGTCATCCGACCGCGGAATCCGTGCAGCGCCTGCGATAGTGGAGACGTCCTCGCTGGTTTTATGCTCAGGCAACCATTTTTGCAGGATTGCATAGAGCGAATCCGGCTCAACAGGCTTGGCAATGAAATCATTCATGCCTGCTGCCAGGCAGGCGGCACGATCATCATTGAAGGCATTCGCCGTCATGGCGACAATAGGTTTGTCTTGCCACCCAGGCAGGCCACGAATGGCGCGGCAGGCTTCAAGCCCTCCCATCTCGGGCATCTGCATGTCCATCAGGATGATGTCGTAGGCGCCCGCCCTGGCTTTTTCGATGGCGATACGGCCATTCTCTGCCACATCAACCCCCAGACCGACCTCATGCAGCAGTTCCTGTGCAACTTCCACGTTGATGGGATTGTCCTCGGCCAGTAGCAAACGCGTGCCAGCGAAGCGGGTATGCAATTCGTGTTCAGAACATGTCCGTACACGATCCACACTGGGCATGACCCCGTGTCCGCGTCGAAGCCACGCGGTGAACCAGAAACAGCTGCCTTTGCCGGGGATGCTCTCACAGCCGGCTTCCCCTCCCATTGTTTCGGCCAGGCGCCGGGTAATCGAAAGCCCCAGGCCGGTTCCGCCATATTTGCGCGTCGTGCTGCTGTCGGCCTGTTCGAATTCCTGGAACAACCTCGGCAGGATGTCAGGATCAATGCCGATGCCGGTATCTTCCACCGCAAACCGCACCTTCAGGTTCTCCCCCTGCTCTTCCAGCAATGTGGCTCGCAAGGTGAGCCCCCCTCGCTCCGTGAATTTGATTGCGTTGCCTGCATAGTTGAGTATCGCCTGGCGGATGCGGACCAAGTCCCCGCACAGCCACAGGGGTACATGGTCGGTATCGATGAAAATCGAGAGTCCTTTGGCGCGTGCCGAATCACTGATCATCGAAGCGACGTGGTCGAGGATCTGTCCGAGAGCAAAGTCATTCTCCTCAAGGGAGAGCTTGCCTGATTCGATCTTTGAAAGATCGAGGACATCATTGATGATTGAGAGCAGATGCTTGCCGGAAGCATCGATTTTCACCAGGCGCTCCGCCTGCTGTTTTGTTGGGTTGTCTCTGAGCAGCAGATGCGTGAGGCCGGTGATGGCATTCATCGGCGTGCGGATCTCGTGGCTCATATTAGCCAGGAAAGCGCTCTTCGCCTGGCTGGCCACTTCGGCCCTGTACCGGGCGATCTCGAGTTCAGAAGTTTTCTGTTCGACAAGCTCCTGGAGATGTTCGCGGTGGCGCTGCAATTCCTCGGCTTGCAGCTTGCGCTCGGTAATGTCTTCGGCTATCGCGAGAATGCCATAGACCTTGCCTTCCACATCGCGCAGGGGCACCTTGGTTGTATGCACGTAGCGCTTTTCCTGCCCGCTCTGCCAGAACTCGTCAAAGCTTTCGATCACGCCATTGCGCATGATGCGGTGGTCATCAGTACGATACTTTTCCGCGAGTTCGGGTGGATAGAGGTCCATATCTGTCTTGCCTGCCATATCCTCCACAGGCACGCCAAGCGCTTTGGCATAGAACCCGTTGCAGGTGACGTATACGGAGTCAAGGTTCTTGTGCAAAACAAACAGCGGGATATTGTCCAGCAGGCTCCGGTAGAGCTTTGCACTCTCACGCAAGTCCATGGCAGCCCGTTTGTTCTGGGTGATGTCCCGCGCGATCTTGGATGCCCCGACAATCCTGCCATCGGGACCATGAATCGGTGAAATCGTGACGGACACATCGATAGCCTCGCCGTTCTTCCGTACACGGCGGGTCTCAAAATGGCTGACCACTTCTCCCCGATTGATCCGTTCGAGAATCTGCGCCTCCTCGTCCAGCAGATCTGGAGGGAACAGTTTTGTGATCGGCTGACCGATCATCTCTGCAGCGCTATAGCCAAAAACAGCCTCTGCCCCCGGATTCCAGCTGGTCACCACACCACTGAGCGTCTTGCTGATGATGGCATCGCTGGAACTCGCCACAATGGAAGCAAGGCGCGCATTCTGCAATGCGGACTCCTGCATTGACTCTTCAGCCAGCTTGCGGTCGGTGATGTCCTGCACGATGCAGAGCAAGCGCATGGCCTGCCCCTCGCGTTCGGGGTCCAGATACCCGCGACCGTAGACCCAACGCGTTTCCCCATCACTGGGACGCACGATGCGGAATTCCTTTTCCACCAGGTGACTGGCGCCGACGATGTCCTCCCTGAAGCATTTGCTTACACCCGCAAGGTCATCCTTGTGGATGAGCAACCGCAAGCCTGCAATATCGCGCTTGAAATCCGCTCCGATGCCTGAGATCCGGTCGAACTCGGGACTGCTTGTCCAGCATTCGCTTTGGATGTCGAGTTCGAAGCTGCCCAGCCCACCCACATGCTGGACTTCATGAAGGCTTGCAAGTGTCCGGCGCAGGTTGCGATTCTGACGATCAAAGTGACTGGCCCCCCAAAACAACATCAAGATCCCGCCTGCCGAAAGAAGTGCCAGTAAAGCAGA
>Ga0316604_10002884_pt1 | contig 12619 bp, 14 predicted proteins | sample OWC_soil_day20_C_FD_207650 | JGI IMG/M metagenome (GOLD analysis project Ga0316604, IMG submission 207650) | Wetland soil microbial communities from Old Woman Creek delta, Ohio, United States - OWC_soil_day20_CT | ecosystem: Environmental > Terrestrial > Soil > Wetlands | place: USA: Ohio... | reverse complement strand
CCCTTGTTTAAGCATAAAGGCTACATCTAGCCGCTGAGCTAGAGACTTCAGTTCACTGATTGTACAAATATCTTCAAAAAATTGATAACACTCTTCTTGATTTTCTAATAACAAAATGCCTTGAAAGAGCCGATCAGCCAGTTCATCCTTTAACTTAGGATTTGTAGCCATAATATTATGATTCTCCTTTTGCTTTATTACTTTCAATCTTTACTTCGTTAAATTATAACATTATCTTTTGTAATTTGTAAAGAAAACTTGGCTTACACTTCTTTATTTTTATTGACACTTGTGCAATGCTGTGTTATTATCTGATTCAGCAAGTTAATATTTTTTCATCAAGAGCAGTCGAGGGATTGGCCCTATGAAACTGCGGCAACCATTCACATGTTGTGAAACGGTGCCAACTCCACAGGAGTATATCCTGGCAGATGAAGCGCAACTAGGTTTATTATGCTGCTTCATGTTGTGAAGCAGCATTTTCTATTTTATTAATCTACAAAATGAAGGAGGTCATTACATTGATTACACTACAAAGTATTGAAAAAACATATCAAAGCACCAATGGAATAGTTCATGCTTTAAAAGGCATAAACCTAACAGTGGCCCAGGGTGAAATATTTGGGATTATTGGCACAAGCGGCGCTGGCAAAAGCACACTTATCCGCTGTATCAATATGCTGGAACGCCCAACCAAAGGCGTTGTCACCATTGATGGCCAAGATTTTACGGCCCTAAACGAACAGCAATTACGTGAAGAGCGTAAAAAAATCGGCATGATTTTTCAACATTTTAACCTCTTATCATCACGCACGGTTTACCAAAATATCGCCTTTCCTCTAGAACTAGCCAAATGCAGTAAACAACAAATTGATACTGAAGTAATGCATCTGCTGGAACTAGTAGGACTCAGTGATAAAAAAGATCAATACCCAGCCCAATTGAGCGGCGGACAAAAACAGCGGGTTGGCATTGCTAGAGCCCTGGCTAATCACCCGAAAGTACTATTGTGTGATGAAGCCACCTCGGCTCTTGATCCCCAAACCACTAAATCAATCTTAGAATTATTAAAAAATATTAATCGTGAATTTGGACTAACCATTGTTCTAATTACTCATGAAATGCAGGTCATCAAAGAAATCTGCAATCAAGTTGCCGTCATCGAAGGCGGCCTGATTATCGAGCAAGGCCAAGTACTTGATGTTTTCACGCAGCCGAAGGAAAACACTACCAAAGAATTTATCAGCTCCATCATTAATCATAATTTACCTGATATTTTTGCTGATATTAAATTGTCAGCGACGCCTATTGCTAATAGTAATCTAATTGTACGCCTGTCTTTTATTGGCCACTCTACAGAAGAACCAGTCATCTCCAGTATGGTTCGTCGCTTCAATATCGATGCCAGCATTTTACACGGCAATATTGATCATATCCAAACTACACTTTTTGGTACATTACTTGTAGAATTATCAGGAGAGCAAAGGGCTCTAGAGCAGGCACTTAGTTATTTACAAACACGTGAACTCGGAATTGAGGTGATTGGTTATGTCCCAAGACATGCTAGCGTTGCTGTTTAAATCCCTATGGGAAACCACCTATATGGTAGCTGTTTCAGGAATTATTTCGGCTTTTATCGGTATACCCCTTGGTATTATTTTAGTGACTACTGATAAAGGGCATATTCTAGAAAATATACCGATCAATAAAGTGTTAGGAGTTATTATCAATGCAACTCGTTCCACACCATTCATCATCTTAATGGTAGCAATCATTCCCCTTACTAGACTGATTGTCGGTACATCAATAGGTACCAATGCTGCTATTGTCCCCCTCTGCATTGCTGCGATTCCCTTTGTCGCTCGAATCGTAGAATCAGCCCTCAAGGAAGTGGATTATGGGGTCATTGAAGCAGCCCAGGCCATGGGTGCATCACCCCTGGAAATCATCAAGAAAGTACTGATTCCTGAGGCCCTACCTGCAATTATTCTTGGACTCACATTGACCATCATCAGTTTAATTGGGTATTCGGCCATGGCAGGTGCCATTGGCGGCGGAGGTCTGGGTGATCTAGCGATTCGCTATGGTTATCAACGTTTCCGTGCTGACATCATGCTCATTACTGTAATTATCTTAATTGGCCAAGTACAAATTGTACAATCAACCGGCGACTATCTAGCCCGCCGCCTAAATAAAAAATAAAACTTGGAGGTCTATTTTAATGAAAAAATTATTACTTGTCATCATCGGAGTACTCACTCTAGGATTATTAGTCAGCGGTTGTGGACAAAGCACAGCTCCTGCAAAACAAGCAGGTAACACAGTATTAAAAGTTGGCGCTACAGCTGTTCCACATGCAGAAATTTTGAATGTGGTTAAACCGCTACTCGCTAAAGAAGGCATTGATTTGCAAATCGTAGAAATGACTGATTATGTAAAACCAAATATTGCAGTCGCTGAAAAAGAATTGGACGCCAACTTCTTCCAGCATATTCCTTATCTTAATAAATTCTCTACAGAACGCAATTTGCCATTAACCTATACTGCTGCAGTGCACATTGAACCAATGGGTATCTATTCAAAAAAAATTAAAAATCTTACTGAACTTGCTACAGGTGCCAAAGTGGCCATTCCTAATGATCCTACAAACGGTGGCCGTGCTCTGGCACTACTCGCAAAGGCCGGAATCATCACACTTAAAGATGATGTAGGCGTGAATGCTACAGTAAATGATATTGTAACAAATGCTAAAAACATTCAAATTAGCGAATTAGAAGCTCCACAACTTCCACGTATTCTTGAAGATGTAGCCATTGCCGTCATTAACACCAACTATGCACTAGAAGCAAAATTAGTCCCTACCAAAGACGCTCTGTTTATTGAACAAAAAGACTCTCCCTATGTAAATATCCTGACCATCCGTAAAGGGGATGAAACCCGCCCTGAAATTCAAAAGTTTACCAAAGCCTTAACTTCTGAAGACGTACGAAAATTTATTAACGAAAAATATCAAGGTGCTGTTGTACCAGCATTCTAAGAAGAAATAAAAGAAGGTCTAAGTTTTTAGTGAAATAAATAAAAAGCCACATTTAAACCACAAAGAAGCACAAAGGACACAAAGAGGATGTTAAAAATTACTCTTTGTGTCCTTTGTGCTTCTTTGTAATCTTTGTGGTTAACGTGGGTTTTATTCTCTGTAGTTTTTAAGAACGCGATAACGTTTTTCTTATTTTTTCATATAATGGGGCTGACCATCTTTAAAATATACCACTTTAAGCTTAGATCGATCAGCAATTTCCAATCCTTCAGCAAGGCCTCTACCAATCTCTGTAACGCGATGGGCATCTGAACCAATTGTCACCAAGCGTCCCCCTACTTCATAAAACCGTTGATAAATAGGCATGAGAATTTCGATTGCTTCCTTACTGCCTAAACGTCTGGTATTAATCTCCAGAGCCCTGCCCTTACGGGCTAAGGTAATTAATATTTCATCAATCTGCTCCCTAAACTCACTATAATACACTTCTGGATCAACAAAACGAGCATATCTAGCAATATAATCAATATGACCTAAACTGTGAATACCTTCATAACAGGTTACGCATTGCAGCATTGCTGCAAAATATTGTCGATACACTTCTTCTTTATTTCTTCCCTGATAAAAATCCGGAGTATAAATATCAATATTATCAATAACATGCACTGATCCAATCACATAGTCAAAAGGATGGGTTTCTACCAGCCGACAGTTCTCATCCAGACAATCTGAGCGCATACCGATCTCAATGCCTAAAAGTACACTCTCACTGCGATATTTATTATATTCAGCAAAATATTGCTTAACATCAAAGATAAATGCCAGCGGCCCTGGATAGCTTATATCCATATGCTCAGTTATCGTTATACCAATATTTAATTCCCGCCCCCTTGCTACAGCATCATCAATGATCATTTTTGAATCAGTAGAAAAGCGCGTATGCATATGACTATCAAATAACATCGTTACGACCTCCTATTAACTTGCCCAATATAATAATATAATAACATTATTTTCATTTTTTTACACATAGATCATAAAAATCTTGCCTCAATAGCAGGAGAAGACTTGGCAAAGGCCAAGTCTTCTGTCGTTACATATTCTTTATTCTATCATTACAGGCGCGGCCTCTTTATTAGGTTTAATAGGTATTAATAAAAGAGCTGGATGATCCAGTAAAACATACTGCCACTATTGCATTTTTCAATATCTTCCACCTAAAAAATTCCTCTACCTCATACAATTATTGACTATATAGTCATCTATCAAAAAAATTATTTGCCTGCTACACCATATAATACAAGTTCAGTAATGTTATGGGCCGTTTCGCCAATATCATCAGTCACAAAATTACGAAATACTGAGGTCACGATAACACTAAAGATACTGTGGGCTACGCGATCAGCATCCCAGTTGCCTCGAAGAACGCCTTGTTCTTTACCTTCTAGTAACACTTTTTCAATCATGCCAATCGTCTGGCTAAACCAAGCCTGATATTTATCACGCTGTTCAAGGGTAAAATTAGTATATCCTTCTACACCCAGACCGCGTACTTCATACATCACGACTCGCCACAAATCAGCATTTTTTATATAGAATTCCAAAAATGCTTTAATAATGTTTTCTATTTTTTGTAACGGTAGTTCAGGTGAAGCAACAATCCCTGCTAAAATAGCTTCAAAAGGCGCACTACGTTCTTTAATTAGAGTATAAAATAATTGCTCTTTATTTACGAAATAATTATAGACTGTCCCCTTCCCCGTATCAGCCAAGGCAATAATTTCATCAACCGTCGCCCGGTGATAGCCTTTGCGTGAGAATACAATATACGCCGCATCAAGTATCTGCTGACGTTTTTTTTGAGAATCGTGGGAACATGTATAGAGTCGAGTATGCTTCATTTCTACCTCCACAATTTAAAATCAAATAAACAGTTCTTCTGAGTCAACTAGGATTAATAAACAATCTTGTATGACTCGCAATGTATTTTATAAATAATTTTTTCAATTTCATCTGCCGTGAAATCATTCATACTCAAAGTATCAAATAATTTGCCCACTTGGACCATATTAGCAATTTTTAAGGCGTACTCAATACTATCAAAATTTGTTCCGAGGACAAGTACATCAATTTCCCTCACATTAATACCAAAAACTGCTCCCCCCATTGCCCGCCTTTAAATTTATGTATATCCAAACTATTTTTCTTCAATTTGCGTTGTGGTTGATCAATCAAATGCCGCATGGTGTCACAATGTAAATCAATGATTTAAATAACACACCCATCTTTCTGTCTTATTATGACTACACAGTCATACATCTTTTTAAAAAAACTCTACTATCATACTAAGTAGAGCTAATATGAATATCTTTAAAATACACTTTATTATTATATCATTCAAGATCATACGTTACAACAACACTCTACTAATTAATTGAGAGACAGGTTTATACCCTATAGTATAGCTAGGGAAAGTGAATAATGCCTAACTTATAACGTCAGGCATTATTTTCTCTATTCACTGCAATTTACTTTCTTACATTTCGAAGCGAAATCGCAGTAATATTCTAACGTTCCAATGAGTTCACAGCTTTGTTCAAAGGTGATACATCCTAACTTAGCCTCATCAACTACTTCCCTAATAATATCGTTAAGCTGAGTTTGATGATAACCTATAGCTAATACTTGTTGCTTTAATTCTGAAATTTTCGCTAACTGTTTATCCAAAACCCTCTCTCCTTTTTTTGAATAAATTTACATTTATGTATATTTATTCAAGTTAGTATCTTCATTATAATATGTACTACTGTTTATCGTAAAGAAAAAGCTTTCTCTTTTTTCTAACATTTAACTCGCTGCTTTTATACATATTATAAGCTTATATTATTCCCATAATTTGTATATTATTACAAATTTATATTCCAATACTGTAATTTTATAATTAGAAAAAAGTACTGGCATAAGTATTCCGCACTAAAAAGCAATACTTATTACCAGTACCCTATACAAATTTATTTTATTCTTCTATTACTGTTTCTCTAACATCACCATCGATAAGAGTATTAAAATTGTTGCTGCAATACCGGCTCCTAGCGCTGACAGGCTGAGTTCCAATTGCTCACCTCCTTAGTTATTCCTGGGAGTTGTGACTCTTGTTATCTTGATGTCCTTAAGCAATACTGTATTTTATTCACATTACATATTTTAATATTAATGGAACGTTTTCCGAATAGAAAAGTGTTATACTTTTGATTCCTTAACAAAATAAAAGATAGGAAGACTCATGCCCCCTATCTTTTATTGCTATTATCTATATTCTTTTTATACTAAAAAAATGCCACCTGCCACGCTTAAAGGAAAGAATTATAAGGTAAATCGATTTCGCCTTCGAAGCAATCATCAAAACCACGAGGGTAATGATATTCCCTCTTATCTTTGTCAGCTGGGAAAACAAATTTGCCACCTACCTGCCAGATAAACGGTTTAAACTTATATTGTAATCTGTCTTTTTTCATTTCGAACAAGACATTAATCTCTCCGGTGTCTGCTTGGAAGTTAGACCATATATCATGATGAAAAGGAATTACGACTTTCGTATTTAAAGATTCAGCCATTCTGAGTATGTCAGAAGATGTCATTTTATCCGTAATACCACGTGGATTCTCGCCAAAAGAACCTAATGCTACATCAATTTTGTAGTCATTACCATGCTTGGCATAGTAATTTGAGTAATGAGAATCACCACTGTGGTAAAGATTACCACCAGGTGTCTTTATAAGATAATTTACAGCTCTATCATCCATGTTACCAGGCATTTTACCTGCTAAAATTTCGCCTTTAGGAACAGTAATCAATGCTGTACGGTCAAAAGATTCAAGAGCTACAAGCTCAGTATCTTTGATCTTAACTACATCGCCTGGCTTAACAACAATACAACGTTCTTCCGGTACACCCCAGCTCATCCATAGATCAACGCAAGTCTTAGGTCCAATAAACTTTACGGATTCATCACAATTTTTCATAACTGCTGCTGCCACATTTACATCAATATGATCATTGTGATCATGGGTTGACACAACTGCATCAATTTTTTTGATAGCAAATGGATCTAAAACAAAAGGTGCTACTCTCAGATTAGGCTGTAGCTTTTTGCCACCAGTCATTCTTGCCATTTGATGATGTGAATCCATCAATGATTTTGATTTTGTTCTTTTACCGCTTCCACACCAAAAGTCAATACAAATATTAGCTAAGCCCTCAGATTTTATCCAAATACCAGTACAACCTAACCACCACATAGCAAATGACCCTGGAGCAACTACCTCAGCTTCAATTTCCTCGTTAAGCCATGTTCCCCATTCAGGAAAAGTACTCAATATCCAAGACTCTTTCGTAATCTGATCAATTTTGCTCATTTTCTCACCCTTCTTTTATTATCATCATTATCGTAACTTTCTAAATTAATTATATATTTTGTCCTAATGAAAAAAAAGAACAATAATCGAAAGATACTTTATGCAAGAATGTGTTTATTCACCCACTCTCTTAGATTAATAGGCTTATTGAGGGTCATATGTAAAAAAGCAAACTATTATTACTAAGAGCTTGCTTTTCTATACATATCTTTTTTTACTTATGGCCGCAGCAGCAACCGCCGCCATGTTGATGCCCATGACCGTGACCACCGCCGCAAGCATGTCTTGCGCCATCTTCGCCCAGCTTACTACCACATTGCGGACAAGGAATCTCAAATCCATGTTGGCCTCCAGCAGTACATGGTGCTACTTCTCATTTGTGACTACAATCCTGACATTCAAATACACGATTCTTTACCATATAATTTTCCCCTTTAATAATAATATTCCGTCCTTCTACCAACGCCATTGCAATTTAGATTCTAGCCGACTGCAATATTCTTTGAAAAGTCGCCCGTGATAACCCCATGGCAGCTGCACAGTCAGCCTGATCCATTCTGTCTAGATCTTTCAAACGTACTGCTTCAAGTTCTTCTATCCCTAGTTCAATAACCTTAGGCTTTTTTTGACCTTCTGGTATAAATCGCTGACAATTCGGCTCACGTTCTATTAAACCACAGCAACGTTTTCTATACATGTTCCCCCCATGAGCATATGTTCATTTGCAATATATTACATATAGGCTAAAAAATACAAGTATTCTTTAAATATTACTTTAAAGAAATAAGGAAAACGCTAACGCGTCCTTTTTTATCATTGCGAGTGTAGCGAAGCAATCCCCTACTTGTCCAGAGATTGCTTCCCTAGACTCGCAATGACAGCTAAAAACTTATAAATTCTGATACTATAAAAAAACGGACAAAATCTAAACAAGATCTTGTCCGTCCAAGTATTACAGTTCTGTATTCCTAAGTAGTTTTAATCTAATTGATAAAGAGGTGTCGATAAATATCGTTCCCCTGTATCAGGCAACAATACAACAATGACTTTCCCTGCATTTTCTGGTCTGGCTGCGATTTGCGTCGCAGCAAATACAGCTGCTCCGCTAGATATACCCACTAATAATCCTTCTGATGACGCAAGTTGTCGTCCTGTCTGAAATGCCTCTTCATTTTCAACTTTATAAATCTCATCAATAATATTTTTATTGAAAACACCCGGAACAAATCCTGCACCAATTCCCTGAATTTTATGGGGCCCTGGATTGCCTCCTGACAAAACCGGAGAATCCGCTGGCTCAACAGCAATGATTTGTACATCTGGCTTTTTAGCTTTTAACGTTTCAGCGACCCCAGTAATGGTCCCGCCTGTACCAACGCCAGCAATGAAAATATCTACTTTACCATCTGTATCCCGCCATATTTCCTCAGCTGTGGTCCTGCGATGTATTTCAGGGTTAGCTGGATTTTGAAACTGCTGCGGAATAAAGGACTGAGGAATTTCCTCTGCCAGTTCTTCGGTTTTGCGGATAGCACCTTTCATACCTTCTGCTCCAGGGGTAAGCACTAAGTGAGCCCCTAATGCCTTGAGTAAATTGCGCCTTTCTATACTCATGGTCTCAGGCATGGTCAGAATTAATTTGTACCCTTTAGCAGCGGCTACAAAAGCCAACCCTACACCAGTATTACCACTAGTCGGCTCAATGATTGTCGCGCCAGGACTGATTAAACCTTTATCTTCTGCATCTTTTATCATTGCATAACCAATCCGGTCTTTGACACTACCTAACGGATTAAAATATTCTAATTTTGCTATGACCCTAGCTTTAAGTCCGTGCTGCTCGCCATAGTTGGATAGCTCTAGCAATGGAGTATTACCGATTAAATCTGTTAAATTCTTTGCAATCTTTGACATACTAATTCCCCCTTAAATTTTAAAACATATCACCCTAACTGTTGACCATCTTTACGTTTATATAAAAAGAAAAGGCTAAAGAAACTGTTCTTAAAAACAATTCTTTAGCCTTCAGTTTTCTGATCAGCAGTACAATATTAACTTAACTCTATAATATCATGTGTAACAGCGCACGTCAATATTCAAACATCATTTAAATAATATAATCTTAAACAATATGCACTTCTGCCGGATTGAAAGCTAATTTTACTCTGGAATAACTATGAATATCATCTGTAACATGATGAGGCGGCACCCGGGCGCTTAACATTTGTTCCCCCAATTTAATTAAAATTCTATAGGTACCTACTCCTGGTATAACCCGCTCTACTACGCCTTCCACCATTACCCAGGTTTCTCGCTGATTTAATCGTCTTTTATCCCAAAGATAGAGCGCATCACCGGGAAGGCAACAGACGGAAATAGGTTCACAAACTTCCCCATGATATAAAAACCGTATCCCGTTAGCGAGCCGAATAAACCGCCCCTGACTATCTTGTTCACTGCAGCAAGGGATAATATTGTCCATTCCCACCAATCTAGCCACCTGTTCATTCGCCGGTCTACGCATTATAAATTCAGGTTTATCATCCTGCACAATATGGCCGTTAAATAACATCAAGGCTCTTTCCGCAAAATGCAGTACATCTGCAAAATTATGGCTCACTAATACAACAGCGATTCCCCTTACCCCTGCCAGTTGCCTAATTTCCTCAATCAACTCATCCCGAGTAGCTGCATCTAAAGCAGCAAAAGGTTCATCCAATAACAAAAGTTCTGGCATTGTTACTAGAGCCCTGGCAATACAAACCCGTTGAGCTTCACCCCCTGACAGCAAAAGGGCTGATCGATTGGCTAAGTGATCGCAACGAAAGTCAGCCAATGCTTTATATACCCGCTCTTTAATCTCTCCTTCTTTTACGCCACGAAAACGTAATGCCAAGGCAACATTATTAAACACTGTGTCATTCAATAGCAACATGTCTTGAAACACCATGGCCGCTCGGCGGCGTAACATTGTTTTATTGCTGTTACTAATCTTCTGGCCAAACAATTTCATTCCCCCATGGTAGGCATGTAGCAGATTAATGACTTGCAAAAGAGTGCTCTTTCCCGCGCCATTAGGACCAACTACTGCCACCAATTCACCTGGCCTTAACCCAAAGGCTTCAATGTTAAGTATGTTTTTACGTGCTCCACGATCTACAGTAACATGTCTCATTTCCAGTATATACTCGCTCATTATCTTCCACGCTTTCCGCCATGCTGCAGGTGAGTTAATAATACTACTATGCTATATGCGGCAATGAGCAAAATAAAACTAATTGCCAATGCCATATCATAGTTTCCTTTACCTACTTCCATAACTGTTGCTGTTGTTAGCACTCTTGTCTGTCCCTTAATATTACCGCCCACCATCATCGATGCCCCAACTTCTGAGATAACCCGCCCAAAACCGGCTATCACAGCAGCCATTAAGCCTAAGCGGGCCTCTCGTATGAGCAGCCAACTTGCTTGCCAAGGAGTAGCACCTAGTGATATTAATTGCCAGCGTAATTTAGGATTAATGCTAAGAATTGCCGCAAAGCTAAGACCTGTCACAATCGGGGCAGCAATCATTGCCTGGGCAATGATCATGGCCACAGGTGTATACATTAAACCAAAATCTCCAAGAGGACCATAACGCCATAAAAACAGACTGACGATTAGACCTACTACGACTGGTGGCAAGCCCATTCCGAAGTTAACTAAGCTGCTGCATGCTTGCTTACCATAGAATTCTTTCAGGGCCAACCATAAACCCAAGGGAACACCAAATAATACGCTGATAGCCGTGGCGGTGCCAGATACTGTAAGGGTGAGCATGGCTACCTCAGTAATTTCTATATCGCCACTGACTAATAGCTGAAAAGCCTGAATCATTCCCTGAAGAATCATATCCATATATTTTCTCTAAAACCCGAAGTCCTTCTCTGTTTTACCGCCATCAGCAAAGAACAGGGACTGTCCGAACTTGTCCTTGCCAAAAGCCGCGATCAGCCCTTGTCCCTCAGCTGACAATAAAAAGTCACTAAAGTCTTTGGCTCCTTGATGATTAACCTTCGAGAATTTTTCGGGGTTTACTGCCATGACATGATAGATATTTAATAACTTAGCATCACCTTCAACCAATATCTGCAAAGAAAGATTTTTCTTTTGCGCTAAATATGTGGCCCGATCTGTTATGGTATATCCTTGCTTCTCATCAGCTATTTTCAGAGTCTGCCCCATTCCTGCACCAGATTCCTGATACCATGGGCTAGTTGGTTTAATACTTGCCAGCTTCCATAGGTTTTTTTCTATCTTATGAGTTCCCGAATCGTCACCACGGGATACAAATATCCCTCCCTTTTGGGCAATCGCTGTCATTGCCTCCATCGTTGTTTTGCCCTTAATTTGAGCCATATCACTAGCTGGTCCCACAATGACGAAATCGTTGTGCATAACCAGAAGCCTATTAATAGCGGCACCGCTGGACACCACTTTTTTTTCAGCATCAGGTGCATGAACAAGCAATACATCCGCTTCACCCTTTTCACCCATAGCCAAAGCCTGCCCAGTACCAACAGCAATAGTTTTCACTTTATATCCTGTTTTCTTTTCAAACACTGGTAGTAATACATCCAGCAGACCACTATCCTGAGTGCTGGTTGTCGTCGCCAAAATCAGATCTTTATTCACTGGTGTTTGCTTGCTCACCTCTTGCTTAACCGGTGTATTACCGCAGCCAAAGGACGCAATAGCAATCATCATAACTAAACATCCTATGATAAACTTACGCATCATTATCTTCCTCCTACCCAATTTTTAAAATTCAGAAAACCTCTAATTCAGTTTCAAAATAAAATAGCCGTTTATGCAATCATTCACCAATACAAGTCAAAATCTTTACCACCTCTTTTACAGTACCTTGCCAGCATTGCTTAAGTCATAGCCACCTAAAGATTCCACTTCACGCCGAAATTCAGCAGTCTGCAAAATTTCTAGAATTGCATGTAATCGTTCATCATCAAAAGCAAAATTTAAAAGCAAATCATACTGTTCTTGAGCCACGGGGATAAAATCCAACCCCAACGCCACTGCTGCAGCCTGAACGCCCAAACCAGTATCTGCAGTACCTGCCGCAATAGAAGCTGCAACTGCCATATGAGTTCCTACTTCTTTCTCATAACCA
>Ga0316604_10002883_pt1 | contig 12620 bp, 13 predicted proteins | sample OWC_soil_day20_C_FD_207650 | JGI IMG/M metagenome (GOLD analysis project Ga0316604, IMG submission 207650) | Wetland soil microbial communities from Old Woman Creek delta, Ohio, United States - OWC_soil_day20_CT | ecosystem: Environmental > Terrestrial > Soil > Wetlands | place: USA: Ohio... | reverse complement strand
GCTTCGAAAAGTAAAATATCTGAATAATATTATTGAGCAAGATCATCGATTTATCAAACGAAAGATTAGACCAATGCTTGGATTTGACAGTTTCGAAACTGCTGTAAAAACAATTTGCGGGATTGAAATAATGCATATGATCAGAAAGGGGCAGGTTGAAGAAATTCAATCTGCCCTCTCTGAAGTCAAGTTTATAAATACGATTATGGGGATTTCAGCTTAACAGTGGGGTAAATCTAGGATATTTTTGACTTAATATCTTTTTTGCACCAGAACCTAATTTTTCGACACATCTTTTTTGACAATATCTGACCTACGCTCCTGTTTTTCGTAGCCAAGTTCATTCTCTAGTTCTGCTTCCATTATCTCCTGTAATACGTCTCTAAACATCTCTTTTATAGCTTCCATTACCTCGGTTGTATTGCTGAATTTTTGATCTCTAATTAACTCTTTAATAACTTCTTTTGGTATCGCTGTCATAAAAAAACCTTCCTTTCTGGTTGAATAGTTATATTTCCTACTCTTTCCATTCAGGAAGATCTTTCATACTATTTACACAAAATTATCTGTGGCCTCTAAAATTATGAGGATTTCAGCTTAAACACTGAGTGAAATGCAGGATATTTTTGACTATATAAGTCTTTGCACCACGACCTTTTAATACATTCTTCCATACTTTTCCGCGAAATCCTCCACCATTTTGTGTATTAATATATTTTTGTGCATTTGTACGACACCCCTACAACAGAAAAATCGCTCAAACAGAAGTCTGAGCGAACATACCAACACACTTATAAAATAAACTGCAACCTGTGACAGCCTGTGAATACTGGCTATTTCCGCTCTATCAACGCGACCGACTCAACATTTTCATCTGAGAACTATGTTCTTCTAAGATTCATAACATACGGCTGCTCCAGTTTCTAACACACCCACAATGTATTTAGACACTTCAATATGCACCGGGTGAATCAGATACGCATCAAAATCTTCCATAGAAGAAAATTCGGTAATTAATATAATGTCATAAGACGACGTTCCATGACGTATATCTACTTCGACTTTCAAATCGTGGAGAAACTCAATTTTCCCCTGCATACTTAGCAATATATCCCTTGTCTTTGCGATGTTTTCATCGCTCCTTTCCTTAAGCTTTAAAAGCAGATTGTTTGTGATCATTCTAGAACCTCCTATCTACTATTGTTTCTGATAATCATTACGTCTAACAATCAATCATCAGTTAATCGAATGCTCAGCATGATAATCTTACCGTCATTGATGGTGAAATAGAAATCAAGTGGGACCGGACTCCCGTCAAAGGTTCCGGAAACTTGGGCGGTGAGGACAGTCTCTTTCTCTTGCTCTACTAAGTTGGTAGGCTCTAGGGTGACTTGATATTTTTCAATGCTAGTATCAATCCATTTCTTGATAGCAGCAATACCGCAAATCTCCTGTCCTTCGTCATGAACAATGGCATCACCTGCGAAACAAGCAATCACTGCATCACTATTGTGATCATTCTTTGCCTGAACAAAAGTAGCAATAAGCTGTGGTAGTTTTATCGACATCATGATCCTCTCCTTACTTATTTTATCATGGTTTTACTGTTTACTGTATGTTCCTCCTTGTTCCGTTAGATTGTCCGAATAGTCCCTCCATCGATGATATGTTCACTACCGGTGATATACGAAGCCCGATCAGATGCTAGAAAGGCAACCAGTTCGGCTACTTCTTCAGGACGGCCCGGACGTCCAAGGGGAATGCCCCCCAGGGTATTCATCATTTCCAGCCGCGCACTGTCATAATCGGTACCCGAACCCTTAGCCAACTGTTCAATAAGTCTCTCTGCTGCCGTCGTTTCAATGAAACCAGGCGCAACGGTATTAACCCGTACGCCATGAGGCGCGACCTGGTTGGCAAGTCCTTTGCTGTAGTTTGTCAAAGCTGCCTTCGCTGCAGAATACGCCATCGTCTCAGTTGCTGGGAAGAGCCGCCGGATGGATGTAATATGAATGATAACGCCGGAGCCCTGTTCCAGCATCGAAGGAAGTAGTGCTCGATCTAAACGAACAGCTGAGAACAAATTTGTGTTAAAGATCTGCTGCCAATTATCATCACTCATTACTAGAGCACCCCCAACTGGAACAGACGATCCACCTACAGTGTTAATCAAAATATCTACACCACCAAAACGCTCAAGCACCGTTTTAGCAATCACTGCCACGCCTTCTGCAGTACTGACGTCAGCTTGAATAAATAATTCCGACCCATGGGTATCATCAAGAATGGATCGAGCAGTGGTTATAATCATTCCTCCAGCACTCTTCAGACGCTTAACGATGGCTTCACCAATACCTTTCGTTCCACCTGTGACTAGAATTCGCTTACCTTTAAATTCATCTACATTAAATAAGTTATCCATTATTATCTCCCTTCTTTCCTTATATTTTGCTATCCTCTTGTTTCTATTTGACAACCACATTATCTATAGATCTTTTCATAACTCTTTATCTATTTTTTAATTATACACAAGATAATAAGACAACTGTATGTCATATTAAAATCATTATTCATAAAGTTTTAATGCTTGTCGTATTCGATTTGCAATTATTTTACGTACATTCTCTGGTGCTATGACCTTCACAAAACTGCCAAAAGATAAAATATAACTGTAAAGCCATTCTCCTTCCGGAAGTGCGATCTCTAAAGTAAAGCTTCCGTCACCGTTCTGGATAATAAATGAATCATCAAAATAGTCGTATAAGCGATTTAAGCCCTGTGCCTGAAAGCAAAGTTTCAAGGCAATTAACGACTGTTGACCAGCGTTCTGTTCTTCCGGTTTCGCTTCCGACGGCACCTTTACATCAAATGTATCCGCCTGAATTTCTAGTTTTTTTAGCCTGGATATCCTAAAGGTCCTGTGTTCCTGACGTTGCCAACAGAAGGCTAGTAGATACCATGCATTATTTTTAAAAATAAGTTTTTCCGGTTCCGCCAATCGTATGCTCCTGTGGCCTTCCCCGTTCACATAGTCAAATCGAATGACATTTCGCCCCAGCATAGCCCTTTTTATCTCGTTAAACTTGTTTTGTTCATTGGGTGAGCTTCCCCAAGGAGAAAAATCAACTTCTACCCAGTCATGATCTAAAGCATTCTTAAATATTGCCCCCATCTTTTCAAGGGCAATATCCAATTCCGGATATTGAGTTGCCCGCAGAGTATTGAATGCCAGCAGCAGGTTTTCGCTTTCATGCTCTGAAATAAGCATCCTGTTTAATGTATAATTTTCAAGCAGATGTATGCCGCCGCCATTACCTTTATTCATATACACAGGTACACCTGCCGATGAAAGCACATCAATATCCCGGTAAATTGTCCTTGTCGAAACACCAAAACGGTCAGCAAGTTCTCTGGCGGTAATAGTTCCCTTATTAAGCAATATAGTTGTAATCTCAAATAATCGATTTCTTTTCATTTTTTATCACCCAAATTAATTATAGCATTAAATACGACATACACCTGTCATATTTAATGCTACAAATTCCTAAAGTCATCAAACAGTATATAACTATTATTTTATAAACGCCATAAACTACCCCAACACTTAAGTGTCTAGTACGAACATGCCATCCGTAAAATATAATGGTCTGTAGTAAAACCGCCCGTCAATCTTCCGGGCACTAGCTACTGCCAGCCCCAAATAACCCCTTGTTATACCTGGTTTTATCTACTTCATCCCCACTCCAACCATACTTTTACACGAATCTTCTACCTTCCGCGACACCCCTAGCGAAAAAAATGCCTAAACCGAAGTCTAGGCGAACATATTAACACACTTATTAAATTAACCAAAACCCACAAGGCCCCGCTAATACTGGCTATTTCCGCTCTATCAACGCCACACACTCCACATGTGTTGTGATAGGAAGTTGATACCATTACACGGCTAATTTAGAATTCGACACCCCTAAAAATGCCACGGCACCCCTATGACACCCTGCGACGCCCCTCTTTTTAGACTCATTCTAGAGATTTAGTTACTAAATATAAACCTCGGGGAAGATTGTAACATGCTTTAATTTTTGCACCAGAACCCTGTAATTTAAGTTACCTTAAACAGAGCGAAGGGACTGCTTTAAATAGGATAAAAACCTATTTTGAGGGCAGCCCCATTTTATTTATTTTTTATCGAGAATATTCAGTTATCGCCCCCGTAAATCCAATGGCTCTATGCCAATAGCTTGGATACGTCCTTTCTTATATTGATTTTTACAGGATTATGGATAAAAATGTCGAAAATGGAATAAATAAATAAATTTAAAGGAGACAGATAATTTATGCGCATACAAAAAAAGTTCTTTCAAGTTATATTTCTTATCATTGTATTTTCATCATTGCTGGTCTCATTCTGCTTAGCTGCGCCTAAACCATCAACATCTCAGGAAACTACAAAAACACCTGACAAAATCCAAAACAGCGAAGCTAAACCGTCCATATCTCAAGAAACTACAAAAGTACCTGACAAAATCCAAAATAGCGAAGCTAAACCGTCTATATTTCAGGAATTTGCAGAAGCATATGACCAAATAATAAAAAGCGAACCATTACTAATTATAGTTGACAAATCTGAATTTAAATTACATCTATTCAAAGAAGGAACAATAATAAAAAGCTACGATGTAGCAATTGGGAAGAATCCTGGTCAGAAACAAAGAGTAGGTGATATGACTACTCCTACTGGCGAGTTCACGGTTGATGAAATTATTAATTCTAGTTACTGGACCCATGATTTTAATGATGGCAATGGCGAAATAGAAGGGGCCTATGGACCATGGTTCATTTCCTTAGAGACAGGATGGAATGGTATTGGTATTCATGGCACGCATAATCCAAACTCAATAAGAACTATGGCATCAGAGGGCTGTATTCGAATGAATAATGACGAAGTAGCAGAGTTAAAGGAGCTAATTTCCACTGGTACTAAAGTTGTTATTGCATCGTAAAGGGGGACGTAAGTAAAATATTACATTTTTTCTTTCAGAACTTCAATCGCCTTTTCCAATTGCAAATCTTTACCCTTTTCTTGAATATCATGCATCTCTACCTTAATATCGGGCTCAAGCCCCACACCATTTATCAATCGATTATTGGGAGTAACATACTTGGCAATCGTGAGTTTTAGAGCGGAACCATCATTTAGAGGCAAAACGGTCTGCACTGAGCCTTTGCCAAAAGTCTTCGTACCAATTAACGTTCCTACACCAGTATCTTGCACTGCACCTGCCACTATTTCAGATGCACTAGCACTACCACCATTAACTAATATAACTAAAGGATACTTAATCGCCTCTAAGGTTGAAAGCCAGGTTGTCGACCTTCCATCCTTGTTCACAACAGATACAACTGGACCGTGTGGAACAAAATTACTAGCTACTTTTATGCTTTCTTCCAAGAGACCACCCGGATTGTTCCTAAGATCCAGAATAATTCCTTTTACTCCCTTTCCTTCTAGTTCGTGTAATTTTTCTGCAAGATCACTTCCTGTATTCTCATTAAATATGGAAAGGCGAACATACCCTATACCATCATCTAATATTTTACCGCCAACAGTGTTCATTTTAATATTCGAGCGCATAATAATATAATCTTTTATTTCTTGCCCTACTCGATTAATAGTCAGCGTCACATGACCGCCCTCTGAGCCGCGAATCATTTTCACAGCTTCATCAACAGCAAGTCCTTTGCTATCCTGACCATCGATCTTAATAACCTGATCCCCACTCATAATTCCAGCCTTGTCACTTGGCGTTCCCTCTATAGGAGCCACAACCGTCAGTACATTATCCTTACTGCCAAGTACAATTCCGACCCCACCAAATGTCCCTTTCGTCTCAAGCATTAAATCGTTATACATATTAGTATCCATATATATAGAATAAGGATCACCTATGCTATTCACCATTCCTTTAATAGCCCCAGACATAAGCACATCGTCAGATACATCCCCTACATATCCTAATTTCAACAATTTTTTCAACCTCAATAATTTTAAAGTAGCAGCAAGATTTGTAACATCCATCTGTGACAAATACCAATTAATTTTATTCATCGAATCAATCTTAACCAAGTCATCTTTATCACCAGAAACTACTGGGAAAGATGCAAGATTAGTTGTCATCTCTTGATAAATCCTAACTGGTGCATCATTCTGAATTCCATTTGCCTTGAGAGATGAGCCGCTTAGTGCCATACTCATTGCCAAAAAGCTAATTATAATTTTACTATTCCTTACCCATCTCATAACATCTTCCTCCAAATTTAACGATTCACTATCCTCCCCTACGCCCATGCAGGGGGATTTGCAACTACATATATGGATCACTGCAATAAAACTACAAGCATTGGGGCTCGTCTTAATACAACGTTCCATATTTTTCCATAAAATCCTTCATTTTTTGTAAATTTATTTTATTTTCGTGTACTAGTGTGCCCCCCCTAACAAAAAAGAACGCTCAAACCGAAGTCTGAGCGAACATAAAACACACTTAGAAAATTACCTAAAAACCACGAGCCCCCGCTATTCCTGCCTATTTCCGTTCTATCAACGCTACACACTCCACATGAAGTACTTAGGCTATTTTTATGTTTTAACGAACTTTCACTTCGACAAACTGAAATTTGTTATCATAAGTACGAGAATGGTTTTCGGACTTTTATTTCATAACCTTCTCAAAGCGGAACATCAAATCTTCTCCGTCACTTGAATCTCCATCAGGTGAATGCGGGTCGGAGTGATGACGGTTGAAGAACTCCACTCCATGAAACCCGCATTTGTTGATGTAAAAATGTATGTTTCGCTTTTCAAAATACGGTGTGCAGGTTTCCCATACTTCTGTTTCTGGGTGAAGTGCCTCCATCTCCTGCCACGCCGCAAAGCCTATTCCTTTGCTGTGTGCTTTTGGGGAAACAAACAAAATGTCCAAATGATTGTGGTGCGTTTCATTGTCGACTTTCAAAATAATTCCGCCGACAATTTCGCCGTCCTTTACAATTCGGTATATTTCGGCGCCCTTTGCATCCATTGATTCTTCGATCGTCTTACGAGCAATGATTTCTCCGTCTTCCTCAAAATGGTCATCTTGCATACCGAACTCCTCGGTTGCACCGAAAAGGAACGCTTCTTGATTGTCGAGGATGAATTGCTCACGGTCAGATTCTTGCATAGGTACAAGTGTAACTTTTGTTTTCATAAAAACCTCCAAATTTATAAAAAGATAGAGCTCGGGCATCACAAAAGTAAAACCCAAGCTCACTCGTCATCTTATCTGACAGGCGGTACGAAACCCCTACACTACGGTGTACTGTCCTCCGATGAATCATTATGTTTATTATCTAGGTTTGAAGTCCATCTATCTTCTCGGCCTATTGCTTTCAATTAGGCTAGGCGAACATAACACACACATATTCAGTTCTGCCAAAAGCCTTGAACCCTGTGGTTTAAGGCTTTTTTCGCTCTATCAAAGCAACCGACTCCACATGTGTTGTGATAGAATGATGATACCATTACACGGATAAATTATAAATTCGACACCCCTGCGACGCGAGTTAAAATACCGCGACACCCCTCACGGCCCCCTGCGACACCCTAAATGGAGGTGTCTTCGATTCAATAATTATCCAAGATTCAAAACTTCTACTCCCAATTTAGAATTCTTTTCAATCGCCTTAATAGTATTATCTATGTGGACGAATATCTTTTTTGATAGTTCATTAGCTTGTAAGTATAGTCTGTTAGCCTGTATTGAATTATTGGTACTAATTGCGTCAATTATCTTTTCACCCATATTATGTAGCTCATGATGTACTCCATCAATGGCCGTCCATTCTCTGGTTATATCTGGATGAGTTATATTAATAGAATGATAAAAATGCCCAAAGGCGCATCTTTTAGAGTTGGTCTGTATCGGGTAACTTTTCATTTCATCTACTATTCGTTTTAAATTTTTCATCCAATTTCCATGTGCTTCTTTAGCTTTCAAAAGATTCTTGGTTAAATCTTCATTTGTAATTGCATGTATTCCGCCATTTAACGCCGAGAGCATATCTCGAACAATCTCACTAAGTTCTTTATCAATCTTTGATATGTGTTTTGCATTTTCAGCACTTTGAGAAGCATCGTCATGAATAATCTGTGTCATATTAAGTAGCTTTTCTGCATCTTGGGCTGATAAATCCATTGCTTGATTTACTTGTTTTGACGTTTCTTTGATATCTATCATTGATTTCGATATTGTATTTATATCCTTAACTGTATCTTTTAGCATGAATACATTTCCTTTTATTGTATCAGATATGATATCAAGCTTTTCGTTCATGTTGTTAGTAGATTTCATTGTATTAGTCATACTTTCTCGCCCATCATTAGCTGCTTGCTGTATGTTATTTACAAAAACCCTCATATCATTTAAGTTTGCTTTAGTACTATCTGCTAATTTTCTAATTTCATCAGCCACAACAGCAAACCCTCTGCCAAATTCGCCTGCCCGAGCAGCCTCAATAGAAGCATTAAGAGCTAACAAATTGGTCTGTTCTGCAATCGCTTGAACGCCATTGACTATTTCATTTACTTTAGTAGCCATGTCTACTAACTGCTCGATTTGTTCACTCATTGCAGTTGTATCTTTTATAACATTTTCTTTTAGTGTATTAACTTCATTTAACTGAAACATACTCTCGTCATTCTTTTGGATTAATTGCTCCGATGATTTGGATAATTGATCCATTGTATCAGAAGTATGACCTATGGTCTCATTCACATCATTCATACTTGCAGTTATTTCCTCTACTATAGAAAGATTTGATTCACTTAAAAGCGACATATTTTGTGCAAAATCAATCATTTTATACGCAGAGTGTGTCATTTTAACATCAAATTCACTTAAAGAGGATATGATATTTAACATTTGTTTAGAATTTATAGACATCTTCTCTTCACTTGTAAAAAGTTTATCAAAATGTTTAAGCATTGCTTGGTGAATGGGATACTCAACCTTAAGATTGTCAACAACTTTCCCTTTAAGTCGATCCTCAACATTTTTTATTATACAAAGTGCTTCATTACAAGGTGCTTTTTTAAATAAATTCATGACAGTTCATTCCCCCGTTAATATTCTTCAACTCGCGCTTTGATGCTGATTTTATTATTATTTTCAAAATTTCGGTATCATGTCTGTGTTATAAAAAAAACATAAAGCGACAATTTTACATTCCCTTTTTGTTATTATTCCTACTAAAATATTAGGTTCTGGTGCAAAAATAAAGCTGTGATATAATCTTACCGTAAACTTGAAAAATGAGGTAAAGAGCATGTCACAGTATTTATTTAAATATAAGCATTTTCAATCTGAAATTATATTATTGTGCGTTCGCTGGTATCTTAAATATCCGCTCAGCTACAGAATGCTTGTTGAGATGATGCAAGAGCGAGGATTGAAACTAACCCATACAACAATCATGAGATGGGTTCATCAATATTCTCCAATAATTGATAAACGAATAAGAAAACACCTTAAGCCAACAAACGATTCGTGGCATATGGATGAAACCTACCTTAGAATCAAGGGTAAAACGCATATTTATATCGAGCAGTAGATTCCGAAGGAAAAACGATGGACTTTCTCGTATCTAAACATCGTGATAAAGATGCCGCGAAGAATTTCTTCAGAAAGGCTCTAAGAGCCACGCATAATCAGCAACCTAGGGTAATCACAACTGACAAGTATGCTGCAACTGAAGTTGCCATTAACGAAATGATTTATAGTGGGATAGTTTCTGTCAAAGCAACGATTAGAAAAATAAGGTATTTAAACAATATTATTGAGCAAGACCATCGGTTTATTAAACGAAAGGTAAAACCAATGCTTGGATTTGGCAGCTTTAAATCTGCTGAAAAAACAATTTGTGAAATTGAGATAATGCATATGATCAGGAAAGGGCAGGTTGAAGGAATTCAATATGCCCTCTCTGAGGTTGAGTTCTTTAATAAAATTATGGGGATTTCAGCTTAAACACTGAGTGAAATGCAGGATATTTTTGACTATATAAGTCTTTGCACCACGACCTTCCATCCCTTGGAACTTTGAGATAATACCTAATTTCATAAAATATTCCACATTCATTATTTATACATGAATCCCCTTTTATCCTTTATTTCCCTCGTATTTATTGACAAAATATTAATATCTATACAATACCACTGACTACCACCGCGACATCCTGCGACATAAATAACAAAAAAGCACCACTAGCATTATCATGTGATAATATTAGCGGTGTCCTTGTGTCTTGGTATATTTTGTTGTTCTGTGCTGTCATAGTACAGAATATTTTTTTCAAATTCAAATTGGTGCGAAGGGAGGGACTTGAACCCTCACGAACGTTACCATTCTCCGGATTTTAAGTCCGGTGCGTCTGCCGATTCCGCCACCCTCGCATATATGAAACTTTAATTGGAGGCGGCACCCAGATTTGAACTGGGGAATAGAGGTTTTGCAGACCTCTGCCTTACCACTTGGCTATGCCGCCTTGTAAATGGAGCGGGTGAAGGGAATCGAACCCTCGTAGCTAGCTTGGAAGGCTAGTGCTCTACCATTGAGCTACACCCGCATGATAAATGGCTCCTGGAGTAGGACTCGAACCTACGACCGATCGGTTAACAGCCGATTGCTCTACCAACTGAGCTATCCAGGAATAATGGCGACCCAGATCGGATTTGAACCGACGACCTCCGCCGTGACAGGGCGGCATTCTAACCGCTAAACTACTGGGCCATGTTATTGCGTCTCGTCAATCAGCCTTTACATAATAACACATTCTTTTTATTATTACAATATCTTCTAATCAATAAATTACCACTTTGGCAGGTTTTTAATTATTGTTGTCTAAATTGGAAATGGTCAGCTAAGGCGATACTAAATCGTCACTCAGCCACATCGAAACTTTCGCTATTAAAAAAGTTGCCAAAAAGATACCGTCCCCACTGTCCCCCACAGGTAATTTACATGAGGAATTATGAAATTCCCTCAATTATAAGGCTTACGAATTTCGTATGGATTTGACGCTGGACAAAATGGCCTCGGGCTATGTGATTATTCCGGCAGGAAACAGAGAAAACGGCTGGGCGATATATAACGATCGGCGGAGCAAAAACAAAAATGTTACTTAAATGAACAGTGCTCCACTGCCATGTCAATTCCGCTTGAAGTGAGGTGAGTATAATGGTAAAATATTACTGTGGTCTACTAATTACGTCGTGAAATATATTCGGTTTAATGCCAAATAACTCTCTGCGTGGAATCTTAATTTAAACCTGTAAGAAGAAATAAAGTGGTATAATTTGAGAGGTGGAGATTAAATGTATTATCATGGAACGCTGTCTATAGCGGTAAGGAAGCTTGATGAAAGCCAGGTTGAGGTGCAATGCGTTTTGCTAAGCACCGGATATGAAGCTGTTGCTACGCTACGGGTCGACGCGGGAAGCTTCCAAGTTCAAAGCGCGGTATGGCAGGTTCACCAGTCGCCGGAGTCACAGCAAAATGGCGGCGGAGAAGCCCACGAACTTGTTGGTGTTGAGGCTTATTTTAAAGCCGGACCAGCATTGAAAGCTGTAGGCAAGGCGCACGGTGACCTACCCAGGCAACTAATGGCCGAATGTGTTAAAGGGATGATCCAGGCAGAGACCTATCTTTTTAAAGAACGCGGCTATTCGACACTTCAAGAATATGACGATGATTATGTCAAAATGAGTCTCGATACCTGCTATTTATATAGTAATATGAAGCGCAAAACCATGCCGTGGCTAGTTTACATAGCGAATCGAGATGTGGGAGATTGTCTGTTTAACCGCACCAAGACTATATCAATTCACTATGAGAATGCGGTTGCACGAGCCGAGGGTTTTTTTATTGACTGCTTCCATGAACTTCATATAACCTTGGAAGCTGACGCAGGATTGGTTAAGAAGGTCGACGGAGAGTTTGTAAGAGTACCGGACCCTATTTGTCCGGAAGTCGCGCTACTACTTAAAGGTTTTGAGAATAAACTCGTCGTCGACCTGACCAAATCTGAGGTCGGCAAAGGATGCGGAGGAGGGCCAGGATGTGCACATTTATCTGACTTAATGTCCTATATGTTACAAACTCTCGAAAAGCATATGTAAATAATATTAAAGACGAGAGTGCGGAAAATTTTGTATAACTAGGTTTGAAAGATCTTCCTTTATGGCAAGAATAGGAATAAAACTATTAAAGCCATAAAGGAAGATTTTTATGTCGATAATACCAAGAGAAGTGATTAAAGAGCTCATTAAGAATATATTCTGTGACATTACCGTTACCTCAATTTTCAAGTTTATTGAACTAGAACCCTTTTTTTTATCGCCATCTCACGCAATTTATATTTGAGAATCTTGCCGCTCCCCCCAACGGGGGGGTGTGTGCAAAGATATCACAAAGCTAAAAATTGCCATATTTTCACCCAAATATCAAGCTGCAATACCCATAATCTTATTTATAAATTCAACCTCAGAACGGACACATTGAATTTCTTCAACCTGTCCCTTG
>Ga0316604_10002882_pt1 | contig 12621 bp, 9 predicted proteins | sample OWC_soil_day20_C_FD_207650 | JGI IMG/M metagenome (GOLD analysis project Ga0316604, IMG submission 207650) | Wetland soil microbial communities from Old Woman Creek delta, Ohio, United States - OWC_soil_day20_CT | ecosystem: Environmental > Terrestrial > Soil > Wetlands | place: USA: Ohio... | reverse complement strand
CATTGGTCTATCACTGGGGCCTTCTCTCGGCGGATTGATTAACCACTATTTCAGCTGGAGAATTATTTTTTATTTGACTGGGCTTGCAAGTGTATTAGCAACTTTGTTGGCTGCTTGGCGTCTGAAGGGCGAGTGGATAGGGGCTAAAGGGGAGTCCTTTGATATCCTGGGAAGTATTTGCTACGTATTAGCGCTTGTGTTGTCGTTATATGGTTTTTCATCATTGGCTCAAACGGAAGGGGCAAAGTATTTTTTGTTTCTAGGTTTAGTACTTATGGCACTTTTTTTCATATATGAGTCAAAGCAGGACTGTCCGCTTCTCCGGATGGGGGTTTTCCATCAAAACTCTGTTTTTGTTTATTGTAATGTAGCGGCTATGATCAACTATAGCGCAACATTTGCGATAGCGTTTCTTGTCTCACTTCATCTCCAACTTGTGATGAAATGTGATTCCTATTTAGCTGGCCTGATCATGATTTCTCAGCCGTTAGTTACGGCCATGTTAGCTCCTTTTGGTGGATATCTAGCCGATCATTTTAATCCACAGATAGTGACTTCCTATGGTATGGCGCTAAGTGCATTAGGCCTGTTCTCATTCATCTTTACTACTTCAGAAATGTCTCTTTTGTTAATTGTAGGTAGTTTAGCGATTGCGGGGGTCGGATTTGCTTTATTTGCAGCACCTAATAATAGCGCTATTATGGGGGCTGTAGATAAAAGTGAATATGGAATTGCTTCATCGATAGCGGGAACTATGCGGAATATTGGGCAGTCAATAAGTATGGCTATTGTGACGTTGGTTATGTCGGTTTACCTAGATGGGGTCGATAAGGCGAGCTATGATCAAATGCTAGTAGCTTGTTTTCGGACTGCTTATATTGTATTTACCGCAATTTGTATAGTAGGGGTATTTTGTTGCCGGAGTGGCAAGCGATTTGAAAACAAGGCTGAAATTGCGAAGCAAGGATCGTAAAGCTTCAGGCACGATCTTTATAATTCTGAATGTTTTGTAATAGTAAAAATAGTGATGGTAGGTATTTATGAAAATCCTAAAATGATACTGTGATTTTAAAAAAAGAGTATCGTATATCACTTGATTTTTCTGATTTGAGGGCTTTTATGCAAAGGTTTTAAAATCTCAAAACGAGATCCGGCAGGTGTTAGTAAGCGGCAAGAAAAATAGGGATTAACCCTTGTAATACGCAGGTTTATCTATGACTGCAGTATATTGGCATAATTAATGCATAATACTTTTGAAGAATGATTGGCTATTCTAATTTTTATTCAGGCGATAGTTATCTATTATTTGCAAGCCGAAATGAGTACGTTTGAGGGGATAATGAGAATTTAACCCGAAACAGCGCTAGGGGAGGTGGGTAGAAAACAAAACGCAAAAACGATGGGAGCATTACTAACAATAAAGGAGGTACAATATAATGTGTTTTAGACCAGCAGCATTATCCAAGCCGACAATATGCCCGAACTGTGGTAAGAAAATCGCAGCGATGGCCGGTATTAAGCAAAAAGTTTGTCCTTTTTGTAAGACCGAATTACCAAAAGACGAAGATAAAAAGTAAGAGTATCAGTTTTTAGTAAGCGATTAATTTGGACGAGAACTGTAGGTTAAATAAAGGCAGGCCAGGTTATGATATGGGCCTGCCTTTATAAAAACAAAAAAGTACAGAATTTTTAAATAAACATCTATTCAATACTCATGCAAGGGATATCGTTTTTGTGTTAGAAAGTTTGGTGCAAATAAGGAGTAACCAAAACTTAAATTCAGGAAGGGGTAAAAAAATGTCAGAACAAAAATATAATCGCTGGTTAATTCTTGGCGCCGCGGTTGTAATTAACATTTGTATTGGTACTTTATACGCCTGGAGCGTATTTGCCTTACCATTAGGAAAAACATTTGGTTGGGCTGCAACCTCTATTGCGTTGGCCTTTACAATTAACCATGCCCTCAGCCCGGTTGCTATGATCGGCGGGGGATACATTCAAGACCGGTTAGGTTCAAAGGCAAATGTTATCATTGGTGGAATTATGTTTGGTGTGGGGTTATTTATAACTGGGTTTGTGTCCAGTGTAGAGATGCTCTACATTACCTATAGCGTGCTTGCCGGGATTGGTGGCGGGTGTGTTTATTCTGGAACACTCGGTAATACCGTGAAATTCTTCCCAGATAAGCGTGGCTTAGCTGCCGGTCTGGTTGCGGCTGGCTATGGTTCCGGAGCTACCATTGTTGCTCCTATTGCTAGTTCGATGATTGCCAGTTTTGGTGTATTAACCACCTTCCAGATTCTTGGTGCCGTATTTTTTGTCGTTATTATGCTATGTTCATTGCTCATCAAGAATGCTCCGGCAGGTTTCAAGCCAGAGGGCTGGAATCCCCCGGTTGTAGCTAAAACTACTAAACCAGCAGCTCGTGATATGGCCTGGACGCAAATGCTGCGAGATAGTACTTGGTGGGTTGTTTTAGTTATGCTTACCTGTGGGGCTTTATCAGGACTTATGATTACGGCCTTTGCTTCGCCGATTGGGCAGCAGATGTTTAAATTGAGCCCTATGGATGCTGCGCTGTTCGTCAGTTTGGTTGCTGTATCTAATTCCTTGGGACGGATCATTTTTGGCGCCGTATCAGATAAAATTGGCCGTTCCAATACCATTATGATTATGTATGTCATCTCAGCCTTGGGGATGCTAAACTTGACTTTTACAAGTTCTGTAGCCGGTTTTGCTGTTTCAGCTATAGGAGTTGGGGCTGTTTTTGGCGGGTTCATGAGTACTATGCCATCCATTATCAGTGAAAGATATGGATTAAAGAACTTTGGGGTAAACTATGGAATTACGTTTATTGGTTTTAGCTTAGCAGCAATTTTTGGACCGATGACGGCTGCTACAGTTAGACAGTCTACTGGAAATTATGAGCAGGCTTTCTGGATTGCCTTGGGTCTAAATATAGTGGGTCTAGTGTTTGCTTTCATTTTTAGAATGTTAGATAACCGGAGTAAAGTGGCAAACCAAATAACTATTTCGAAATAAGGTAATTTGATAAATTAGGGTAGAGCCAGCAATTTACAGAAATCTAATAATGCAAGGAGGGGTAATTATACTTATCCCTTGTTAGGACAGTGTTAATTGTGTATCTCGCTGGGTCTACCCATATTTTTTCCTCTGGAGTATTGTCGGTTTCACGATGATTTAGTTCTCGTATGACAAGGAGAAAACAATGAACAGCATAAAAGTAAAACTTGGGGTAATTGTTATTACCCTGTTTGTATTTGCATTAGGCCTGTTGGCAGGGCTTAACTTTTGGCAAGCTGAAAAAATCATAATACAAGATGTAGAAACAGAACTTGCCGGTAAAGCGCAAGGTAGTGCAGTCCAAATCGGAGGATGGTTGGATAGTAATAAAAGGGATATTGCAACACTTGCCCGTTCGCCGATCATCACTAGCGGCACTCGCGAAACGATTATTCCTTATTTGAACACAGAATTAAGCAATGCTAGAATTTACGAAAGCCTTATATGGGTCGATGAGCAAGGTAATTATGTTGATTATAACGGAGCAACAGGCACTTTAGCGGAGCGGGATTATTTCCAACGTTCGCTTAAGGGAGAAGCTGTTGTTTCTGATCCTGTAGTTTCGAAAAAAACCAATAAATTAGTAGTTGCTATTTCAACTCCTATTCGTGTTGAAAACCGAATCACTGGTGTACTTGTAGCGCTAATTAATATTGAGGAAATCGAAAAAATAGTTCTGCAAATAAAAGCCGGGGATACCGGGTATGCCTATGTAATCCGGGGAGATGGAATAATAATCGTGCACCCTAACAAAGAATTAGTCAACAAAGTCAGTAGCATGACTGATCCTAATGCCCCTCCGGAATTAAAAACAGCTACTGAAAAGATGACTAAGGGAGAACAGGGAATTGTAAGCTACAGCTATCTTGGAACTACCAAATATCTAGCTTATGCGCTGGTACCAGGATATAACTGGTCAATTGGCGTAAATGTCCCGAGTAGTGAAGTAAAGGCAAAATTAAATACATTTACTTGGACATCACTAACCATAAGTTTGATTGTGTTACTTATCGCCGTCATTATTGTGCTGATAGTGGCGACTAAAATCGCTGCACCATTAAAAATACTCAAGGATGCAGCTGAGAGTATTGCTGATGGTGATCTTTCTTTGATCAGTATCAATATTTCCTCTAAGGATGAAATGGGGCATTTGGCCCACGCCTTTGAAACAATGGTAGGTAATTTACGTGATCTGGCACAACAGATCAACGGATCGTCTGAACAGGTTGCCGCGTCTTCGCAAGAACTAACCGCTAATGCCGAGCAGTTAGCGCAAGTAGCCGGTCAAGTAAGTACTTCAGTTACAAGTACCGCTCAAGGAGTTGGAGATCAGGTAATTGTTGTAGATAGGGCACTAGTGCTTGTAGAAAAAATTGCGTCTGGAGCTCAGGAAGAGGCCATTAAAACAGGTAATGTAATCGATATTACTGCTAAGGCTGTGAGTGCGGCAGCAGAAGGAAATCATGCTGTTGAAAGTGCTATTAGTCAAATGAATAGCATCCGGCAGACCGTAGATAATTCTGCCCAGGTTGTTGCCGAACTAGGAGAACAGTCCAAAGAAATTGGACAAATTGTCGAAACAATTTCGGGTATTGCTGGTCAAACTAATTTACTTGCATTAAACGCTGCGATTGAAGCGGCACGAGCAGGCGAACAGGGGCGGGGATTTGCCGTCGTAGCCGAGGAAGTTAGAAAATTGGCTGAGCAATCTCAAGAAGCCGCTAAACAAATTGCAATACTCATTGGTGATATTCAGAGTAAAACAGATAAAGCTGTAATTGCAATGGCGAACGGCACCCAAGAAGTAAAAAGGGGATCAGACGTGGTTGACCAGGCTGGTAAAGCGTTTACTGATATTGACCTGCATATTAAAAAGGTTGCTTTCATTGCACAGGAGACAGCCGACGGCATGCAACAGCTTGCCGCTTCCAGTCAGCAAGTAGTTGAATCAATGAAAGAAGCTGAAACTTTTAGCCGCGAGATTTCTAGTCAGACACAAAGTATTTCTGCTGCCACCGAGGAGCAATTGGCGTCAATGGAAGAAATATCTGCTTCCAGCCACCATTTAGCTCAATTGGCAGAGCAGTTACAAGGAGCTGTTAATAAGTTTCGGATGTAAGGCGGCAGGATTACGCTCATTAGTTATCGAAATATTTTTAATTAAACAATTAATTTTGGCAGGATTTTATAGTTATAGCAAGAATGATTATAATCATAAGATGAGTTCCAAGTCATCATTGCCCATGTGGAAGTGATGACCGAAGGGTATGAAGAGTAATTTTCATGCCTGCCCGTATTGTGCGAAGGAAGTCTGGTTAATCAGGCTTCCTTTTTTTGGCTTTTTGAGTTGATACGGATTTATTGACGAAATGGAGGTATTTTAATGATCTTAGTTTGTCAGAAACCGGATATCAATGATATTTTCAGTTCAATCAATAGAGATAAGTTCTTTTCCAAGGAGAGCTGGAAAAATATACAGCAATGTAGAATTAACTTTTTCGAAGAGGCAGAAGACCCCCGAAATAGTCAATATGTTGACAAAGAAATAGCTAGATCTTGGATATACTTGCGTGATAGGGGTATAAACCCTAATTCTCTGGTAACTAAAGAGTGGTTAAATTCCGAAGCACTAGAGAAAACGATAGAAAAAAACAGACTTCTCATTGAAGTTACCAATTCGATTATCAAAAACTTTAAATATGTAATGTTTTATTCTGGTTATATTATATACTTGATTGATAAAAATGGGATAATACTCCTCCAGGATGGTGATTGGGAGAGCTTAGTTCCATTCTCCAAACAAAAATCATTAACTGGATTAATTGTGAATGATACTAGTATGGGCAACAGTTCCCACATGTTGTGTATGTATCTAAAGGAACCGGTGCAGTTGCTGGGACCGGAGCATTATTCGGCTGCTTTTCAGAATAATATTGCCTCAGCTACGCCCCTGTTTGATGAACATGGAGAAGTAATTGCCTCCCTGGTATTGTTAAGTCAAGCTTTAGTAAATCCCACCTGGGAAGACAGCTTGCCAAGGCTAAGTCTGCACACCCTTGGCCTTATTACTGCTATGGGTGTGGCTATTGAAACTCAAATAAAACTATTAAAAAGCAGTGACAATCTTATCATTGCCAATAGTAATTTAATACAAGTTAATGAGAGTCTAGAAACTTCTTATCATATGCTGGAAGCTACCCTGGCATTCACAGATGAGGGACTAATTACAGTGGACAGATTCGGCGATATTACTCATATTAATCAGAAAGCTAGTCGAATATTAAGGCTGACACACTCTGAAGCTATCAGTAGAAATATTTCAGACTTTCTTACTGACAAGTCGTTTATAACAAAAGCCCTTACTTGTGGTGAGCCTGTTAGCTATCGGGAGACAACGTTCAAGATTGGTAAAAGTGAGGAACCCTACATTTTGACTATTCGCAGTACGCATAGTCAAGACCCCCAAATTATCCGGGGAGCAGTAATTCGAATCGTTCATCCCGATAAAATTAATGCTCTGGCAAGCCTGCGCGCAGGTTCTCAGGCCAAGTTTGGTTTTAATGATATTATTGGCGATTGTAACGAAATTAAAAAGGTAAAGGATATAGCTCAACGTTTTTCCTTGTCCTCGGAAAACATTTTACTTATTGGCGAGAGCGGTACCGGGAAAGAACTCTTTGCTCAAGCAATCCATAACAATTATTGTCCTCAAGGCCCTTTTGTTGCTATTAATTGTGCGTCTATGCCTAGAAGCTTGATTGAAAGCGAACTATTTGGATATGAAGGCGGTTCATTTACCGGTGCCGATAGCCATGGTAAACCTGGTAAAATAGAGTTGGCCAATGGTGGCACCCTCTTCCTGGATGAAATAGGCGATATGCCTTATGAGGTTCAGGCAGTACTGCTACGGGTGTTGGAAGATAAACAAGTCATGCGAGTAGGCGGGAAGCGGTATCAAGAAGTTAATTTCCGAGTTGTAGCCGCAACGAACCGCAATCTGCTTAAAATGGTCCAAGAAAATCAGTTTCGGGAAGATTTATATTATCGATTATCAGTCCTGAGAATTTCTATCCCCCCGTTACGCCAGCGAGAACATGATATAATACTGCTGTGTCAGTACTTTATCCACACTTATTGTGATAAAACTGGCAGGTCCAAACCACAAATGAGCCCTGCTGCTATAAAAAAAATCCTGGAATATAACTGGCCGGGAAATGTGAGGCAATTGGAGAATGCAATTATTTATGCCATTAATATTACCCAGAGTGACGTCATAAATGTAGAGCACTTACCCTATGAAATGGTAGAAGACGGTGGGGAATTTACCAATGATAAAAATAATATCACAGAAACTGAGGAAATACTTCCTATGCGGGTCTGGGAAAAAGCAGCAATAAAGAGTACTTTATTAAAAAGCCATAATTCCATTGCTCAGGCTGCAAGCATCCTGCAGATAAGTAAATCCACACTGTATAGAAAAATTAAAGAGTACGATATTACATTATAACCTACAGTTGGCCGCTACCGCTGGCGACACAAATAGTAAAAAGACGCCCTCCCATGTAGATTTTTCAATTCTACATGGGAGGGCGTCTTTTTAATTTCAACCATACCCTTGTTGTACATTTTCAGTATCTGCGGACAGAGTTTGTTAGTGCCTGCGTAGTTATAACTTTTTGCAAAATAGCGAAAAGGTTTTTTAAAATAGGAGTGCGATTTTGTCATAATCGTATTTTTAGAGGGCAAATCAGTATGCATTTTTTAAAAAGGCCCTGATGTATTGCCCAGTATGGGGATATGAAGACTAATTGGCACACTTAATGCTATATATAGGGTTATGCAGCTTACAAACTAGTATTGCAAATTCAAACTAGGAAGGAGAAGATGTCATGTGTTTTAGACCACCAGGCGCAGCCAAAGCGGTAAAGTGTCCTTCATGCGGAATGCGCAATCAGCCGACCGTTGAAAAATGCAAAAAATGCGGAGCAGACATGACCAAAACGAAAGATGTAACTAGCGAAAAATAGTTAAACTTATTAAAAAACGTATTCAGTTTGAATGTAGCCAAAATGTGCCCTGATATAGGGATAAACATATTGGACAGCAACATGCGAAAGGGGGCATTACAACATTGAGAATGTGTACATGCGGTCTGGATTATCTAACCGGATAGCATCGGGTTGAGGCCGCGTGGCGGAGAAATGACAGTTAGAAGGAGGTTTTCGAGTATGGATAAGAAAAAAACAGAGGGAACTCCGGGCATGCTGACTAATCCGAATTACAGTTTAAGTGACTATGCAACTAAAAATGTCAAGTGCCCATCATGCGGGATGTTTAATCCGCCGACCCTTGAAAAATGCCGCCGATGCGGGGCAGATGTTCCCAAAAAGGAAAAATAGCAAAACCGAAATAGCAATACAAACATTGATATTATAAGGAGGCAGGCAATTATGGGTAGTGATAGTAAAAAAGTACAGTGGCAAGAAGGCGATTTGACTGTAACCCGTACCTGTTCATGGACAGCGCCGGGTTGCCATGATGGCTGCTCAGTCCTTTATTACACTAAAGGAAATGAGCTGGTTAAGGTAGAAGGAGACCCGGAAAGCCAATATAATTTTGGCAGACTGTGTATGCGGTGCTTGAGTGCTCCGGAACTGGTTAACGATCCGAAACGTGTCAAATGGCCGATGAAGCGAATTGGTGAACGCGGCGAGAACAAATGGGAACGGATTACCTGGGATGCAGCCTATGATATTATCGAAGAAAAAGTACGTTCCATCTGGAAAGATTATGGACCGGAGTCTATCGTAACCGCCATAGGAACCGGACGTAATACCTGGTCAATCGTACCGAAGCTGACGTATTCTGCTTTTAAGAGTCCTAACTTCTCCATGGGATTCCTGGCTGGTGACTCCTGCTACCTGCCCCGTGCAGCTGCCATGGGAACCATGATTGGGGACTTCTTTATTGTTGACGCGTCTCAGTTAGACCCACGCCGTTATGATAATCCCGAATGGAAGCTTCCGGAATGTATTATCATCTGGGGTAATAACCCAATAATCAGTAATGGTGACGGATTTCTGGGTCACTGGATCGTTGACATGCAAAAGCGGGGGACCAAACTGATCGTGGTAGACCCCTACCTGACCTGGTTTGCTTCTAGAGCTGATTATTGGCTGCAGTTGCGTCCGGGTACTGATGCTGCAGTTGGGCTGGCTATGCTTAACGTAATCATTGGCGAAGAACTCTATGACAAAGACTTTGTAAAAGACTGGACCTATGGATTTGAGCAACTGGCTGAACGGGTTAAAGAATATCCCCCGGAAAAAACAGAGGAAATCAGCTGGGTTCCCGCTGAAAAGATTAGGGAGGCAGCACGATTCTTTGCTAAAGCGAAACCAGCTGCGGTTCAATGGGGACTGGCCATCGACACCCAGAGAGCCGGGGTTTCCGTTGCTAACTCCATTTGTGCCCTGATTGCTATAACCGGCAATCTTGATGTTCCTGGCGGAAACCATCTTATTCGGTCGGCATTCGGTGTAGATCGTCTCGCTCACGTAGCATCTGACTGGGGTTTTGCAGAATTGCCTGAAGAAATGCGGGCAAAGCGCCTTGGTGTTGATGATTATCCGCTGTTTAAATATGGATTGGCTGCAACGTCTCGTGGCGACTCAGTCTTAGAGGCTATTGAAACTGGCAGGCCGTATCCTGTTCAAATGTACTGGATGGAATCTACCACCACTTTTGTCAACACGGCAAGTGATGCAAAACGTGTTTACGCAGCCTTGAAGAAAGTACCTTTCGTTGTAGTTGTAGACCCTGTTTTAACACCTTCGGCGGTAGCTCATGCTGACCTGGTTCTGCCAGCTTCCATGAGCGTAGAACGTGACAGTTTAAGAAATTGGTGGACGCCGTTACGTTCCATTTCCAAGGTTACTCAATATGAAGAGGCTAAGACCGATGAAGAGATCGTCTTAGACATCGGCAAGCGCCTGAATCCGGAAGCATTCCCATGGGATACAGTGGAAGACATGATTGACTGGGCCCTAATACCAGCCGGCGTTACCTTCAAAGAGCTTGAAGCAAAAACTGTGATATGGCCGGAAGTTCATTACAAGAAATATGAAACTGGTAGGTTACGTGAAGACGGAGAGCCTGGATTCAACACAGATACCGGAATGGTCAACCTCTACCAGGACATCTTTGTTGAGTGGGGATTGGATCCACTGCCAAGTCATATGGAACCGCCCTATGGTCCAGCTTCTACTCCACAAATGATGAAGGAATATCCGTTAATTTTGACTGCCGGATCACGGCAATGGGAATTTTTCCATTCCGAACATCGTCAGAGTGCTACCTTGCGGGAATTCCATCCCAATCCACGAGTGAGCATGAACCCCGAAACTGCTGCAAAATATGGCATTAAAGAGGGAGACTGGGTATGGATCGAAAATAATATCGGGAAATGCAAACAGCAGGCTGTACTTGATCCAGGTTGGGACCCCAGAGTTATTCATGGTGAACATGGCTGGTGGTTCCCTGAAAGAGAAGCTGCAGAACCTACCCTGTATGGTGCATTCGAATCCAACATCAACAACCTTACAACCCAGTGTACAACTGGCCCCACCGGCTATGGTGCTCCGCTAAAGAACACGATTTGTAAGATTTACAAAGCAGAATAAATGGAGGTGTAGAAAGATGTCACGTAATGGTTTATTAATAGATTATGAATATTGCACAGGCTGCCATAGCTGTGAAGTTGCCTGCAAAAAAGAGTTAAGTCTTCCCAATGGCAAGTATGGTATTAAATTAGCTAAAAATGGTCCTTTTAAATTAAAAGATACTGAGGACAAATGGGAATTAACCTATGTTCCCATTCCCACCCAACTTTGTGATTTGTGCGGCGACAGGGTGGCCGCTGGTAAAAAACCTTCCTGTGTACACCATTGCCAGGCTTCGGTTATTGAATACGGCCCGGTAGAAGAACTGGCTGCCAAATTAAATAACAAAGGCAGACAAGTATTGTTTGTTCCTGAGTAAAAACAGACGCTCATGCTTGCTCCGGCTCTAGTGGCGAGTTAGTGAGCTGATTAGGGCTCCCTCAAAGCAGAGGGAGCCCTAATCGGCGTTATACGGGTAGCGAAAAAATCGTACCAACATGAAAATGAGGGGGGGAAAACACATGAAACGTAGTCTCGTAGCTACACTAGCACTTGTATTCGGACTTGGTGTCGCAGGTACTGTCTTTGCAGCAACAAGTCCTTTCGCGGATGTTCCTGCTACGCACTGGTCCTATGATGCAGTTAGCAAACTGGCTCAAGCTGGTATTGTTGATGGTTATGGCAACGGAACTTTTCGGGGTGACAGTACGCTAACCCGCTATGAAATGGCAACACTGATTGCTAATGCCATGACAAAGATGGATAAGGCTAATGCCGAGCAAAAGACGATTATAGATAAACTGGCTTGTGAGTACGCTTCTGAACTCGAAGGTCTCAATGTTCGCGTAACTAAAATAGAAAACAAAGTGGGCAAGGTTAAGGTAGGCGGCGAAGTCCGTTATCGTTATGAATGGACAGAAAACAACGACGGATCACCTGATACATTTACCCGTGTCCGGATTAATTTATTTGCTCCACTGACAGATAAATTAGTATTTAGTGGCCGTGTCGAAGGTGAAAATAAAATTGGTACTAAATCAGATATAAATATTGCACATGCATTTATTGCGGGCAAAGTTCTTGGTCTCGACACCTTTATCGCAGGTCGTATTCCTCTTTATCTTGGACAAGGTCTGATTAATGGCATCGGAGCTGAAGGTAGTGCACACAGCGGTGCTGACGGCGTTGTTCTTGGTGTCGGTGGTAATCAGGTGAAATTTGCTATTGCCGGTGGTAAGGCCGGTGCTGATGAGGCAACTAGTCTTAACCTGCGTGCTGCTAATCTTTCCTATGATGTTAACAAGAATACTAATGTGACTGCATCCTATCTGAAAGATAAAGATGGTGAGTTTTATGAAAGCTACGCAGCCGGTTTCAACTACCGGGGTATCAAAAATATTAAGGTAACCGGTGAATATGGCAAAAATGATGCTAATTGGGCTAAAAAATATAACGGGGATACCGCCAAGGCTTGGTATATTACAACAAAATATCGTGGTGCTGACCCTACGAAAGACAATAGTGACGGGTTATGGGTTGGTTACAGAAATGCGGATATAGGTTTTGACCCACTGACTCTTGGTAATGCTGAAGCTTCTGGATTGCAAAAATCATTTGATCCTACGGATCCAAGTTTTAGCCCATATAACGCATTTTGTATGTCTAACGTAAAAGGTTTTGAATTTGGCTATGAACGGACTGTATTTAAAAACGCCATCTTTAGCCTGCAATACAACGATCTTGAGAAAAAAGACGATAAGGCAAGTGCCGACAGCTTATTGGTAGGGTTAACTTACTCCTTCTAAGAAGGGTAACTACCCTTCTTACTTTCTTACCAAAAAACTTGAAATTCAGAAGGAAAGTTGTCTAAAACATG
>Ga0316604_10002881_pt1 | contig 12622 bp, 9 predicted proteins | sample OWC_soil_day20_C_FD_207650 | JGI IMG/M metagenome (GOLD analysis project Ga0316604, IMG submission 207650) | Wetland soil microbial communities from Old Woman Creek delta, Ohio, United States - OWC_soil_day20_CT | ecosystem: Environmental > Terrestrial > Soil > Wetlands | place: USA: Ohio... | reverse complement strand
GTTCCAGTTTTGGGCAGTCAGCTCATTTAACCGGTCCCTATTTAACAACGGCATGCCCTTACTTGTTGCCTCAGCCATTACAGCTATCCACCGGATCAATGTTAATGGCATGTGAATACGTAGTGTTCTGATGCCTAACAACCGTTTCGTCACTTTGGCCAATGCATAACGATCATAACTATTCCCATCTGAAACATCATAACAGGTATGTATAATTTGTCCATTGAGCGCGCAAATGGCAGCCTGTGCCACATCTTTTACATAAACAAAACTCAACTGCTGGGGGCCTTTCCCCATATACGGTTCCAATCGCCAGCCATACGTCTTAAACAACACAAACAGGTCCTTGTCCCGGGGGCCATAGATGGCCGTAGGGCGCAATACTACCCAGGGGATCTGCGCATATTGCTTCAGGAGGTTTTCTGCCAGCAGTTTACTCTTACCATACAATGTCACGGGTGCAGGTGATAACTCATCCTGCTCCGGCCATTTTGTTTCATAAGCTTTTGGCCCTACTGCTGCCAGGCTACTGAAATACACAAACCTGTTCAATTCAATACCTGATTGTACGATTGCTTTCAGGAGGTTTTCTGTATACGTTGCATTGACCTCGTTGAAAGCGGCTTCATTCTTAGCACGGGTGGCGCCAGCAGCATGAATGATATCACTATATTGCTGTTCCTGTAGCAAGGCTGCCATGGCAGGTACATTGCGAAAATCCAGGTTCACGATAGAGATCTCCAGATGGTGTAAATGTGCTACATCACTAGAGGGCCTTACCCCTGCGTGCACTTCCATTCCTGCTGCCAGTGCAGCTTCGATTAAATGGAAACCCAGAAAACCGCTTGCACCTGTAATCAATACCTTTTTACTCATATTGCTTTCTCGTAAATCCTGTATCGCTTGTATGGTACGCCGTTCACCGCCTGGATCGCACTGTTCATCAGGTCATTCTGTGCCAGTATCCAGGAGGCTTCTGCCACATTGATACCTTTACGGCGACATTCTTTGATGATGCGGCCGTAGAAGACTGCTTCCACCCCCAGCTTACGCACAGGTTCCAGTACACCCAGTGCTATTACCCGTACACCTTTGATCTTGCCCTTGCCCAGCAGGAGTTTGAAAAGGCCAGTAGGCAGTAATCGTCCTCTGCGGATCTTGATCAGCACCTTGTTCAGATCGGGAATACAGAGGGAAAAACCTACTATCTGTCCATCTCTTTCTGCCACGATACATAGATCCGGATCCATTATTAATTTCAGGTCCTTGGCCAGATATGCGAATTCATTGTCTGTCATAGGAACGAATCCAAAGTTCTTATCCCAGGCCTTATTATAAACATCTTTGATCTTTGCTACCTCATTGTCGAAATCCTTCAGGTTTACTTTGCGTATGATGATATTCCGCTGGGCGAGTCTGTTTTCCAGCATCTGCATCATACGCAGCGGTTTATCTTCCACGGCTTCGGCAGTTACCTGCCATGCGATCAGTGTCACATTTTCCGTCATTTCAGCGGCCTCAATCAGCTCTATGTAATAAGGGCGATTGTAAGTCATCATTACGACTGGTGGACTGTCAAATCCTTCGATCAGTAAACCACAGGTTTCATTGGTAGAGAAATTCACTGGTCCAATGATGGTAGATAATTCCTGTTTCTTTAGCCATTCTGCAGCTGCATTGAACAGCGCATTGCTCACAGTCACATCGGGGATACATTCAAAAAATCCAAAGAAACCATCGTTAGTGCCATTGAACGCGTTGTGATTACGATTGTTGATAGCGGCTATACGGCCTACTATTTTTTTGTCACGGTAAGCGAGAAACAGTTGTATTTGTGAATGTTCGTGGAAAGGATGCTTGCCCGGCGTTAAAAGGTCGCGTTGTGCAATAAACAACTCGGGCACATATAAAGGATCATTGCTGTATAGGTCATGCGGGAAGTCAATGAATAATTTCATCTGCTGTTTAGTGCTCACCTGTTCGATAACGGGTGCACTTCCTCTGACTACAGTGGTTGTGGTGGTAACGGAAGGTGTCTGTATGGTGTCCATTATTATTTGCTTTAATTGTTACAGGCGTTATTGCAGCACTATATTCCCGTTATGTTTTTCTCTTAAGGGAATGCCTTCTTCTTTGAATGCCTTCACTAACATTTCCACGGCTTTTTCAATCTGGCTGAAGGTATGTGTCGCCATCAGTGAAAAACGGATCAGTGTAGCATCAGGAGGAACGGCAGGTGGCACCACAGGGTTCACGAAGATCCCCAGTTCCTGTAATCTTTTGGTAATGCTGAATACCCCTTCTTCATTTCGGATATAAATAGGAATGATGGGGGTTTCAGATACTTCACCAGTGTCAAAACCAGCATCTTCCAGTAGTTTGCGGGCATACTCTGTATTGTCCCACAGTCTTTTGATATGATCAGGTTCTGATTCAATAATGTCCAGCGTAGCCAGTACACTTGCCACAGCAGCAGGGGTCATGCTTGCGCTGAAGATCAGTGCGCGGGCAGTGTGTTTCAGGTACTCAATAATGGTATTGTCGGCAGCAATAAAGCCCCCCAGGGAAGCAAAGGATTTGCTGAAAGTACCCATGATCACATCAACCTTGTCAGTAAGACCAAAGTGAGAAGCGGTACCGGTACCATTCATACCTAAGATACCCAGACCATGTGCATCGTCTACCATGATATTTGCACCATAGGTATCAGCCAGCGATACGATATCAGGCAGTTTAGCCAGATCACCTTCCATGCTGAATACCCCGTCTATAGCAATTAAACGCACCGCTGTTGATGGTAATGCCTGTAGCTTGGCTTCGAGGCTGTCCATATCATTGTGCTTGTACTTGACTACCTTGGAGAAGGATAAACGGCTACCATCAATAATAGAAGCGTGATCCAGTTCATCCAGCAGGATGTAATCATTGCGACCGGTCAGACTTGACAAGGCACCCAGGTTGGCTTGAAAGCCGGTGCTGAATACGATCGCGTTTTCTTTGCCCACAAACTTTGCCAGCCTTGCTTCTAATTCCAGATGTAAATCCAGGGTTCCATTCAGAAAACGGGACCCCGCACAACCGGTTCCGTATTTTTCTGTCGCCTTAATAGCTGCTGCTATTACCTGAGGATGGTTTGTCAGCCCGAGATAGGAATTGGATCCAAACATCAGTACTTTCTTACCCTCAATTTCTACCTCAGTGTCCTGACCGGAAGAGATTGGTCGGAAATAAGGCCAGATTCCTCTTTCTTTTGCACTGTTTACCCGGGCTATTCCCGCCATCTTCGCACGTAACATTTTACTCATCTTTTTTGCTCTAATTCGGTTGTTGTAACACAATACCTGTGCAATTTCAGATACCGTGTTTTATGATCTGCACCTTTTTCAGATCATAATTGACAGTATTTAATTCTTATGACGACAGGCTAATAGCCAGCATCACACCACTGAATGCAGCGTTAAAAAAAGGTCCAAAAGCAGTATGCGAGTTGCGGTTTAAGCACTATTCACGAAAAATCGTAAATGGTTTTATTTATTAAGTATGTTTGAAAACAAAATGGTGACTATCATTATTCAAACAATGTCCTAATTTGGTGGCCCAAAAACAGTATGCGAGTTGCGGTTTAAGTAGAGTGATCCGGTAGCCCGGACCTTACGATTGACGGCACCAAATTAGGAATAAAAATTGAATTAAGATCAAAAAAAAATCTAAATCATCAAGAATCACAATCAGATAGACAAATAAAATTATTTTATACGTTCAATTATTTTTACCTTAATTATCAATTAGTTATACTATAAAAAGACCGAACCCTTCCAATTGGCACAGTTTTTATATAATATAATTAAACTATTTGTAATTTCACATCCCTAACGATCTAAACAACATCGTATGAACCTTTCAAAAACCATTTCTGCACTGCTCCTATGTTTTACTATAGCAGTTTCCGCCAGCGCGCAGGATCAGGAAGCAGATTCTACCGGTTTACCCGGGGACAATTTCAGTTTACAGGGAGCTTTGGATTTATTTAAAAAAGCAGGATCACCTGAAGAATTCGAAAAATTATTAAACACTCAGGATAATAAAGTCAATAACCTGGACCTGAATGAAGACGGACAGATTGATTATGTGCGTGTTACAGGCAAGAAGCAGGACGATGTACAGATATTTGTACTGCAGGCCCTGGTATCTCCCACCGAAAGTCAGGATGTAGCAGTGATCTCTCTTGAGAAAACTGCTGACGACAATGCTGTAATCCAGATTGAAGGGGATGCTGATATTTATGGTGAATCTACCATAGCAGAGCCATTGCCTGAAGCTGACAATGCATTTAATTACAGCCCTGCCAGCCACGGTCCATCCGTTTCAAGCCCTGAAGGGATTATTGTAAATGTGTGGTTCTGGCCATGTGTTCGCTTTGTATATGCACCTGCTTATACTGTATGGATTTCACCCTTTACATGGGTAGCACATCCAGGATGGTGGCGTCCATGGCGCCCAATGCCTTATTACGAATATCGTCCTTACTGTGCACATTACCACACCCGCTATGTAGTCGTACCTACACGCAGAATCCAACCTGCACGTGTGATGTACAGACCTACCCGTATGACTTCTGTAACCGTGATTCAGCGGAACAGGGTTGTGGTGGATAATTATCGTAATAACAGGAATAGCGGTCGGGTAGATCGTGGTGGAAATTATGGCGGCAGAGGCGGTTATACACCGGGAAGGACTAATAATGGCGGTGGTAATTACACCCCGGGCAGAACTAACAACGGTGGTGGCAACTATACCCCGGGCAGAGTGAACAATGGTAGAACCAACGGTGGTGGCAACTACACCCCGGGAAGAGTGAGCAATGGTGGAACCAACGGTGGTGGTGGTAACTACACCCCAGGCAGAACCAACAACAGTGGATCAAATGGCGGTGGTAACTACACCCCGGGCAGAACCAACAACAGTGGCGGCACCAGACAATCTGTAGGAAACAGCAATGGCGGCGGCAGACAATCCAGCGGCGGCAATAACAGTGGCGGCAGATCATCTAACAATGGTGGCGGTTCACGCGGTGGTCGCGTTTCCAAGAACTAATATATTTTCCCGCAGGTAGTTTCCCTTAGGAAACTACCTGTTCTTTTCTTTTACAAAATGCCAGATGCGCCGTTTTCTCCGGCAACTCCACCAACCCCTGATACTCAAACCCCGCTCTCTTATTCAACACATGTATCTTCTCATTCCTCGCATCTGGTTCCACTATCAATCGCTCCACCCTCGCATCACTAAATAAAAACGCCATTATCACCTGAAACACCTGAAAGGTAAAATCCGGTATCCGCTTCTCCACCGGCGCCATCAGGATATGAAATCCATAATCCCCCGGCAGCGCATCATAATACTCCCCTATCCTATCTTCCTGTGCCTTATAAAACTCTACCAGAAAAGCCGGCTTGTCATTATAAAACCCCAGAAAAGGCTGTACATGCGGCAAAGCGATCAGATCGGCATACATTTTACGCACTGTCTCTATCGTACTATGCTGTAATTGCCAATACATGGCATACTCCCTGTTCACCCAATCGTGAATCAAAGGAATATCTGTATCCAATACCAATGGTCTCAGAAAAAACTCACCGGAAGAAAAAGACGTGCCTGCATCAGCACTTAAAAAAGCAGGTAATTGTTGCGTCATAGTGGAATGGGTTATAAACAGCAAGCTAAAACAATTCAAAAATACCCTTTGCTCAAAAATGGAATTTATTTTTTGGAAGCCCAGCTGATTGCATTCCTGAATAGTAAAACATACGTCGGGTTATCAAACAATTCAGGCGCATGCCCCATAATCACAAAATTGCTCTCCTTCGCCAGCTGATCCAGCCACACCTTTGCTCTTTTAGTGTAAGCAATATGATGCCCTCCATTTTCAGCCAGTGCAAGCACATGCAATCGCTGTGCCTGCACTGTACTGCCATAAATTAGAAGTATCATGATTGCTTTCATCATAGTTATGCTTTTTTCGCCTTCCCTAATCCAACTTTAAACTTATCTGGCGTACCTGTCACTTTAATATTCATAAACCGGATCGTCTTGTTCTTATCTCTGTACTCAATCGCATCTTCCTGATCCGGATCTACATCTTCTTTTTTCCTGCCAAACAACCCCTGCCATCCTGCACTCGTTACCACCTTCATGGGCACTCTCAGGTAATACTCCATGTTGAAATCCAATCCCTGTTTACCTGAAATCTCTATAAACCCAAGTGATGAGTTGATATTCATTTTAGGAATTTCCAGCACCCCATTCTTCAGGGTCAGCTTATTTTTCAACGTATCAAAGTTGATCTTGTTCAGGTTCTTGTCTTTAAAGTAACTCGCCATCGCCTGCATCGGGGAAAAGTTCACCAGACTCCCATTCCTGATATCCACATCCAGCGTAGCTTGTGAATCCTCTAACCTTGGTGTCAGATCCGGATGCATCAGTACACGGCACCTTACCTGTCCAAACAACCTTCCCTTTACATTCTTATTGATCACATAGTCCTGACCAAAGTAATCCAGCTTCAACATCATCTTCTCAATGTTCACGTCATTGAAACGGATCCTGCTCCTGAACATAATTTTAGCCGGATCAGAACCATCAAAGTGACCTCTCATTCCAATGGTGCCTTCAGCAATATTCATTCCCAGGGTATCGATATACATATGATGGTTACTCTGCATCCGCATCTTTGTCGTAAAGTCCTTTATCCACAGATGATGGTACTTTACTTTTCCTACTTCCGCATTCACGGTTATATCTGTAAACGGTACATTGAAAATGTTGAACGCACTCTTATGAATAGAATCCGTGACCGTATTTCTCACGGTTGTAGGCGCTACCAGCGGTTTGTCTTCTTCCTCTTCCACTCCTGAGAATTTATAATTCGTGAGCTGATCCACATCCAGTTTTTCAGATTTGAATGTGAAGAAATTCGGCTTCTTCCGCTGTGTGGTATCAGTTCCTAAAAATAGCCGGCCACTGATATCAAAGTCACTGTTACCAATTTTTCCTGTCAGCGTGTCTACACGTACAAAGCGGTTATTACCATACATGATGGTACCATTGATCTTTTCCAGTACGATCGGATGTACTTTCAATGATCCGGATATATTCGCAATATGCAGTTTCGCAAATTTGAAGACAGAATCATACTTCATATCACACTTGGCACGGAGCCAGATATTACTGGCTACCTCTTGCTGATAATCTTTTGGAACATAGTTTTTGCTGATCCTTCCCAGCAGGTCATTCATGGCCAGGTGTTGTGATTTCAGGTCAAATGCAATCTGTGTTTTCCCTCTCTTTACCTTATCAAACCACAACTGGTAGTTAATCACTCTCGCACTCAGCTTCAGATCCGTACTATCAATCAGACCACCGAAGTTACGCATCAGCAATGCAGTATCATTGATCGCCACTTCTGTACCAAAATCATGAAATGCATGTGGATAGTATTTAAAGGAGGCATTCAGTTTTTCCATCCTGAAAGTACCTTTTGGCAAGGGGGCAGGATGCAGCAACTGGTTCACAGATGTTTCGAGAGACAAGGTGATGTTAAACCCATTGATCTCCTCTTTTGCTTTTCTTGCTTTCGCAGAATCAAAGGCCAGCACATCGCTCATCAATATCTTATTACTATGTACATTCAGCGTCACCTTTACTGGTTGCTGGTGTTTGTGAAACACTGCTGGCAGGTCGCTTAGTGAACCACTCAGCATGATATCAGAATGGCCTACGCGCAGCGCCAGACTATCCAGCGTTACCATGCCATTCTTCATGTTCGCATGCAGGTTCATATTGCGCACCATATGCGGATAATTCGGAATCCGGAAGGTCAGGTTGCTCACCGTCAGTTCACTCTGTATTCCTTCTTTCAGTTTACCGAGCGAAGCTTCCGGCAGTTGCATATCCACCAGTTCCTTAAAGTTCATGTTCAGACTGATGTGGCCTGTTACCTTCTGCAGGTCTTTGATACCCAGGAAAGCACCGATGAATTCCAGTTCCAGTTCTGAGTTCACCTGCATCACAATCTTTGGATCGGTGAAGTCGCGCATCACAAAGTTGCCTTTGAACACACCTTTGTCTGGCAATGCGCTCATATTCAGAATGTGCAACTCAGAGGTTTTGAGCGAATGCTCAGCACCATTGGTATAATATCCTTTAAAGCTCAAACTGTCTACTTTCTTGTTCGCATCCGGGTTCAGGAAGTAAGCATTTTCACAACCGAAGTTGACAGAGATGAGTGGCATTTTGCCATCACCCAGTTTTCCCTTCATGACGCCTTTGAAAGAGATCCGGCCGTCGTATTTAAATTGTTTCAGTTGCTCCGTCACACTCGCAGGTGCGAAAGATAATAACAGGTTGATATCCGGCTTGTCTCCTTCCAGTGTCACATCAACCAGATTACCCTGAGACATATTCAGGGAACCTGTCACACTAAATCTTGCCTGTTCCAGTTTCAGTTTGCCCACGGGCAGGTTTAGTAACTGCTTTTTGCTATCATAACTGAGTTGCAGATCTGTCTCAATATTTTTATGGCGAAACAGCACAGTGTCAGACGGGGTGATATAATCAATGACCTGCTTACCTTCCATCGATGCGTTGATCAGATCCCCATCCATTTTGAACGAGGTCTTGATCTTGTCGATATGTGTAGCCACATGCGATCCCATCACCTTGTCGGTATACGAGATATCCAGGTCTCTCAGAATGATCTTCTTGATATCCAGCTGCATAGGCGCCGAATCACCAGAAGTAGTAATAGCCGAATCCGACTGAATACGGTTGGCTTCCACGATATCGATCTTTCCATTCTGCTCTTTAACCAGGTGCAGGTAACCATTTTTCACTACCAGTACCTTTACATTGTATTGCTGGCGGATGATGTCTGGCAGACTAAATCCAACAAACAATTTTTCTACCTGGTACAATGGTTTGCCAGTATGCTGTTTGTTAGCATAAAATGTTACATTCTTCAGTCCAATCGATACGTACGGAAAGTTTTCAAATGGGGCGATATTACTGCTACCCACAACGAGATCACCGGGCAGCTGCTTATTCAGCTCCCTGAGTGCCATTTGTGTCAGTCGTTCCTGCTGCGTGTACAGAATAAGAGTGGCGATCCCTAATAATGCCAGCATAGAACCCAATACGATATATAGGATACGAAAAATGCGTTTCCGTGTCTTCATGCTTCTTTAATGATGTGTAAGTTGAGACTTATATAATTATGCAAAATTAACCAGAACCCTATAAAATAAAAATATTTTATATGTATATAAGACGCTACCCGGCTCCGTTTTCTCTCATTAATTACCGAATCGGTAAAAAGTACCATAATACCCCCTTATTTCACCATCACATACTCATAAAATCCGGTAATTTTGTACAATTAATAACAACAGCACAATGGCGCGCGCTACAATACCGGTTTACGACGTCTGTACCATCGACAAAAACGGGCAACCGTTGCACCTTATGGTAGAAGACTTTGCCGGTTACCTCGACAAACACTACCAGGCAAGGCATCATCCCCACAGGCACGCCTTCTATCACCTGGTGATGTTCACAAAAGGTAGCGGATCCCACACTATCGACTTTGTCAAATTCGATGTTCATCCCTTCCAGATCTACTTCATGGCTCCAGGACAGGTACACAGCTGGGACTTTACAAGCCGTACCGACGGGTATATTATACATTTCGCCGCCGACTTCTTCCGCTCCTTCCTGCTCAATCCAAACTACCTGGACCAGTTCAGCTTTTTCAGTGGCAACAGTCAGCAATCCGTTTGCCAGTTGCCGGGTTACATTCACCCTGAAGTGACCGAACTGTTCGAAAAACTGCTGCGGGAAGCGAATCAGCATCCTCAACTCAATATGGACATGATCTGCCTGCGGCTGTTGGAGCTCTTTATTACAGTAGAGCGACATACCACCAGAGGGGGAACCACAGCCCTGACAGTACACACTTCCATACAGCTCCGCAACTTCCAACAGCTGATCAATCAGTACTTCCGTACTAAAAGACTGCCAAAAGATTATGCCGCTATGTTGTACATAACGCCTAACCATCTCAATGCATTGTGCAGAGAATTGTTGGGTAAAACAGCCGGCGATGTCATTCGCGACAGGATCCTCCTGGAAGCTAAACGCCTGCTAACCAATGCAGACTTGAGTATACTGGAAATCGCGTACGATCTCAACTTTAAAGACAACTCTTACTTCACCCGTTTCTTTAGAAATTACGAAGGAATCACTCCCGAAGAATTCAGAAAGAAATACATTACTCAATAATATGTGTGCAGAAAAAATCGAAAAACGGCCTAATTTATTCCTTAGCATCTGGAAAAACAGGTGCCCAGCCTGCCGTAAAGGAAAGCTCTTTAAGACGGATAATGCATATGATCTGAAGCACTTTACAGAAATGAACGAAAGATGTCCGGTGTGTGGAGAAGATCTGCAAAGGGAAATCGGGTTCTATTTTGGTACCGGTTATGTAAGTTATGCACTCACCGTAGCGATCAGTGTAGCAACCTTTGTGGCCTGGTGGGTACTCCTTGGTTTTTCTCTCTATGATAACAGAATTTTCTGGTGGATAGGTGTGAATGCGGTGTTACTGATCCTTTTGCAGCCACCTATCATGCGCATATCCAGAACCATCTGGCTGGCATTCTTTGTCGGGTATAATCCTGAAATAAAAACAGGACACTATCACCACTAACGTGGTTTAGGTCCTTAGGTCAGCGCAGAATATTGAAATTTAAAATGGTTGTGGGAACAATAATTTAAAGAGATGATCGTTTTTGATTAAATACAGGCAGCGGGTGTACGAATCCCGCTGCCTTGTCATCTCTGGGGGTTTGTTCAATAAAATCTATGGCCTCGTGAATATTTTTGATTAGTATATCGTCATTGTTGTAGCCTTTCGGCATATTTTCGCTTTCACATTTCCCTTTCGACATCACAAAAGTACAGCCTGTTCTCCCTGAAAAAAATCCCGGAAAACAGGGGTTTTCTTAGCTGATCATATTAAAAACAATCTAAATCCAATAATCTCAACCAATTAGCTATATTTATAAAATATTTTATATATTTCCATCCGGATGGGAACATTATTTACTTACAAGCGGGTACTAAGCATACTCATAATCATGCTGTTAATAGCTAACAGCGTATTTATCACCAGCTGCTCCAGGTCCAAACCGACCTACCTGGATAGCCTTCAGAATGCCATTCGTCGGGTACCTGACGAAGCAGCAAGGGTGGAATTATTCCTCCGGCTTGCAAAAAAATTGCAAACCACCGACAGCGCTTTAGCCTTCTCTTACATACAACAGGCACTTAAACTGGAAGAAAAACGGGACAACAAGCTCGGCATCGCCAGTGCTCATCTGGCCCTGGGTGAATGGTACCGCACGTACCACGACCCTCAGGAAGCAGAAAAGTACCTGATCCTGGCCAAAGAGGCCCTCAAAAAGGACACTGCCAGGGAAAGCCGCAAGCTCATGGCCATGACACGGATTAATCTCGCCATGGTCATGGGCGACAAAGGCTACACCCAGCTACAGGTAGAAGAATACCTGAAAGCCATCCCCGTACTTGAACAGCTTAATGAGCCCAAAATACTGGGTGGCACCTACCAGAGCCTGGGTGATATCTTCTTTAATAAGGCCCAATACAAAACCGCCACTACTTATTATAATAAGAGCCTGGATACCTACGCCGATTCAGCAGCGTTCACGGAAGATATCATCAGCCGTCACCTGAACCTGTCCAGCTGTATGTTTTACCTGGATAGCCTTTCACAGATGCAGCAACACCTCGCTGACGCCAAGAAGAAACTGGATTCCATGCCCGGTGACTCTTCCAACCTGTGGGCTTCCTGGTTTGACTACCAGGGGCAACTGGATCAGAAGCACCAGATGTATGTACATGCTACTATGATGTTCAACAGCGGATTGTCCATCGCCCGTCGCTATCAGGACAATACTACGATCTGTCAGAACCTCTATTCCCTGGCCAAATTGTATAACCGCCTGGGCCAGTATGATATCGCCATGTCATTCATGAATGAGTATACCACACTGGCGTCTTCCCTCAGGGATTACCCTCTGCACATGCCGGCGCTGGACCTCATGGCCGATATTGCTTACAAACAAAGTAATTCAGATCAGGGCTATCGTTTCCTGAGACAATATATTACCCTTTCCGATAGTATGCAGGAGCAGGAAGTCACTGCCAAACTGCATGAACTGGAAACCCAGTTCCAGACTTCTGAAAAGGAACGACGCATATTGCAACTGCAACATGAAAACGAAAGACAGGAATTCGCCCTGCAAAAAAACAGGTTGTTGATTTCCCTGATGATCGTGATTATGATTTCGTTATTAGTCGTTGCAGGTTTGAGTTATCTGTTCTACCGAAATGGCCGCAAACTCCTCACACAACAGGAGCAACTGCACCAGTTCGAAGTAGACCGCATCCGCCAGGAACACCACATTTCCCTTTTGAGCGCCATGCTCGAAGGGCAGGAACAGGAACGTACCCGACTGGCCAGAGATCTGCACGATGGATTGGGTGGGTT
>Ga0316604_10002880_pt1 | contig 12624 bp, 9 predicted proteins | sample OWC_soil_day20_C_FD_207650 | JGI IMG/M metagenome (GOLD analysis project Ga0316604, IMG submission 207650) | Wetland soil microbial communities from Old Woman Creek delta, Ohio, United States - OWC_soil_day20_CT | ecosystem: Environmental > Terrestrial > Soil > Wetlands | place: USA: Ohio... | reverse complement strand
CAAAAACGTCACTGTCATTAACTGCGCTGGCAATTACTATATCATTACCCTGCTCCAATAGATTTTTCGCCTACGTTGTGCATTGCCTTATCTCTAGTTCTTTATCCTGGATGAGATTGGCTACATTCATTTTTACTGTTTCAATATTCGGTAAATTCAGTGCTGCATTGATCTGCGCTTGGGTGACTTTACTCACACTGCCAGTAATCACCAACACACCCTTTGCTGCAATCGCTATGTTTTTTGGCTCAGCGGACCATTAATAAAAATCAGATAATTGCTCTGCCAATCCTGCCGAACCTCCAATCTTAACATAGGTTTGTTTATGTAATAATTCTACTGTCATCTGCAATTGCCGCTAGTTTTATCACCTATATCACCTTCTCTCTCTTGCACCTCGCTACTATGTATTGCAAACTCCGTGCCAACATGGTTTTTCTTGATAATACTGGATTTATTGCTGCCACATAAAAAATACGTTGCATTTTCGCAACGTATTTAGTGCAAGATGCACGCATTATTTTTTTGCTGCTTTGGCATTTAATTTTCGCCATAAGGTAGTTCGATGAATCCCAAGCCTGGTTGCTGCCCTGTTATAATTATATTCTTCTTCCCTCAGCACACGCAGTAAGATCTCATGTTCCACTAAAGCCAAACTATCTTTCATCTCGCCTTTTTCGCGGCTTCCTTCTCCTACTGATTCGCCTTCTTCATCATAGGCTTCAATCATATCCTGTTTGCTAATAATTGGTCCGCTGCTTAAGAGCATAGCTCGCTCTACCGTATTTGCCAGTTGTCTAATATTTCCTGGCCAGCTGCGCTGCTTTAAATACTCCCTGGCGTCCAAATGAACACCCGTAACCTTCCCATTGATATGTTTCATTTTTTTGATCATTTCTTTTGCAAGCAGGGGTATATCTTCTATTCTTTCACGCAACGTCGGCATATGAATACGCAGTATATTAAGCCGGTAATAAAGATCTTGCCGAAAATTCTTTTCTTCGATTAATTTTGCTAAATTTTGATTGGTTGCAGCAACAATACGCACATCTACCGGAATGACGGTATCGCCCCCTAAATGCATAACTGCTTTTTCCTGTAATACACGCAGTAATCTTGATTGGAGGGACAAAGGCATTTCACCAATTTCATCTAAAAAAAGGGTTCCGCCATGAGCCAGTTCAAATAATCCTTGCCGGCCACCTTTTTTAGCTCCAGTAAAGGCACCTTCCGCATAACCAAACAATTCACTTTCCAGTAAATTTTCTGGCAATGCTGCACAATTTACAGCCACAAAAGGACCATCAGCTCGGGTACTCACATTGTGGATACTTTGCACCAGCATTTCCTTGCCGGTACCAGACTCCCCGGTAATTAAAATGGTTGATTGCGTCAATGCATATTTTGTCGCCTTGCGTTTTAATGCATTACAAGCCGGTGATAATCCAACAATATCAGCCATTTTTATTCGGGCAACCAAACCTTTGGCATGTAGCTTTTTACGAACATTCTGTTCTAACTGCTGCAATTGTGATACATTTTGGAAGTTATAAATGCTGCCAATGATTTCACCTTTCACCTTGATTTGATTATATTTAATCGTCAATGTCTTATCACCAATGCGTTGTACATCAGCCATTTTCTCGCTGGAATCATCATTTCCTGCCAGCGAGAATTGGGGAATGACGGTTTGCAGCTGATTGCCGATAGCCTCCAAATGGGATACTTGGAAAATTTTTTCCGCCATAGGATTAAAAATCGTAATTCGATCATTGGTATCCGTTGCAATAATACCTTCTGCTGACGTATCAATCACAGTGCCTAATAACTCTGATTTCTCTTGTTCTTCCCGCCGGATATGTGCAATTAATGCTGCTTCATTGATGGCTTTATAAATCGCTTCTTTGCCAGACTGAATCAATGCTCCCTGCACACCAATACGTGCCGCTAATTTCGTTGATATTGCATCACCAACGATGAGCTCTACGCCGTTTTCTACTGCAGCAGCAATTTTTTCCGGAGCCTCATCTTCATTTTTTAAAGCAATTTCTACAAAAGTAATGCCAAGGAGCGTTGCTAAATCCTCACAGCCATAAATCACATTTTCAAACCCTGCAATACCAATTTTCTCAGGATACTCCGCACTTTGCCTTAAAGCACGCAGCACATCCATTACAGTAACTTGGATATGCACAGTAGGTATATTTACATTTTTTTTTATCAAGCTAGCCGTACCACCACGGCTAACAATCACCTCAACACCATCTTCCACCGCCTGCTTAACAATTGCAATACATTCTTGCAGATCTCCCTTGACTACCTTAATGAAATGCGACGAATCAGCAAACCGCTCAGCTACCACTTCCTCTGCCAACTTTGCTAAACCCGCAAATGGCGCTACAAATAAAATCCTTGCCTCCACAATTGACTACCTCACTTTTAACTCCAGTAATTAACCATCAATCAAAAATTTTTCAACAAACAGCACGTAGAATTTTCTATTACCCTTATACTAACCTGAAACTTGCCATCAAGTCAAAATAAGTAATACTTGAAATAGGAAGAATAGCAATCTATAATTTGGGAGCTTGTATAGTATTGACACGAATTTGACCACATGTTACATTATTTTATAGGCATCTTAATATTGTTAATGCTGATCAGAAATCTGAAGTCTGGGGAGATTAATTCTACCCAGACTTTTTATTGTGTAAACAAATATCACATGCTGTGCATATGGTATTCGTTTACATAATAAGAAAAAAGACGGATACCTTAACAGTATCCGCCTTTGTGTAAAGTTGAGTCATGACTAATTCCGTTCTTAGATAAATTGGAAAAGAATTTAGGATGCACATACAAAAACGCCATAACCGATGCTAGACAAGCAAGCACCCATTATGCTGGGCTCACATATAAAAGGACCATGCAGCCCTAATTAGCTGATAGGCTTTTTAGCTATGCAATTTTCGCTGCAATCTTTTCCACCAATGCATCCCCTGCTGTTTTTACAAGAGTTAAGTACAGGTTATACAGAATCTTATTCTTAATACTGATATCACTCTCAGCTAACTTGGCCTCTATTTTTGCAACTAGCTCTACTCTTTTCTCCTCCAAAGTGCTAACTGCTGCCGTTGCAACTGCACTAACAACAGCTTCCGTTACGGTAGTGACAGTAGTCGTATTTTCGCTCATGTTCCATATCCTCCCTTTTTATTTTTTCATTAAACTAAGCAACTTGGTAACAATTTGGCTAACTGCGACCGACTCTGCAGCGTCATAGAGTTTACCTCGGAAACTTACCCACCAGCTTTTTTCTGCCATTCAAAACATCTCCTTAACAGTAATCAGCAGTTTTTCGGGACTAATACACCCAGCAGGCACATCTGGCAATACATTAATACCGCCAGCCCGTAACAGCCTGGTGCATAGTTCACTGCAGTCCATTACATAAGCATTATCCGCAATAGCGATACCCAGTATTTCATATATGCCTGTTCTAATGCAATCGCTATATCCGTAAGGAGTACCCAATAATTGGCGTGCTTCTTCCTTTAGTGCCTCAATGTTTGGTATATCTAGCTCAATAAATTCTGCATCAGGATGATTTTTGTACTTATCCGGATTATGCAACCATACACCAGGGTAAGGATCATATTTCTCCCTCATACCAGTTGATTCGTACCACCCGTCAAATAAATAAGCAGCAACATGAGATTTATTGCCGCCAGTTATATTGGTTATTAGTTTGTCTACTTGACTATTGCCGCCAAGAAAAGCAAGGGTTATTTTGGCCATTTACTCACCTTCTTTCATAACTGCAGTAACTACTGGGCTTTCTCCTGGTTCGCAAAATAATCGGTAATCCCAAGGGCAACAGCACGAGCAAATTGGTCTTGCCAATGGGTATTTCCAAGCTTTGCTGCATCAGCAACATTAGAAATAAAGGCCAACTCTGTTAAAGCCGCTACAGCATTAGTATGGCGTGTAACATATAGCGGGCTTGATTTAATCCCTCGGTTGGCCAGCCCCAGTCCTACCAACTGGTTGTTAATGTAGGCTGATAATTTCTGTCCCTTGGCACTCAAAGCATAATAATAGGTTTCAGTTCCCAATGCTTCTGGCGCTGCTGCAGCATTACAATGAATTGATACGAACATATCTGCACCAGCATTATCAGATATATTGCACCTGGCCTGCAATTCTTGCGCAGCTGTGGCATCCACACCATAAACATCAACGTCAGCATCACGAGTCAATATGACTTCATAACCTACAGCTTCCAAATAGCTTCTTACCATTTGAGACACAATCAGCACAATATCACACTCGCGCAAATCGTTTCCACATGCGCCTGGATCGGAGCCGCCATGCCCTGGATCAATACAAACTTTAAACAATTTATTTACCTCCCGTTATCTGGCGTTGCTTTTTGCCCAGTAATGCAATCAGTGGCTCAACCCCTTTCATTCCCATGTCCCGAAGATTTTCCAAAATACTTTTCGATTCAATAATAGCCAAATAAGCACTAACAATCTCTGTTGAAGAATGTCCAATTTTTAAACCAAGCATCGAGAACTGCCCTAATTGATATGCTGCAATCAATGCTGCCATATACCAGATAATTTTTCTCAGTCCGTCCCGCATGCCACGGCTACTGATAGCATCTGTTCTCCAAGCTGTCCAAAAACCTCCTGCTTCCTTAGACAGCACACCCCACTTAGTAAGCCAATCCAAGGCTACCAGACAGATCAGCGCCCCCATTCCAGCGTTATATTCACCAAACAGCCAATTAGAAACAACGCCACAGGCAATTTTTATTTGCCATGCCTCCGTCAATCTATCCCATAGTTTTTCCAAGTCATCACCTCTGCTTTCAGTTACTTACATTCAAAAATTTTAACAATTTAACAGGCATAAAAATACCGCCTATTGGCGGCAGTATTCTCTTGGCATAAAGTCAGTTCTTAATATAGAATAGACGCCTTATGCTCCTGTGACAGACTAAATGTTATAGGGATGATTTCGCTGCGTAGTAATCTGATTGAACTTTTCTTAATTTAGCTTTGCCAGTACTAAGTTCCTCTAAGCATTTGAGTTCTGATTTAATCGTCAAAACACTATGTGAACCTACTAGGGTTCTGAAACAGTCAAAAACGGGTATAGCTGTTTGAATCGCTGCTTGCTGGTCAGAAGCAAGTGAATCATACATAGAGAACATGACCTCACTTAATACGTCAAGTTGTGCCTCTACATATGCCAGACTATCATTTGGGTCAGATTCTGCCAATAACCATCTTCTTGCTTTTGCAACGTCAACTTTATTGGAAAAAGTTTCTCCAAATACGGAAATCCATACTGCGTTTGGTAGTTCATCTATCGCACGAACAGTAAAACTCATATTAGATGTTCTTATTGGAGGGAAGCATAGTATACATAACTTCTCTCCATCAGTATTAAAATATATAATTGGGTTTGCATCGTTTATACCAAACAAAACTTTTAATATCCCAAACCCATCCCTAGACCTAGTAATATATTTAGTGTTATCTATAGGTGTAGTTAGATTTCCTAGATTATCGTAATATATCGCATAAGAATGATTTACAGTTTCTATTGTGGATATCGGAAATGTTACAGACGATATTTCCTTATAATCATCGTACTTATACTTATCAGCCATTATACTAGCGTCGGCTTTATAAGTTTTTATAGTTATATTTTCAACTTTATCGTCAAAAGAAATATCAACACACACTTGGTTGGTATAATCAAATTCGCCCTTTGTTATTAAAACCACTTCCAATTAACTCAGCCCCTTTAATTTTTCTAACATATCCATCAACCTAGATATTTGATGATACATTGTATAACACATGGATTCTCGGTTTTCAGGTGAAGCCATCGGGCAGCCACCACCGCAGATTGTATACGCTTTGCACGTAACACATTTTTCATCGTTTATATTTGGGTTATATCCACCAGCATGAATTCCTATATCTTTCCTGTTTCCAAAAGACTTTGAGGCGTTATGACAAGGGAACATATTCCCATGAACGTCCAAATGGCATACCTGCGTGTCAGCTCCACACCACACACCTTTTACCTCTGGACTTTCCAGCCTCCAGTTCAAAGTCTTTATTAAAGGCAAGTATTGCATGAATTCATAGCTATTAAAATCTTCCTTGACGATTCCATTATAAAGATTACTAAAAACCCTATCTAACATTGACTCATACTCCGGCATATTATTAATCAATAAATGATTCGAAGTATTCCCTTCTACATCTTTAACTACTTGAATATGAACGTGCTCTTTAGTAGGAAGTCCGTGTCTAGCCCTAAACTCTTCAAAGTAATCCCAAATATCATAAAAGTCAGGATTAATCCTTGAAGCTACAGCCCCTATATTCCGTTTTTCTAAAGTGAGATATGGTTCGGGATTTACAACCAATAAGTCTTTTGTCTTTCGCGTTTGCTCAAAATATTTGCCATCGTGTGATAATCCAACATTTATTCCAAGCTCGTTAATCCTCTTTGCTCTTTCTATTGTTAGCAACGTCCCATTTGTAGGCATACTAAAAGTAACGTTTGGGTTTCGCTCTTTCATAAGTTCAACAAAAGGAACTATAAAATTCCAATATAGCATCGGTTCCCCACCGTATAGAACGATCTTGTAATCCCCCTCTTTAGGAAAGTATTTAACTACTGTACTTGGGGATGGCATATCTTCTTCCTTACAAAGGGAGAAGATTGGTTTATCTTCCCCTTGGTGGCAATATACACATTGTAAGTTACATGACTTTCCTAGAATCAGAAAATAAGTTTTTATATTAATCTTAAATCACTTCCTTTTTAGCTATAATAATTTCTTCCATTTGACGTTAGAATAATCAAAATCATCATCATGTACAAAGCCGCCAACAACATATCCATTGGCTATGAATGTATGGTCACCATCTACTATAGCGCTAAAAACTTTCGTGTTACTCCAGTTAACCCCCTCACTCTATCTCCAACTACCAGATTCTCTATCTTTTTCAAGCTCCAATCTTCCATTAACATAAGAGTTCCAGCAATAAATCAACCAGCACCATCACAATTGCAGTTGCAGTTTGATGCAGTTGACTTTAATGTCACTAAAGTGTGACTATGACTTAGGTTAACAAGATTTTGAACAACTGCCTGGAGTGTGTAAGTCCCAGCCGAAACACCTGCTGCCTGTTTCAATGACCCAACAGTCACAACTGATGTAGTGGATCCTGAACCTGAAATATCATTAACAAGAGTCGGAGTAAGAACCCCTTGTGTAGATGCTGTAAAAGTACCCGTGGAACTCCAGCTCATCGCACTGGCTGCAACATCTGACATGTGAGCTACTTGTGACCAATCCGACCAAACTCCATTAACAAGGCATCTAGTATATACTAGATTGGCTGTATTAGATGATCCATATGATATAGCTTCTTGATATATCCATGATCCTAGATCATGGGATATATGAACGACATAGAACCAACCAGTATTAGGGGCATTCGTCATAGCTGCCCCCCTATAAAAACCAGTTGGTCTTGTTACTAAATTCAAATCAGTATTTGATATGTCAATAGCAACAGTCCCTACACCACGGCAGGAAGTAGCCGTTGCTGCATTGCCTGTTATATCAATGGCCTCACTAGTGGGATTTGCCCCGGCTGTCACCCTGCCTTGGGCATCAACGGTAACACTCCGATAGGTACCTGCAGTTACACCGGTAGACTTAAGAGTTAGCGCAGCGTTAGACGCAGCTGATCCGTCTACAGACATAGAACCTGTGGCATCGCCGGTAAAATTTAAGGTCCGGGCAGTTGCCCACTTAGTAGCCGTAGCTGCATTACCGGAGCAAGTGGCGGCTGTAGCAGCCGAAGGCACTGTCCCTGATACAGCAATCGTTACAGCGTCATTTGTGGCATCCGGTGTAAGAGTAATGTTTGTCCCCGCTGTCAACGTCAACGTGTCGGTCGCCGAATCCGCTTGAATGGTTGTGGTACCCACCACCACATTGCCGAAGGCATTTTGGTTAACCTGGGCACCGGTGGCTATGCCGTCCATCTTAGTTTTATCGACAGCACTCATAAATCCAGCGGTTGACGTTGTAGCCGCCGAGTGATTATGGCTTGCTGTGGCAAAGGCATTTGCCTCATACCCATCCAATAGGTCAGCGTTTAAATTTGTATTTACGATTCCATTGGATTTTGGAATATTTCCGCTGGCGTTGCCCGCCGGCAGGCCAGCCAAACTTCCTGCATCGACGATTTGATCTTCCTTTAATGCCCGAAAATTTTCGCGAATGTCCGTCGGACCTGCCGCGATATACTCATCATCCATAGGTAGTTTGCTATTGTATGACATATAAATCACCCCACAAAATATTTAATATCCTCTAATCAGTAAATCTACCGTTCCACCAATATCATTACTTAAATAATCTTTAACCTTAAGAGTTACACTGGATGTCGTTTTAGAGATTACCTGCGCATGTAAGTTCTCCCCAACCGCTGTTGGAGTAACCACCGGAATCGTGTAAAAAATCTGCCCATATTGTATCGTAGTTCCGCCAGCGGCTATAGTAGCCGTTAAGCTTAAGTCCGTATCCGGCACATCCACCGAAATGGTAAAATGATTAACCTCCGGCGTTTTGGTCGTATCCGTCGTAGCCAATACCGCCCGAAACTCCAGATAGCGGAAGGTTGCCTGCACAGCCTTAAAGTCCTGCCAATCTGTAAATGTGCTGTTATCCAGGCTTGTTCTATATTGCAGCGTAGCCGAAGTCTCAGACACTAAGAGCACTGTCGAAACGAAATAAGCCGTTATATTCGCTGTGATAATCTGGCCGATATCGATCTGCTCACAGGTATATGTGCCGGAAGAATCATACACCGAACCATCCATCGCTAACTTAAGAACAGTTGCTCCACCAATTTCACTAAATTTCGTCGTTGGATAATCACTAAATTTGCCGCCTAGATTACTAAATTTGTACTGCGACGTACCAAAAACCGTATTGGTATGTGTTCCAGACTGCAGTAAAAGTTCATCGAAGGATTCGATCACATTCCTTGCCGGAAGATCACTCACTATCACACTGCCACTGATGGCTGATGAGCTATAAAACCCGCTTTTATTAATTGCTTTAATGTGATATTGGTACTTCCGTTCGGTGTCAACTATATACTTATACCCCGTTGTCGTCTGCCCCGTTACCACCAATGAACCAATGCTAAAGTTTGATCCTTCCCGTATTTCATAACTTACCACGTCGGCCTCAGTCGCTTTATCCCAGTACAATTCTACATACTCACCATTTTGGTACACCCGAAAATTTGATACTGCTGCCGGCTCTACCGTACAATAAAGGGTTGCTGTAGTTTCTTCGGAATAAAATTTGGCAGCGTTCATTGTTTTTATGAGTATTTTTATCGATCCACTTGCGCTCAAAGTGTATTTACAGCTTGTTTCTTGGGTTGTAATAATTTGCGTTGCATCATCCCAAGAAGAACCCACCCGCACGTCATAATAGGCTAGATCACTCTCCAAGATACCTATCCATGATATGTTCAGTACCGATTTATCAGTGGACGACTGGGACAAAACGATGCCCGTTACCGGGTCTGGATTAAGGGTAAATATACAGTTGACTTCTGCGGGATACTGACTCTCCTTTCCGGCCACTGTAACCGCTTTAATTAAAAATGATTGTTCTGTCTCCGTTGTTATCGTTGTTTCAAATGTTGTACCAGCTACCCGACTGCCTAAGATCTCAGCAGTTTCCCATGCCGTCCCGAGCTTGATAATGTAGTACGATACGTCCAGCTCTATGGGAGTATCCCAGGTCAAAATGACCTTGGTTCGGTCGGTCGTAGATTGGCTGACAGCAAATCCGGTAACATCTATCGCCGAAATTGTCATGGTAATACTGCAGCTTGTAGTTTTGGAATAATATCCGGCTGTACTTATCGACTGCACGGCAAACGTATACGTGGTATTTTCACTTGCCTCATAACTGTAGGTCAGCTCCTTTGTGATATAGGTACTGTCACCTACCGTTACTTTATACCCGGCAATATCCTCCCCGCTTACCGCGTCCCAGGTTACTATGACGATACTTTTATCTTTTGTGCTTTGGATGGCTACAAGGTTGGTAATGGCATCCGGCTTTAAGACTACTTGGAACGCCTCTTCGTCTACCGATGTACTGTAATATCCGCCGGAATTTACCGCCTTGATAAAGAAATACGTATAGGCTTCTGTGGTTTGTTGGTAACTAAAACTGGTGGCTTTCAGCTGGGTGGCAATCACAGTTGCTGAATCCCAGCTGTCTTCGGTTCCCATTCGGATTTCGTAGTGGGATAGACTGGTATCGACTATTGCCCTCCAGGACATGTCTACATAACTGCGGTCGGAGGATCGCTGACTCACAACAAAGTCTTGAACATTGGTCGGCTCTACCGTTACCTGTATGGTTACTGCAGCCGCCGTCTTGGACTCATTGCCCGAGTTATCCACGGCCGTAACGGAGAAGGTGTGTCCACGGCTTTTCGTCGCGGCATAGGTATAGGTCGTAATCTGAGCCAGGTTTTCAACAATCGTCGCACCTTCCCGGATTCGATACCCGGCTAGGTCAATATCTTCTACCGCCGACCATGATAGGTTAATTTTCGTTGAGTCCGTAACGTCAACCGAGGCAGATATGCTGGCAACATTCGATGGAGGAAGGTCTTTTCCAGTAACGTAGAGAGACGTTTTTACTCCGCCAGATACAAGGCCAAGGTCATTAATGGTACAAACCTTTACCAAATAGGTAGTTCCTGTTTTTACGCCAACGATGGAAGTACTCAGCGTCGTTATTCCGCTGCACCATTGCGTCCATGTCGTACCATTGTCTGCGCTATACAAAACTTTATAGCCTCTAATCGCCGTAGTCGTGCGCGGGATGCTCCAGGCGATATTGATATCGGAAACCATGGTGCCATCTTTCTGCCGGTAGGTTTCCTCGCCAACGCTCATACTGCTAACCTCAAGCAGGGTATTCAGTTCACTGTAATTAATCTCCGGAATATCCGCTGCCTCAATGTATACTTCTTCGATATATTCAAGGCAAGTAATTTTGCGCCTTAGATCCTGATCCCGGCTAATATTGAGCACTCTAAAAGGTTTAACAACTTTGCTCGTTTCGCCGAAACTGTAGAGATCCCATTTTAGTGGAACTGTAGACAGCTCACTGCTAAGGGTGATAGTATCCGTAATGGTTTCCTCCGTTACTCCCTGCACGCCGACGGTTACAATACTTTGGACGTCTTGGCTCGTCGTTGCCGCCAGATTGGTAATTTGAATTGCCACAGCATAGGATTTGTACGGTTCAAGCGTTACCTCGCGGTCCAGCTGCACCGTCGTGGCCGTTGCGGTAAGCAGGCGTCCAGACAACCCCCACTGCGGCACATCATGGGCCAGCAAAACAACATCGTTAATCTGGCAGGCGATTGCATCAATATCCGCGCTGTGTTCCACCGTCCGCACCATGTATTGATTGAGCCGCAGGCGGTATTTGGCTTCCCGGTATGCCTGTTTCACAGTAGTAACGCCATCCAAGGTAATCTGAGTGATGTTGGGTTCGGTCGACTCATCATAATCGTCGGCGTAAACCGTGATAACTTCCTTCTCATAGGCTTTATCTTTGTTAGGGAAAGAAACTTCAATCGCATTGGCCCGGTCTTTCAGACTGACGAAGGTTTCCTTAAATTTATCGGTAATAATATTGCCCACCGTGAACAGCTGCACGGGATCGCCGGGAGCATCGCAGACACTGCCGAATTTGGTACCCCGCATGATGACCTTGCCACGGCCGACGCCTTCCGGTTTCTGCAGCAACGTCCAAAGATCGTTCGCAGTATCAAAAATATAGTTGAAGGTAAGGCTGTAATCATCACAAAATGCCGCCCATCTGACGAAATCCTGATACACCGCCCGCGCCGCCGGAGCGCCTTGGACCACAAACTGGTAGCTGCCGGTGTGGATATTTTTAATCTGCCGGCAGCGATGAATCATATCATAGGCCGCCCAGGCCGGATTCGCAGCCGGCTTTTGTTCATATTTACTTGTTTCAGCGTTCCACACCCAAACCTTCTCACGGGTCTGCAGCCAGGTTATAATCGGCGTGCTTCCGCTCAGCTGGCTGGTTGCCAGCGCCTTGATGCCAATAAGCACCTTGCCAGGACGGGCAAAATCATCATACATGATGCTTGACAATTGCGTCCAATACACGTGGGTGGAGTACCGGGTACTAGTACCACTTTTCGCTGTACACTGGGCTCTTACCTCATATTGAGCGGGAGTAAGATGATCCAAGCGATAGGTACGGAAGAAAGCAGTATTTTTCGCTGCCGTAATTGTGGCAGTGCTAAAATCGATCCAGCTTGTATCACCGACTTTGCGGTACTGCACTTTTACCGTAACAGAAGCATTTCCCAGGCTGCCATTATCCTTGGCATAATATAGACCGTAGGGAAACTGCAGTGTGATTTCCAGGCCTTCGACTGCATTCCCCTCAGTTTGCTGCGTGGCCCAGGTGTTGTCGGTATTCAGTTC
>Ga0316604_10002879_pt1 | contig 12629 bp, 4 predicted proteins | sample OWC_soil_day20_C_FD_207650 | JGI IMG/M metagenome (GOLD analysis project Ga0316604, IMG submission 207650) | Wetland soil microbial communities from Old Woman Creek delta, Ohio, United States - OWC_soil_day20_CT | ecosystem: Environmental > Terrestrial > Soil > Wetlands | place: USA: Ohio... | reverse complement strand
ACATTGACTTGTGCTTCTACTTCTGTAAATCTTACTGCGAGTTCTAATGGCACGATTACATGGAATGGCTATAATGCGGGAGTTAATCCGATTACGGTAACTAGTCCGGGTAAGTACTATGTAACGGCAAAGGGTACGAATGGATGTACAACCACAGATAGTGTGACGGTGGCTCAGGACATCACCAAGCCGACTTTGGCAGTAACGGCGCCAGCTACTTTAACTTGCGCTACCACTTCTGTAAATCTTACTGCCTCTTCTAATGGTACGATTACATGGAATGGGTATAATGCGGGAGTTAATACGATTACGATAACTAGTCCGGGTAAATATTATGTAACGGCTAAAGGTACGAATGGATGTACAAGCACCGATAGTGTGACGGTGACTCAGGACATTAACAAGCCGACTTTAACGGTAAGTACACCAGCAACTTTAACCTGCGCTACTAATTCTGTAAATCTTACAGCGAGTTCTAATGGCACGATTACATGGAATGGATATAGCGCTGGGACAAACCCTATTGCAGTAACTGCTCCGGGTAAATACTATGTAACGGCAAAGGGCACGAATGGATGTACAACCACTGATAGTCTGACAGTGACTCAGGATATCACCAAGCCGACTTTGACGGTTACTGCACCAGCTACTTTAACTTGTGCTACCACTTCTGTAAATCTTACTGCTTCTTCTAATGGGACGATTACATGGAATGGATATAGTGCTGGCACAAATTCAATTGCAGTAACTGCTCCTGGTAAATATTATGTAACGGCTAAAGGAACGAATGGATGTACAACCACAGATAGTGTAACAGTGGCTCAGGAAATCACCAAGCCGACTTTGACGGTAACGGCGCCAGCTACTTTAACTTGCGCTACTACATCCATCAATCTCACAGCCTCTTCTAATGGCACGATTACATGGAATGGCTATAATGCTGGCACAAATTCAATTGCAGTAACTACTCCGGGTAAATACTATGTAACAGCTAAAGGCACGAATGGATGTTCAACCACAGATAGTGTGACAGTGACTCAGGATATCACCAAGCCAACTTTGGCGGTAACTGCACCAGCGACTTTAACTTGCGCTACTACATCCATCAATCTCACTGCCTCTTCTAACGGCACGATTACATGGAATGGCTATAATGCGGGCACAAACCCAATTGCAGTAACTGCTCCGGGTAAATACTATGTAACGGCAAAGGGCACGAATGGATGTTCAAAGACAGATAGTGTGACAGTGATTCAGGATATCACCAAGCCGACTTTGGCGGTAACGGCGCCAGCAATTTTAACTTGCGCTACTACATCCATCAATCTCACGGCTTCTTCTAATGGCACGATTACATGGAATGGCTATAATGCGGGAGTTAATCCTATTGCAGTAACTACTCCGGGTAAATACTATGTAACAGCAAAGGTTGCGAATGGCTGTTCAACCACTGATAGTGTGACAGTGACTCAGGACATCACCAAGCCAACTTTGACGGCAACTACGCCAGCAACATTAACTTGCGCTACCACTTCTGTAAATCTTACTGCTTCTTCTAATGGCACAATTACATGGAATGGGTATAGCGCTGGCACAAACCCAATTGCAGTAACTGCTCCGGGTAAATATTATGTAACGGCGCGCGGCACGAATGGATGTTCAACCACAGAGAGTGTGACGGTGACTCAGGATATCACCAAGCCGACTTTGACGGTAACTGCGCCAGCAACTTTAACTTGCGCTACTACTTCAGTAAATATTACTGCTTCTTCTAATGGTACGATTACATGGAATGGATATAATGCGGGAGTTAATCCGATTACAGTAACTACTGCGGGTAAATATTATGTTACTGCAAAGGGTACGAATGGATGTACAGCCACAGATAGTCTGACTGTGACTCAGGATATCACCAAGCCGGCTTTGACGGTAACGGCACCTGCAACTTTAACTTGCGCTACCACTTCTGTAAATCTTACTGCGAGTTCTAACGGCACGATTACATGGAATGGGTATAGCGCTGGTACAAACCCAATTGCAGTAACTGCTCCGGGTAAATACTATGTAACGGCAAAGGGCACGAATGGATGTACAACCACAGATAGTCTGACAGTGACTCAGGACATCACCAAGCCGACTTTGACGGTAACAGCACCTGCAACTTTAACTTGCGCTACCATTTCTGCAAATCTTACTGCGAGTTCAAACGGCACGATTACATGGAATGGGTATAATGCGGGAGTTAATCCAATTGCAGTAACTGCTCCGGGTAAGTATTATGTAACCGCAAAGGGCACGAATGGATGTACAACCACTGATAGTGTGACAGTGACTCAGGACATCACCAAGCCGACTTTGACGGTAACGGCACCTGCAATTTTAACTTGCGCTACCACTTCTGTAAATCTTACTGCGAATTCTAACGGCACGATTACATGGAATGGGTATAGCGCTGGAACAAACCCAATTGCAGTAACTGCTCCGGGTAAATACTATGTAACGGCTAAAGGCACGAATGGATGTTCAAAGACAGATAGTGTGACAGTGATTCAGGACATCACCAAACCGACTTTGACGGTAACTGCGCCTGCTACATTGACTTGTGCTACCACTTCTATAAATCTTACTGCTACTTCAAGTGGTACGATTACTTGGAATGGCTATACCGCTGGCACAAACCCAATTGCAGTAACTGCTCCGGGTAAATACTATGCAACGGCAAAGGGTACGAATGGATGTTCAAAGACAGATAGTGTGACAGTGACTCAGGATATCACCAAGCCGACTTTGGCGGTAACCGCACCTGCTACACTGACTTGTGCTACTACTTCTGTAAATCTTACAGCGACTTCTAATGGTACGATTACATGGAATGGCTATACCGCTGGCACAAACCCAATTGAAGTAACTGCTCCGGGTAAGTATTATGTAACAGCACGCGGCACGAATGGATGTACAACCACAGATAGTGTGACAGTGACTCAGGACATCACCAAGCCGACTTTGACTGCAACGGCGCCAGCTACTTTAACCTGCGCTACCACTTCTGTAAATCTTACTGCTTCTTCTAATGGTACGATTACATGGAATGGGTATAATGCGGGAGTTAATCCGATTACGGTAACTAGTCCGGGTAAGTACTATGTAACGGCAAAGGGTACGAATGGATGTACAACTACAGATAGTGTGACGGTGACTCAGGATATCACCAAGCCGACTTTGACGGTAACTGCACCAGCTACATTGACTTGTACTACCACTTCTGTAAATCTTACTGCAACTTCAAACGGTACGATCACTTGGAATGGCTATACCGCTGGCACAAACCCAATTGCAGTAACTGCTCCGGGGAAATACTATGTAACGGCAAAGGGTGCGAATGGATGTTCAATCACAGATAGTGTGACAGTGAATCAGGACATCACCAAGCCGACTTTGACGGTAACTGCGCCAGCAACTTTAACCTGCGCTACCACTTCTATAAATCTTACAGCCTCTTCTAACGGTACGATTACATGGAATGGGTATAGCGCTGGTGCAAACCCAATTGCAGTCACTACACCGGGTAAGTACTATGTAACAGCTAAAAGCACGAATGGATGTACAACCACAGATAGTGTGACAGTGACTCAGGATATCACCAAGCCGACTTTGACTGTAACGGCGCCTGCTCCTTTAACTTGTGCTACCACTTCTGTAAATCTTACTGCCTCTTCTAATGGCACGATTACATGGAATGGCTATACCACCGGCACAAACCCAATTGCAGTAACTGCTCCGGGTAAATACTATGTAACGGCTAAAGGAACGAATGGATGTACAACTTCCGATAGTGTGACAGTGGCCCAGGACATCACCAAGCCGACATTAGCAATTACAACTCCTGCTACTTTAACTTGTACTACCACTTCTGTAAATCTTACTGCCTCTTCTAATGGCACGATTACATGGAATGGCTATACCGCCGGCACAAACCCGATTGCAGTCACTACACCGGGTAAGTACTATGTAACAGCTCGCGGTGCGAATGGATGTACAACTTCCGATAGTGTGACAGTGGCCCAGGACATCACCAAGCCGACATTAGCAATTACAACTCCTGCTACTTTAACTTGTGCTACTACTTCTGTAAATCTTACTGCCTCTTCTAATGGCACGATTACATGGAATGGCTATACCGCCGGCACAAACCCGATTGCAGTCACTACACCGGGTAAGTACTATGTAACAGCTCGCGGCGCGAATGGATGTACAACTTCCGATAGTGTAACTGTACAACAAAACATCTCCCCTGCTGCCAACGTACAAGCTTCAAACAATGGCCCACTGACCTGTACAAAAACAACCGTACAAATCACAGGCTCCTCTACATCATCCGATGTAACCTATAAATGGAGCGGCCCATCCAATTACACAGCTACAACAGCACAGGCGAATGTAACAACTGCAGGGACCTATACCCTGGTGGTCACTAACACACAAAACGGATGTACCGCCACCACCAACACCCCTGTCACTCAAAACATCACGCCACCAGCCAACATCCAGGCATCCAACGACGGCCCTCTCACCTGTCTCAAAACAAACGTGATCATCACCGGTACCTCCTCCACAAACGGAACTACCTTCAGATGGACAGGGCCGAACAACTTTGTCGCCACCACCGCATCCGCCATTGTAACCACACCAGGTACTTATACCCTGTCAGTGACCAATCCGGACAACGGCTGCGTAGCCACCACCAATACACCTGTTATAAGTAATACCACTCCGCCTACTGCCGTTATCCTGCCACCAGCGACAAATCCTGATCCGCTATCAGTAGACCTCCTGAGTGCACAAAGCGTTTCTAATGCCAACTACCAATGGTCATTAGTCTCCTCCGATAACAGCTGGTTGATACTCGACGGCGCTCAAACAGCCTCCGTCCTCTACCAATCAGGCAATCCAGATATCAGTGGCATATTTACTTTACAGGTGACCGACAAATCCAATGGTTGCCAGAATACCGCTACATACACCTTGAACACTGTTTCCGCTGCTTTGCAACAAACAGCCGCTTCGCTTGAATACAACGCATATCCAAATCCATTTACTGATCAATTATCCATTACATTCAAATCACCTGTAAATGGAAAAATATCAGTAGAGATCTACAATAATATGCAGGGTAACAGAGAAAGCCTCCTGTTCAACGATTATGTAAAAGCAGGTGAAGTGCATAAACTCACATACAGATCAATTAACCTCCCCGCCGGCCTGCACTATTGTGTTATCCGTGCGAATGGTAAAGTTTACACTAAAAAACTAATCCTTATCAGATAAAACCTATGAGCCTGTATCTAAAATTGAAGTCAATCCAAAATGTTAAAAAGTTTTGGGGGTATTTCAAAAAGATACAGGCTCTTCCTATTCAGAATCATTACAGATAGGTGCCACGCCAACAACAACTATCGACATCATTCTATACTGGTTCACTATAGAAACTGCTGTCGCAATAACAAATGCTAAGGACAGAATACTATACCCGATCATTTTAGAATAGGTGCTACGTTAGCATATACTATCGACATCATTCTATATTATTGGTCCACTATAGAAACAGCTGTCGCAATAACAGATTATAAGGACGTCTTTTTATGTATGACACATCCCCTTTATTCAACTAAATCCCTGGAAAATGAAACGTACCCTTCTATTATTATTCCTATGCCACCTCTCTGTCAGCTGGATGTACAAACCTACCCAACGCGCAGACGTAATCGCCATGGATGAATTAGTAAGAGCAGAAGAAGGTGGCCCCAACGGCATCCTCTCCTTCCACCTGCTAAATGGAACAACAGCACCCAGCGATATCACCATCACCTACTCCGTCAATGCCACCGTATCAGATCCGGCCATCAACGGCGTAGACTACACCACCCTCTCAGGTACCATTATCCTCAAATCCGGTTCTTCAGAAGCTCAACTGATCATCGACGTCAATGACGACCTCCTGATCGAAGGAGACGAAAGCATTGAAATCGGTCTGCTATCCGCAACTGATGCCGACGGCATCAGTTATCTCGGTACACAAAGAACCTTAACCGCTAAACTAATCGATAACGACAACCGCCTGGCCATTACCAAAACAACTGATGGAAAAGAACTCGGCAGCGGAAACGCCAGCAATGGTGAATTTAAAATCAGCCTTCCGGGCACGCTTACTTTTAATGAAGACATCCTGGTGAAATATACCATTGATGGCGCCAGCTCTGCCACCGGAGGTGCCGGGACTAACTTCGACTACAATAACACCAATATGACAGGCGAAATCATTCTACCTGCCAATACTAACAACATAGCACTCCCTGTCCATGTAAATGACGACAACATCGTTGAACCCACCGAAACCGTCCAGGTGACCCTGCAATCCGTCAACCTCTCCTCTTCAGGAACAATGACTTTTTCTGCCAGCTCTTCCGCTGTTGTAAATATTGAAGATGACGATGTTAACATCCCTATCGGTATTCAGTCTGCCACAAACGGTAAAGAACCCGGTGGTACCGGCAATGATGGTAGTTTCACCATCGGTTGGCCCAATGGTACTTATACTACAGGCTTTGTGCTCGTGAGATTCACCATTACCGGCACCGCCACTAATGGAACAGATTATACAACTATCACCCTCACTAAAAATATTCCTGCAGGTACCAGCAATGTTCCAATTGCTGTAACTGTTAAAGACGATAACCTGATCGAAGGTTCGGAAACCGTCATTCTCACCATCACAGGATTCTCTGTTGGAACAGGCGTACCTGCACTCACCACAGGGACCAGCGTTGGCACTGTTACCATCGCTGACGATGATTTTATGGCTTCGCAACAATGGAAGTCAGCCAGCTACACAGGAACTGCAGTAATGGCTGGTGACGTGATTACTTATTCTCTTCATGTGCGCAACACTGGAAATGTGGTGTTGAATAATGTTAAGATCACGGATACAGTTCCTGCTCATACTGTTTTTAATAATGCGGATGAAAGTATATCTCCTGATGGGGTTGGCAAACTTACATGGACTATTCCTGCTATCGCCGTAGGCACTACCATCACCCGAAACTTTTCTGTAACTGTGGCTAACGATCTGACTGGCGTCACCAATATTACCAATACCGGAAATGTTGATAATGGCGATGGTACAGGCAATCATCCTACTACCCCACCAGATCCGTTAAATCCTAATGAGCCGCAATCCAATCCGGACCCTAACGACCCATCGACAGATGTTCCCGTTGATAATGGCGGTAAACAATCTGTGAGCTGGAAAAGTACTGACTTCACAGGCATCGCCAAACCCGGTGATGAAATCATTTATCATATTCATGTTCGTAATACAGGACATGTAGCCCTTACGAATGTGATCGTTACCGATGCCATTCCTGCCTATACCGAATTTGTTAGTGCAGATGAAAGCATTACTCCCGTGAATGGAAAACTGACATGGACGATTACCGGTATTCCAGTAGGCGCCGCAGATGTGATCAGAAGTTTTACGGTGCGTGTTGTGAATGATCTGACAGGTGCTACCAGCATTACGAATACCGCTGGTGTAGATGATGGTGATGGCAGTGGCGAACATCCTACTGCACCTCCGGATCCTTCCAATAATGATCATCCAAAATCCAATCCTGATCCTAACGATCCCTCCGTGGATATTCCGATAGACAATGCAAAAAAATCTCTCAACTGGAAAAGCGCTGCTTATACCGGAACAGGCTCAGGAGGCATGGTTAAGACAGATGATGAAATCACCTATACAATACACGTCAGGAATATTGGGAATGTTGCATTGAGCAATGTGATCATCACCGATACGATACCGGCATATACCGTATTTGTAAGTGCTGACGAAGGCATTACTCCCGTGAATGGTAAACTAACCTGGACCATCACTGATATTCCCGTTGGCGCTGCTGATGTGACCAGAAGTTTTAAAGTAAAAGTTGCAAAGGACCTCACGAATGCCGGGTACATTACCAACACCGGGTATGTAGACAACGGCGATGGCTCAGGCGATCATCCGACTACGCCATCCACCACAGGTAACCCGAATGAACCTATGACGAACCCGGATCCAAATGATCCATCCACCGAAATCCCTGTTGATAATGGCAAACAATCCCTGAACTGGAAAAGCGCCACCTATACACCTACCGGACCCAAAGGCGGTGTGACTACCGGTGATGAAGTTACTTACACCATTCACATCCGCAACAATGGGAGTATTAAACTCGTCAATGTAAAGATTACGGACACGATTCCTGCCTATACCGATTTTGTCAGTGCAGATGAAAATATTCAACCCGTTAATGATGTACTGGTCTGGACCATTCCGGAAATAGCTGTGGGGGCTCCGGATGTAACGAGAAGCTTTAAGGTAAAAGTAACTACCGATCTGACCGGCGCCACCTTTATCACCAATACTGCTGCCGTGGACAATGGCAATGGCAAAGGAGATCAGCCAACGATTCCTGCCGATCCGGGAGACAATGATAATCCTGCTGCTAATCCGCCACCGGGTCCGTCTACGAACATCTCTGTAGACACTGTGGTAAACTGGGTCACCTGGAAAGTAGCTACCCCTGCCAGTAAAAAAGATAAAGTAATGCCTGATGAAGAACTGACCTACCAGATCTATATCAGAAATACAGGTAATACTGCTATTGAAAATATCAAAATAACGGATGCTGTTCCTCAGTATACTACCTACATCAGCGCTACTGCTAATGGCACGTATAGTGAAAGCGATAATACGGTAGCCTGGAATATTCCTGCTATCCCTGTAGGTAACATAGCAGAAGTATCTATGGTTGTAAAAACGATTGATAATCTAGACAGCATTCCTGTCATTACCAATACCGCTACCGTTACGGATGGCACCAACTCAAAACCTACGGCTGGTTGTGACCCGGCAGTAGCTGGTTGCAGTGGGGATCCAGGCACTATCATCGAAACAACACCGGGAAAAACAATATTGTCTTTTGCCAATGCCATGAGTCCGAACGGAGATGGCAAGAATGATTTCTTTGTGATCAAAGGACTGGAAAAATATCCACCTGCTCCCCTGTTCGTTTTCAACCGCTGGGGCGATATGGTGTTCCAGTCAAAAGGATATCACAATGAATGGGATGGTGCTGGATTAAGCGAAGGCGTATACTACTACAAACTGGATGTAGAAGAAGGTGATGGAGTAAAACAATATAAAGGATGGGTCATCTTAAAAAGAAACTGATCATGCGTACACTGATAGTTTTATTATTGTTCACAGGGGCATTGCAATCAACTGCACAGCAGAATGTGCAGTTCAGTCAATACATTTTCAATGGCCTCAGTGTAAATCCTGCATATGCAGGATATAAAAATGCGTGGTACCTGAATACGATCTACAGGCAACAATGGACGGGGTTACCCGGTGCCCCCCGAACGGCCGGCGTTTCATTTGATGGGCCGTTACGGCAGGATAAGGATAAGGCAGGAATGGGCCTGGGCGTACAGTTAATGGCTGATATGTCAGGGCCGCAACAGGCATATTCTCTTTATGCCTCTTATTCCTATCAGATTCCGCTGAATGCGAATCGCACACAACACCTGAGTTTCGGTCTGGGTGTTGGCGTGGCTCAATATCACCTGGATGGTGAAAGTCTTCAGTACTTTGATGCGGAGGACCCCACCTTCCCGGGTGGAGGTGTCAATGCCCTTACTCCTGATGCCCGCTTTGGCATTTATTATCATTCCCCTTCCTTTTTTATCAGTGTATCGGCATTGGATCTCTTTAGCCAATACCTTACGGCTGACTATAAATGGAAAGGATATAATTATGAAAACATCCGGAAGACAACCCACCTTTATCTTTCAACCGGTTGTATGCTGTCATTGTCAGATCAGTTGCAGCTCAAGCCGTCCGTCATGGTCAAAGATGACCTGAAAGGTCCGACAAATATAGATTTCAATGCCATGCTGCTAATAGATCGTGTTTTTTGGATAGGCGGTTCCTATCGTACCGCATTGCCGGTATGGCGTAAAAACCTGTCAACGGGTCTGGAAGCAAAAAATGCGGCCAGTGCGCTTGTCGAATTTTATGTTTCTGACAACTACAGGATCGGGTATGCATATGATCTGAATCTGAATGAGCTGGCGGATGCACAGGGTGGCTCGCATGAAATTTCGATAGGTATTTTATTTCGTCCTAAAAGGTACAGTGTATCAAGTCCACGGTATTTTTAAAATAAGAAAAGATGTTGCGTAAACTTATAGTATTGCTGTTGATCCCTTTATTCAGTTACGGGCAGGAAGATAAAAGTCTGATAGAACTGGGGGACGAAGCATTTGCAAGACAGGAATATGCAGATGCGGCCAAATTGTATGGCCAGTTAGCCGACAGGAAAGGGAAAAAGGCTCCATTGGCCTTACTGGACAAAACAGCAAATTGTTATGTGGCAATGGCGAGGTTTGAAGAAGCGGGTTATTGGTATTTCAGGATGTTGCAGCATCCCGGTTGTCCTTCGGCAGTAAATGTATTCTATGGGGAGACACAGATGAATATGGAACATTATGATTCAGCTAAAAAATACATTGCATTGTATACTACATCAAATACAGATAGTATGCAATGGAAGAACAGACTATTGGCAGGTTGTGATAGTGGGGTGCTTTGGAAAAGCGATTCGCGCTCCATGGCATTAGAGAATATTAAGGAACTGAGCACGCCTGGTGCTGATTGGATCAGTGGTGTGGTAAAAGATGGATTACTGCTGGTTTCAAACGGATACCGGAAGATGTTGCTGACTACGGGGTCAGAGCGTCATCCTGAGATTGATCCCCGGGTAGATCAGCCATATTTCAAACCATATGTATTTAAACAATATCAGAAAGGGAGTAATGCTAATACTTACCTGGAAGAGGTGCTGCCAAAACTGCTGGGGAAATTGCCATATCATGTAGGTCCGGTATGTTTTAATAACAGGGAGGATACAGTTTATGTGACTTTAAATGCAGATGTGTTTCACAAAACGAAAAAGGGGCCGATCAACGGGCAGCGTTTAATGTCGCTGTTCTGGGCTTTTAAGAAAGGTGATACATGGTCTGAACTTGCACCTATTACTGAGTTAAATGCACCGGGCAGTTATACGGGGAATGTTGTGATCAGTGGGCAGGTACTTTACCTTGTTTCTGACAGACCAGGTGGAATGGGGAAGACAGATATATGGTATAGTGAGCGAAAGGCAAATGGAACCTGGGGGATGCCAAGGAACTGTGGGAATGTTATAAATACATCATCAGAAGAAACTTTTCCTACTGTCAATGAACCTGGGGTGCTTTATTTTTCAAGTAAAGGGCATATTGGGATTGGTGGTTTTGATATTTTTCGTGCGGTGGGTAGTGGTACTGAATGGAGTGAACCTGTGAACCTGAAAATGCCTTTTAATTCGGGTGGTGATGATCTGGGGTTTATTATGAAGGACAATTACTATGAAGGTTATTTTGCATCGAACAGGAACGGCGGAAGTGGTGGGGATGATGTTTATCATTTTATGGATACGCATGTGACGGAGAAACTGGAGAATAAGCCGGAGGTGGGGGTGCCGAAGATGGTGGTGGCAGAGGGGACTGTTCCGGAGGGGATTGTTCCGGAGGCAGCAAAAGTGGAGACTCCTTCATCTCCTCGCAAAACGCTTAGTGGGGAAGATAGTGCTGTTATTGATAAACTTGAGCACATGTGTTTTTATTATGATTATAACAGTGCCATCCTGCTGACTAGTTCAAGAGAAATGCTGGACAGGGTAGCGAATGTGCTTAAGAATTATCCGCAATGGAAATTGATGGTACGGTCATATACGGATAGTAGGGGGAGCAATGATTATAATATGGATCTGTCAGCATTGAGATGTTATGCTGTAATTGATTACCTGATTAAAAGCGGGGTATCGCCAAAGAATCTTTATTATGAAAATCTTGGGGAGCAGGAGTTGGTAAATCCGTGTGGGGATGGGGTGCCTTGTGGGGAGGAAGAGCATAGGAAAAACAGGCGGTCGACGTTGAAGGTATATTATTGAAACTTAACAAAAAAGAGGAAGTATGCTTCCTCTTTTTTTGTTAGATAGCGGCTTACTTACCAGATAGAAATTTTGTTTCCTCCAGATCCGTAACCGCTGTTTAAGAGGAATAAGACAGTTTTGTGAGCCGATTTACAAATTCTTTACCATTCATAAATGATAATTTAAGGCAACTTACCGATTTTCAGATGAAATAGGGGATATCATTTAAAGCTAAAAAAGTACTACTATTGAATGCTATAATAAATATTAACTATACCACCCGGATATATCCCGATAAAATCATATTAGCTAAGGAGAAAGAGGGTTAAAATACGAAAACAAAGAGGAATACCATTAGACCATGCTGGCTAAAAAAGTATTTTTTTTAGATAAACAAGTATTATCATGATTTGATTAAGAAGTTATAGATTTGTTAACATAAATATTCCACTATATGAAACTAAAATTTAGAATCTCCCTATCACAACATTTTCCACAAAACATGAAAAAGAAGGCTAGTTAATCAAAACTGACATCTCATTATTAAAACTAATT
>Ga0316604_10002878_pt1 | contig 12630 bp, 14 predicted proteins | sample OWC_soil_day20_C_FD_207650 | JGI IMG/M metagenome (GOLD analysis project Ga0316604, IMG submission 207650) | Wetland soil microbial communities from Old Woman Creek delta, Ohio, United States - OWC_soil_day20_CT | ecosystem: Environmental > Terrestrial > Soil > Wetlands | place: USA: Ohio... | reverse complement strand
GAAACCGATCCATTTACGTCAAAAGCTGACAAGGCCGATTCTGCAGGAATGGTTCCAGTTCCCTTCGACAATCTGCTCAAGTCAGTTGATCAGGTGCAAAATCCAGGCACCCTGGCTCAACCCCTTCGTCAGGAACTTCATGAAGTAGCGCGTCAGGTCCTGGACGGTTTGACTACTTCCTCTGATCGTCTGAAAAGCTCACAGATGATCATTACGCTGAAACCTGAGCATCTCGGAGAAGTGACCGTCAAGATCAATGTTGACGGAGATAAAGTGACTGCCGCTTTCCATGCTGCCAGTTCCGAAGTTCGGGCGATTTTGGAAAGTTCGTTGCCTCAGTTACGTCAGGAAATGTCCCAGCAGGGATGGAAATTTGATTCCGACGGCGTTTTTGGCGGAATGAAGGACTTCCTGGCTAATCAACAGCAACAACAGCAGTCTCAGGCTCAGGAGCAGCAACTGCGTCAGTTTTCTCATCGTACACAACGTGATATGTACGAGGACTCTACAGGATTTACAAACACCGGCCGACTGCAAGTTATGACTTCAGCAGCAGTTGATTACAGAATTTAAAGGGAAAAGGAGGTGCGATCATGAGTGTTTCATCCATAACAGGAACCACTGGATCGACCAACACGACCACCACGTCGACAACTTCCGCCAACAGCAATTCGGTGCTGGGAAAAGATGATTTTCTGAAACTGCTGGTTACACAGCTGCAATCTCAAGATCCTATGAATCCGATGGACGACAAAGAATTCATCTCTCAAATGGCCCAATTTACCAGTCTGGAACAGATGAAAAACATGAATACTTCCATCCAGATGACACAAGCTACTGCCTATATTGGCAAACAGGTGACCTGGGACAACGAGCAGGGTGTGGAGCAGACGGGTATCGTCAAATCAGTGCGTCTGGTAAATAGTGAACCTAAAATCATTGTTGGAGATCAGTCTCTTGCGCTGACTAAAATAACTTCTGTTGCTGAACCATCCACGACCAGCACAACCTGAGTTCACGGAGGCGATAGAAGATGTCTGACAGTAGATTTTATCTTGCAAATCAGCCGATTCAACCAATCCAGATGCCAACAACCAATAAATCCCGTTCAGTTGGAACGCAAACAACGGGTGGCGGATTCGAACAGGTACTAAATCAGGCCATCAGCGGAGTGAAGTTTTCCCAGCATGCTACACAACGGCTCCTGACCCGTAACATCAACCTGACACCGACTCAGATGAACCAGCTGAATAACGCAGTGGACAAGGCTGCACAAAAAGGTGCGCGGGAGTCTCTGATTCTGATGGACAAGGATTTGGCGTTAGTTGTAAGTGTGACCAATCGAACGGTGATCACTGCCATGGATGGAGCCAGTATCAAAGATAACGTTTTTACCAACATTGACAGCGCCGTGATCGTATAGGACTGGACCTCTCGGGGGAGTCCCCGGCTGCCGAAGGATTGAAGCAGCCGCACGACGCAATCTTCAGGGATATTGAAAATAAGAGGGAGGTCAATTTATTATGATGCGTTCGTTATTCTCGGGCGTGGCAGGTCTGCGTAACCATCAGACCGCTATGGACGTGATTGGAGCCAATATTTCCAACGTTAATACACCTGGTTACAAGGGGTCTTCCGCCACCTTTTCCGATGTCATTAGTCAGACGTTGCAGGGAGCTGCTGCTGCGTCAGGGAACCGTGGCGGGACTAACCCGATCCAAGTGGGACTGGGCATGGGACTGGCAGCGATATCAACAAATTTTACCAATGGCAGTTATCAATCGACCGGGAAGCAAACTGACCTGGCGATTCAGAACGACGGCTTTTTCATTCTCTCCGACGGCGCCAACCAATATTACACCCGTGCCGGTAGCTTTGATTTCGACAGTGCCGGCAACTACCTCGTGCCAGGAACCGGCATGAAAGTGATGGGCTGGCAGGCGGATGTGAATGGGGTTATTAATACAACAGGCGCTGTAACCTCAATTCAGGTTCCCAAAGGGACGATGATGCCGGCGCTGGCGTCAACTGAACTGAAATTTGCCAACAACCTTTCCGGCGACGCACTCCCTGGCGCTAGTGCAGTTTCGTCGTTGTCGGTTTATGATTCGCTGGGTAATGCGCAAGATCTCGGCCAGACTTTTACGAAAGTTGGCAATAATACCTGGATTGCGAAAGCCAGTTTGGCGGATAAGAATCTTGCGCTTGGTGGAAGTACCTTGACGCAAATTGTGTTTGATAGTGCAGGGAAGAATCCGACTGTGACCCAGGTTAATCCAAATGCGGCCCAAACATTGGGACTTGTTAATCTTAAGATGGATCCGACAACCGATTCGGTAAACTCTCAGTATTATACAGTTTTTGATGCGGAGCAGAATCCCCATGTATTACAAATGAAGTTTACTCAAAGTGGCAGTACGACCCCAAATGTTTGGAAGTATAGCATAACAGAGGCGGGAGTCACGGATACGACACCGATTTCTTCAGGTGATGTGACATGGAACCCAGCTCCTGCAAGTAATTATAGTTTTAGCCCTGCATTAGCTGCTTTTGATATCGGAACGGGTTCAGCTAAAAAAAACATAACAGTTTCTGGGCCAACTACATCCACTGACCCTGCAACTGCCGGCACTAAATTTATTTCGACAAGCGTATCAAATGTAGGTGCTCCGAGTGCGGTTAATCCTGTTACCTTTACGGCTCCAGGAGCTGCGCTTTCCAGTATCACCTTGAATGTCAATGCGCTGACTCAGTACGGCGGATCCTCGACGGTTCAGGCTACGACCCAGAACGGTTATGCTTCCGGAAGTCTGGATTCCACGACCATCGATACAAGTGGTATTCTAGTCGGCAAGTTCAGTAACGGGCGCACTCAGAAGCTCGGTCAGGTTGCTCTGGCAACCTTCAATAATCCAGGTGGACTGTCACGCATTGGCGACACGCTGTTTGCATCGTCCAACAACTCCGGTAACCCGGCGGTTGGTACCAGTGGAACTGGCGGTCGCGGAACGCTCACTCCCGGGTCGTTGGAAATGTCCAACATTGACTTGGCCGATCAATTTAGTAAAATGATTATTACGCAACGTGGTTTCCAGGCCAACTCGAAAATCATCACCACTTCCGATACCATGCTCGAGGAACTGGTCAATCTGAAACGTTAAGCAGTGATATCGCGCCTCTCCGGGGCGGGATGACTTCTCCGGAGGGGCATTTATTCAGAGGGGGAGATATTCGATGATTAAGTTGACTCGCTTCAAGACCAAGGACCATGAGTTCGTACTGAACTCCGAATTGATTGAAACAGTCGAAGAAACGCCTGATACTGTTATTACTCTTGTGAATGGGAATAAAGTGCTGGTTGAAGAGAGCATGGATGACATTATTCGATTAGTTATCGAATACCGGCGCGAGCTACATCGCTTTGGGCGATAGGCTCATTAGTGAGAAGCCAGGGAGGGATGTATCATGCCGGATGAAGTAGAAGAAAAAGTGGCGCCTGCCAAAAAACCGATTTTTATATATGTCGCGGTGGGATTGGTTTTGGTTCTGGCGCTGGCTGGCGGCACGGCTTTTTATGTTGTGACAAACTACATGGGAAATAAAGCGCCTGCGGCTCGTGAACCGGGCGTGCTGATGAAAATGGGCGACCCCAAGGAAGGTATTATTGTTAACATCGGATCTTCGACAGGTGGCCGCTATCTCAAGATTGGGGTCATTTTAGAACTAAAACCGGAAAAAAAAGCTGCGGCAGGGAAAACGATGACACCTGAAGAAGTTAAAATACAGGACACCGTTTTGCATGTGCTGCGATCGCAACGGGTAGATGAATTTGATCCGCAAAAACAGGACCGCCTGAAGGAGCTTATCAAACAGGAAGTCAATAAAGTCCTGGGGCGGGAAGCTGTTTATGAAGTATATATTACCAACATACTGCTGCAGTAGGAAACTGCTTGATCAGAATAGGCCGTTCGGCAAGGTGGTGATGACAGATGGCTGATGTACTATCACAAAATGAGATTGATGAACTTTTGTCTGCAATATCGACAGGTGTCGTTACCGCGGAAAATATTAAGCTGGAACAAAAACAAAAGAAAATCAAACTATATGATTTTAAACGCCCGGACAAATTCTCGAAAGATCAGATTCGGACCCTCTACATGTTGCACGAAAATTTCGCTCGACATTTGAACACTTATCTATCAGCGCACCTGCGAACCATGGTTCAGGTCAGCGTTGCTTCGGTAGACCAACTGACTTATGAGGAATTTATTCGTTCGATGCCGAACCCGAGTGTCATCAGCATATTTGAAATGCGCCCCCTTTCAGGGAATGCGCTGATGGAAATCAACCCATCTATTGTCTTTTCGATTATTGATCGTTTGTTCGGCGGCGTGGGGACTCCTCCGGCCAAATCCCGGGAACTGACCGACATCGAGCATTCCATTGTTTCCCGGCTGGTGAATAAAGCGCTGGAATCTTTACAAGAGGCCTGGCGTCAGGTTGTCAACGTGGAACCTCGTCTCGAAGCGATCGAGAGTAATCCTCAGTTTACGCAGATTGTACCGCCCAATGACATGGTTGTTATTATTACCCTACAGACGAGGATTGCCCAGACTGAAGGCTTTATCAATCTATGCATCCCGTATTTGGTTTTGGAACCGATCATGCCCAAGCTAACCACTTCTTTCTGGGTTGCTTCGTCGATCGCCCGGGCTGGATCGCAGACCAATTCGGCTCTTTTGCAAAAGAAATTGGAACGTACGTTGGTGCCGATGACTGTGGAATTAGGAAATATTACGGTTACGGTGAAAGAGATGCTGGAGTTATCAGTCGGTGATGTTGTCCGGCTCGATTCAAGAGTTAATGAGGAGTTGGCCGTCATTATCGGCCAGCACCAAAAATTCAAGTGTAAACCTGGTAGTTCCAACAATCGGATTGCAGTTCAAATTACCCGGGTTGTAGCCGAAGAGGAGGATGGACATGAGTGATAGCTTTTTGTCGCAGGAAGAAATAGATGCTTTGTTGCGTAATGAAACTTCAGCAGCTCCCGTTGCAACGGCAAGCGCAGGGTTGCTTTCGGAGGTCGAAATAGATGCGCTGGGCGAAATCGGAAATATTTCCATGGGGAGTGCGGCAACGACCATGTCAGTATTGTTGTCGCGCCGAGTAGAAATTACTACGCCTCGTGTATCAATCGGCATTTTGGAGGATATGCGCAGACAATATCCCATGCCATATATCATCGTTGAAGTACGTTTCACAGAGGGAATTCATGGCACGAACCTGCTCGCAATCAAAGAAACTGATGCGGCCATCATAGCCGATCTGATGATGGGAAACGATGGATCGAACCCGCCCGCAGACATGAGTGAACTTTATATGAGTGCAGTAGCTGAAGCTATGAATCAGATGATGGGTGCTACCGCAACATCTCTGTCCAGTATTTTTAAAAGTCGGGTCGATTTGGCGCCGCCGAATGTCCGGTTGATTGATTTAGCCGGAAGTGATAATATAACAGATAGTGTACGAGATGGTGAAGCTTTGGCTAAAATTGCCTTCCGCATGGTGGTGGAGGGACTCATTGATAGCGAAATCATGCTGATTTTGCCAATTAATGTTGCAAGAGATATGGTGGATGGTCTGTTACATTCAACAGCACCTGCGCCTGCTCCCAAGCCGCAGCAATCCCGTCCGGCGGCACAAGCTCCTGCATCCATGGCTGCAGCTCCGGCTCCTCAACAACTGCCTTACGCAGCCCCGCCGCAACAACAACCGCAGCAACCACAGCAACGGATGCAGCCTTCTATGGCAGTCGAACAGAACGTCTTGGTTCAACCGGCCCAGTTCGCTCCACTGAAACAGACCATGCTGAACGTCTCAGACTCCAATATCGGCATGATTATGGATGTACCACTTCAGGTCACGGTGGAACTAGGTAGGACCCGCAAATTGATCCGTGAAATTCTTGAATTGGCGCCCGGATCTGTAGTGGAGTTGGATAAATTAGCTGGAGAACCGGTTGATATCCTAGTGAACGGGAAAATTGTCGCCAAGGGTGAGGTAGTTGTTATCGACGAAAATTTTGGTGTTCGCATTACAGGGATTGTAAGTATGCAGGAAAGAGCCAGTACTTTGCAGTAGTAGGGTAGAGAAATTATGGATGACATAAGGAAGGGGATTTCTGATGGGTTTGCGAGTTCTGGTAGTCGATGACGCAGCGTTTATGCGAATGATGATCAAAGATATTCTTTCCAAGAACGGATTCGAAGTCGTTGGGGAAGGTGCCAACGGGTTGCAGGCGGTAGAAAAGTACAAGGAGCTAAAACCCGACCTGACGACGATGGACATTACCATGCCGGAGATGGATGGCATCAGTGCGGTAAAAGAAATCAGAAAGTTCGACCCGCAGGCAAAAATTATAATGTGTAGCGCAATGGGACAACAGGCGATGGTTATTGAATCAATTCAATCCGGAGCGCGTGATTTTATCGTCAAGCCCTTCCAACCCGACCGGGTTCTGGAAGCTATACGCAAGGCCGTTGGGTAGATGGTTCTGGGGTTGAGTCTCCGTCTGCGGATCGTTGCGGGACTTGTTTTTATCATGGTCTGTGGTCTTTCCGGGATTCTGTTTGCGGCAGAACCCCCCGCAGCTCCTGTAGCGCCGGGATACCTGCAATACCAAGATCCTGCGGCGAAAACGGCAGCTTCCAGCTGGGGGACAGTCGCGTATGTTCTTTCTCTTATCGTCTTATTCATCGGGGTTATTTTCCTCGCTTATCTTACATCGCGCTTTCTAGCGGTCAAGATGGGCGCCATGGGTCAGAGCGCCGGATCAGCGATACATACAACTCTTGCATTGGGACCGAATCGCAATATTCATCTGGTGGAGATGGCGGGACGGTTCTTTGTTGTTGGCGCAACTGAGCAATCGATCCAATTACTATTTGAGATTGACTCTCCGGAGCAAATCGCCGCAATCCGCAACTCTACCCAAATAGCCCGTCCGTCGTTTGAAGAAGCGTTGGGAAGCCAGATATCTGCCTTGAAACAAATCAGGGACCGGTTCCCTGGTATGTTTTCTCCGCCGGCTGGCTCACAGAAGAATGATGACCATGAGAAGAGGTAAGGACCGGTTGTCGATGCATACTGTTTTGCAGGGTGATATATCCGCCAAACGGCTGTTGTTGTTATTTGGTTTTATGTGGCTCGTTTGCTTTTCATCGATTACGGAGGCAGCACCATTTATTCCGATACCGAACATGAATATTGGCATTGAACCCGCCAGTAAGCCGCAGGATGTGGCCATGAGCCTTCAGATACTCATGATGCTGACAGTTCTTTCACTGGCGCCGTCAATACTCATCATGATGACGGCGTTTACTCGCATCATTGTCGTTTTATCGTTTTTACGCAGTGCTCTGGCAACGCAGCAGATGCCGCCCAACCAAGTAATCGTAGGCTTGGCGTTGTTTCTGACTTTTTTTACGATGTCGCCTTATTTGGAACAGATCAATAAAAATGCCTGGCAACCTTTCCTCGCCGGGAACTTATCGCAGGAAAATGCTACAACGGAAGCATTGAAACCATTACGCGAGTTTATGTTTAAACAGGTAAGAGAAAATGACATCGCTCTTTTTATCAACCTAACTGATGGACCGCGGCCGGAAACGCAGAATGATGTCCCAACGACAGTTCTGATTCCTGCTTTTATGATCAGCGAATTGAAAACGGCGTTTCAAATTGGATTTCTCATCTATATACCCTTTATTGTCGTAGATATGGTGGTTGCCAGCACCCTGATGTCAATGGGCATGATGATGGTGCCGCCAGTAATGATTTCCCTGCCTTTTAAGGTTTTGCTGTTCATTTTGGTGGACGGATGGCACCTGATTGTTCGATCTTTATTGTTGACTTTTAACTGAGGCTTTAGGAGGCGCAACAGAAACATGACGCAGGATATTGCCGTCCAGATCGGAAGGGAAGCTCTTTATGTCGTGATGTTGGTAGCAGCGCCCATGTTGGGGCTGGGGCTGATCGTTGGAGTCGTGGTCAGTATTTTTCAGGCAACGACACAGATTCAGGAACAAACACTGGTCTTTGTGCCCAAAATTATCGCCACTTTTGTGGCGATTCTCTTATTTGGTCCATGGATTCTGGCAACGTTGGTTGACTATACACGCGAGATCTTCACATCATTTGACATGGTAATTCGTTAGTCGTGGAGTTCCCGGCTGAGCTTGCCAATCAGTTCATTCAGTTTTTATTGATATTTGCCCGCATTACCGGCACTCTGACGAGTGCGCCGGTTTTTGGCAGTAAGGCGATTCCAGTTATTGCACGGGTGGGCCTGGCCATTCTTCTCTCCTTGTTTTTGTTGCCGATGTCGACCCTGGCGGCAAACCGCCAGCCAACCTCGTTGATTCTGTTGGCTTGGTGGCTGATGATTGAAGTGATTTACGGTCTGTCCGCTGGTTTTGTCGCATCACTGTTTATGCAGTCAGTACAGATGGCGGGTCAATTGATTGATATGCAAATTGGATTTGGGATGGTGAATGTTTTCGATCCGCAGTTCGGTCAACAGGTGCCGCTAGTCGGCAATTTCAAATTTTTGATGGCCATGTCCGTTTTTCTTGCGTTACAGGGTCATCATATGATTATTTCAGCTATGGCTGAAAATTTTCGGGCCGTTCCACTAGGCGTGCAACTCCAGTTGGACAATGCCGCCGAGTTTATGATAAATGCCGTAGCCAATATGTTTGTCATGGCGCTTAAAATTTCCTTGCCTGTGATGGGAACCGTCCTGATGACCGATGTTGCTCTTGGCATTCTTGCACGAATCATGCCTCAGATGAATGTTTTTGTCGTCGGCATCACTGGCAAGCTTCTAGTTGGGTTATTCATGCTGTTTTTGATTTTGCCCTTTTATGTATCATTTTTGGAGGTCGGATTTGAAGGCGTTTATCGGGATTTTGCCCGTATATTGGAAATCCTCGCCCCATAACGCTGTCAAACACTTTATCTTTGACCTGCAGCGCTTTGATTCCTCGGAGAAAACCGAAGAACCGACGCAACGCAAGCAGGATGAAAGTCGAAAAAAGGGGCAGGTCGCAAAAAGCGCCGAACTTAGTTCGGTATTTGTTATTTTGGCGGCATTTGTCGCATTGAAGACTGCCAGCCCGTATATTTACGAAAAACTTACCGGGTACATGCGGTTTATTTTTGGAAGCTTGGATGTTCGTGGTGATTTTTCTATCCAGTCAATTCACGTTGTGATTATGAATGCTGGCGTGGTTTTTCTGGAAGCGATTCTACCGATTATGGTGTCTGTGCTTGTAGTGTCGGTCGTCGTATCCTTTATGCAAGTTGGTTTTGCTTTTACACCTGATACGATTATGCCGCAGTTCAGCCGGATTAATCCTATTGCCGGTTTTGGCCGAATTTTTTCAAAGCGTTCATTGGTTGAATTAGTCAAATCGCTCGTAAAAATTACAGTGGTGGGCTATTTCATATACCGCTTCATACGACAGGAAACTGTTCGAATTCCTGCACTGATGATGTCGGAGCTTGCGGAGTCCTTTGCCGTTCTTTCTGCTATCATCTATGATCTGGCCTTTCAAATCGCAATGGTTATACTGATTTTGGCGATTCTCGATTATGGGTACCAGTGGTGGGAACATATGCAAAACCTCAAGATGAGTAAACAAGAAGTCAAGGAAGAGATGAAACAGACAGAGGGGAATCCCCAGATCAAAGGCAAAATCCGTGAAAAGCAACGGGCGATGGCGATGCGGCGGATGATGTCTGAAGTTCCCAAAGCCGATGTAATCGTAACGAATCCAACCCATTTCGCTGTTGCTTTGAAGTATGAAGCAGGTATGGATGCGCCGACCGTGATTGCCAAGGGTGCTGATTTTATTGCGCAAAGGATCCGAGAAATTGCCAAAGAAAATGACGTGGTCATCGTTGAAAATAAACCGTTGGCGCAAGCATTGTTCAAGCATGCAGAAGTTGGCGACTTCGTTCCCCCGGACCTATACAAGGCCGTTGCAGAAGTGTTGGCCTATGTGTACCGTCTGAAAAGAAAGTATTCTTGATTATTGGGTTGGAGATAATTCATGACTGAAAAAAACTTGATCATCAGTAAATTAAATCAGTTCAGCGATGTCATTCTGGCATTAGGCGTGGTTACTATCGTCATCATGATGATTATTCCGTTGCCGCCGTTTTTGCTGGACTTGCTGTTGGCGCTCAATATAACCTTGTCACTGACGATTGTAATGATTTCCATCTATAATGTGGAACCATTGCAATTTTCGGTTTTTCCTTCGTTGTTATTGGTCACGACCTTGTTCCGACTGGCGCTGAATGTGTCTTCAACGCGTCTGATTCTGCTGTATGGGTATGCAGGAGAGGTAATCATGGCCTTCGGAACCTTCGTCGTCGGCGGCAATGCCGTTGTAGGTTTCATCGTATTTATTATTCTCATTCTTATTCAATTTATCGTCATTACGCGAGGCGCAGAGCGCGTAGCGGAAGTTGCGGCCCGGTTCACACTCGATGCCATGCCCGGAAAACAGATGGCGATCGATGCTGACCTTAACGCGGGTTTGATCAACGACGCGGAAGCGCGGACCCGTCGCCGAAATATTCAGCGGGAAGCTGATTTTTACGGGGCCATGGACGGCGCAAGCAAGTTCGTAAAAGGGGACGCGATCGCGGCAATCGTTATTATTGTCGTAAACATTTTGGGTGGGTTTATTATTGGGATGGTCCAACGGGATATGTCCGTGCTGCAGGCGCTGCAAACCTACACATTATTAACTGTGGGAGAGGGTCTCGTAAATCAGATTCCTGCCCTGCTCATTTCGACAGCAACCGGCTTGGTGGTGACGCGGGCAGCTTCCGAGAATAATTTGGGCCATGATATCGCCGCTCAACTTTTGGCTTATCCGCGGGTATTTTTTTTGGTGGCGGCGGTGCTTACTCTGTTGGCCGCTGTGCCTGGCCTGCCGGGAATTCCCTTTGTTTCCATTGCGATTATTATTGCCGGCGTGGGCTATATTCTGCAAAAAACGGCCAAAACTGCAGCTGAAACGGAAGTCACCAAGCTAGAGGAAAAGGAACGGGAAGAAGTCCGCAAACCGGAAAGTATCGTGTCGTTGCTACAGGTTGATCCGATTGAACTGGAAATCGGGTATAGTCTGATTCCCCTGGTTGATGTGGCGCAAGGCGGAAATTTATTGGATCGCGTGGTCATGATCCGGCGGCAGTGTGCGCTGGAAATGGGAATCGTGGTGCCAACAATCCGCATCCGCGATAATATTCAATTAAAACCGAGCGCATATGTGATTAAAATAAAGGGAATTGAGGTTGCCAAGGGCGAATTATTACTTGATCACTTTTTGGCAATGAATCCCGGTACAGTTTCCGACACCATTCCAGGCGAAGAAACTATCGAACCTGCCTTTGGTCTGCCTGCCATCTGGATCAATGAAGCTTATCGGGAACGGGCCGAACTATCAGGTTATACCGTGGTTGATCCGATTTCCGTACTGGCAACTCACTTGACAGAAGTAGTGAAGGGCCATTCTGACGAGCTTCTTGGGCGCCAAGATGTACAAACACTAGTCGATTCAGTCAAGCAAGATCATCCGGCTGTAGTTTCCGAGCTGGTACCGGCGATGATGTCTTTGGGCGAAATACAGAAAGTTCTTGTCTGTTTGCTGCGGGAGCGAGTTCCTGTCCGGGACTTGGTAACGATCATGGAAACCTTGGCGGATTCTGCAACTTTTACCAAAGATCCTGAAATCCTGGCTGAATACGTGCGTCGGGCTCTTTCCCGGAATATTACGCGCCAATATATTCAAAATAATACAATCACCTGTCTGACACTGGATCCTCAGACTGAAAACCAAATTGTCGCTTCCGTTCAACATTCGGATCGGGGAAGTTTTGTGAGTTTGGATCCTGGATCGATGCAGCAATTAATCGCCAGCCTTTCGAAAGAACTTCAGAAACTCACGTCGGCTGGTTATCATCCAATACTGCTTACCAGTCCTGCTTCTCGATTATATGTTCGCAAAATCACCGAGCGTATCGCACCTAACTTGGTTATCCTGTCTTTTGCCGAGTTGGAAAATCAAATTGAAATTCAATCTTTGGGGATGGTGAAAATCTAATTGAGAGTCAAGACTTATAGGGCGCCTACATTGGCGGAAGCCTTGGCCGAAGTGAAAGCGGATATGGGTCGTGATGCGGTGATTGTGCAAACCCGACGCCTTCGTCAAGGGGGATTTTTGGGCATGTTGGCCACGGAAATCGTTGAAGTCACAGCCGCGATTGATCCGACTTCGAATCCGCAGCCCAAGCCTTTGGCGCCGATTCGCGAAAAAGTAATTGTAAAAGAAGAAACGGAAAATGCGAAGATTCTGGCTGTCCATCTGGAATTGGCAAGTATGAGAAAAACGCTTGAAACAGCAATGGCTTCGATGCAAAACGCTTCCGCTCAAACGGTGGTGGCGCCGGTTCCTGAGAAGAAACCCAATCCTATACTGGAGTGGGCCCGGAAGAATGATATTGAATCAACAGCGGCTGATGCATTGTTTCAGGGAATGGCGTCCAACAAGTCGA
>Ga0316604_10002876_pt1 | contig 12636 bp, 7 predicted proteins | sample OWC_soil_day20_C_FD_207650 | JGI IMG/M metagenome (GOLD analysis project Ga0316604, IMG submission 207650) | Wetland soil microbial communities from Old Woman Creek delta, Ohio, United States - OWC_soil_day20_CT | ecosystem: Environmental > Terrestrial > Soil > Wetlands | place: USA: Ohio... | reverse complement strand
TGGTTGATACCCATGGCTGCCAGCAGCTGGTCTATCGGCTCTTCGATAGCGACCTCGTATGCCTGTTGCTCAATCAGGACTTTTACCTTTTTTGCGTCTTTGTCTATGTTGATGACCTGAGCTGTATAACTCCGCCCATCCAATATTACACTATAATTGCCGGTAGGCAATTCCAGCCCAGACCATTGTACGGCCTGCCCATTGCAGGAGAGCCCTTCAGGTGCCGTATTGATTGCAAATGGCGTGGTGCCATTTACGATTGCTTTGATCATAAGTTGTTTTATCTGAACTGAGACAAAAATAGCTTTTTTTGGGAGCCTTGCGGCAGCAAGGAAGGGGCCTTTTAAATATTTTTCAGAAAGGAAGAGGTTTTTAACAACCCAAATCCCATTTATTTCTAAGAATACTCGTTAATTCGTTGCAAAAATCAATTTCTTACAATGTCAAAATCTTTAAAGCAAGCACTAAAAGGCCTGCTGGTAGTATGTCTGACTGGAAGCATGTGTTATTCCCCCGCTTATGCACAGCAACCAGACAATGCCAATGATCCTCTCCTGAAGATCTACAGAGCCACTGCAACAAGAGTGAACGACCTCTCCCATACCAAACTGGATGTCCGCTTTGATTACGCCAAAAGATATCTGTACGGTAAAGCATGGCTGACCCTCAAGCCTCACTTCTACGCAACCGATTCCCTGACCCTGGATGCCAAAGGCATGGATGTCAAAACCGTTGCACTTGTAAAAGGTGGTAAAAACACCCCTTTGAAGTATACTTACGATAGCACCCAGCTGCATATACAACTAGATAAAATATATGACCGCTCCGAATCGTATACTGTGTATATAGATTACGTGGCCAGACCAGAAGAAATCAGTGCTTCCGGCAGCGCAGCTATCACTGACGCCAAAGGCCTGTATTTTATCAACCCGGATGGCACGGACAAAAATAAACCGATCCAGATCTGGACACAGGGTGAAACCGAATCCAACTCTGTATGGTTCCCTACTATTGATAAGACCGCCCAGAAATGTACCGAAGAGATCAGTATGACTGTCGAAAAGAAATACGTGACCCTCTCCAACGGTAAACTGGTAAGCCAAAAGAATAACCCCGATGGTACCCGTACCGATACCTGGAAGATGGACCTCCCCCACTCCCCTTACCTGTTCATGATGGCAGTAGGTGAATTCGCTATCGTAAAGGAACAATGGCGTGGCAAAGAAGTAAGCTACTATGTGGAAAAAGCGTACGAACCATACGCAAAAGCCATTTTCGGGAACACCCCTGAAATGCTCACCTTCTACTCCAACATCCTCGGTTATGAGTATGCATGGCCTAAGTACGCCCAGATCGTAGTAAGAGACTATGTATCCGGCGCTATGGAAAATACCACTGCTACCCTGCACGGCGATTTCGTACAGAAAACTGACAGAGAACTGCTGGATAATAACAACTACAATGAATCTGTTATCGCCCACGAACTCTTCCACCACTGGTTTGGTGACCTGGTAACGGCTGAGTCATGGAGCAACCTGACCCTGAATGAGTCTTTTGCCGACTATAGTGAATACCTGTGGCTGGAACATAAATATGGTAAAGACGATGCAGATGCACATGCGCTGGAAGCCATGGAAAGCTACAAACAGTTCGCCGAATATGCCGGCGACCGTGACCTGGTGCGTTTTCACTACCATGACAAGGAAGATATGTTCGACGCTGTAAGCTACCAGAAAGGTGGCCGTATCCTGCATATGCTCCGCAATGTTGTAGGTGATAGCGCCTTCTTCAAATCCCTGAACCTCTACCTGAAGACCAATGCCTTCAAACCTGCCGAAGCTCATCAGCTGCGCCTGGCCTTTGAAGAAGTAACCGGCGAAGACCTGAACTGGTTCTTTAACCAATGGTATTTTGGCGACGGCTTCCCTAAACTGGATGTAAGCTACCAATACAATGACGGTGCTAAAACGGTGACTGTCAATATCGCCCAAACCCAGGAATCAGGCAAGATCTTCCAGTTGCCAATGGCGATTGATATCTATGCAGGTGGTAAAAAAGAACGTCACCTGGTGAATGTGACCGATAAAACGGCTTCCTTCACCTTCCCTTATACAACGAAACCAGACCTGGTAAATGTAGATGCGGACAAAGTGCTGCTGGCTGATATCGCTGAACACAGAGACCTGAACACCTACATCTTCCAGTTCAACAATGCACCTAACTACCTGGATCGCAGGGAAGCACTGGAAGCTTGCCTGAAAGATCAGTCTAATACCGGTGCCCGCAAGGTGGTAATTGCTGCCCTGAAAGATAAATTCTATGGTATTCGCTCCCTGGCTATCAAAGGACTGAATTTGAGCGACGATGCAGTAAAATCTGCCGCCCTGCCAGTTCTACAGCAACTGGCCAAGAACGATGACAATGCGACTGTTCGTGCAGCTGCCCTGAGACAACTGGGCTCTCTGAAAGATGGACAGTTCACCTCCCTGTTCGAAGCAGCGACCAAAGACAAGTCTTATGCCGCTGCAGGTGCGGCGCTGACAAGCCTCTCTTCTATTGATGCTGATAAAGCTTATACTTTAGCGAAGCAAATGGAAGCTACCGCTAAAGGTGCACTGCGCAATGCGATTGCAAATGTGTATGCAAAAAAGGGGAATGAAGATGACATCGCGTTCTTTTCCAAAACCTTTGACGAAGCAAGTGGTCAGGAAAAGGTGGAAGATGCTATTCAGTATATCACCATCCTGGCAAATGTGGATAACGCTGATATCGTGATCAAAGGCGTAGGCCAGATCAGGGATATGGTGAAAACCTTCAATAACAAGATGGTGACTAATTATATGGTCAATATGCTGCAGCCAGTGGCCAAGAGAAAACTTGACAAGGCGACCATCGCACCTGCTGATAAAAAAGCAGACCTGATGAAGCAGTATGATTATATTAAGAAAGTGATCAGTGAGTTAAAGGACTAAAAGAAAAACCCGGTTTTGCCTTACAGCAAAACCGGGTTTTAGATATACAAGCATCGAAGAAGCGTCGAAGAAGCATCGAACACCATTCGAACAACACTCGAACAACACTCGAAGAAGCGTCGAAGAACACTCGCAGAAACCTTATCCCAATCCAACCTCAGAATGCCTTTCCGGCACCTCTATATCCCCAAATCCCTTTTTCAACAACCAATTCCTGAATATCTGCTGCACCTCATACTCACCGTGCACCAAAAACAACTTCTTCACTTCTTTCGGGTTTTGACAAGACAACCACTGGCTTAAATCTTCATAATCGCCATGGGCACTCATTGACCGGATACTTCCCACTTCTGCCCTCACCTCATAACGGGTACCATAAATTGATACTTCCTTCGCTCCTCTCATTAACCGGCCACCCAATGATTGCGGTTCACAATAACCCACCATCAGTATGGTATTTTTAGTATCACTAATATTATTAGCAATATGATGCTTTACCCTACCTGCTTCCGCCATACCTGAAGCTGAAATAATCACGCAAGGTTCCTGACGGAAATTGAGGTTCTTTGACTCATCCACGGATTCTATAAAATGCAACCCCGGAAAATCAAATACATCGTCATCAATCTGCAACAGCTTCGCCACGGACTTATTGAACAACTCCGGATGGGCTGTCACCACCTCTGTCGCTTCCGTGGATAGCGGGCTATCCACAAAGATATCCACCTTTGGCAACTTACCATCCAGCTGCGCCTTATTCAGGGCATACAGCAATTCCTGTGTACGACCTACGCTGAATGCCGGGATGATCAGCTTTCCTTTCTTTACCTTACAGGTATCATGTATATACCTCAGCAATACATCGGTAGCTGGTGCCGCTTCCGCATGCAGGGTACTGCCATAGGTAGATTCCATGAGGATGTAATCTGCCTGTGGAAAAGTATCCGGCGATTTCAGGATCGCATCATTGTACCTGCCAATATCCCCACTGAAAGTAATGATCGTTGGTTTGCCCCCTTCTGTTATGCGAAGAGTCACTGCCGCACTACCTATGATATGCCCCGCATCTGTAAACATCACTTCCACCTCGTCATCTATTCTGTGCCATTCTTTATAGCTCTTTACCTTTTTGAAAGCAGATATGCTCTTTTTAGCATCATCCACTGTATACAGCGGCTCTTCCTGCGGCAATCCTACTTTCCGGCGCTTTTTATTGGTAAACTTTATATCCTCTTCCTGTATCCTGGCGGAGTCCATCAAAAGGATCTGGGCGAGGTCAAATGTAGCGGGGGTACAAAAGATATGGCCTTTAAAACCCCTTTTTACCAACAGGGGAATCAGGCCTGTGTGGTCAATATGTGCATGGGATAATACCATCATGGTAACAGTAGATGCGTCAAAACCCAGGTCAAAGTTCATGGCATCTGTGTCCTTTCCCATACCCTGGAACATGCCGCAATCTAATAAGATCTTTTTCCCATTCTTTAATGTAATCAGGTGTTTCGAACCGGTAACAGTTCGTGCCGCCCCATGAAAGGCTATCTTCATAATGATTGATTTTTATCAGCGTTTCTTAAACGACCAGGTGATCGCGAACGTGGCAATTACTGTGCCATCGTGGCTTCTGCCAGTAGTGTTGACGGTGATGGCGACAGGCTCCCCCGAAGCTACTGCATGCTGTATAGCTACCTGCATCCCGTCCAGTTCTTCACATGTAAAATAAGTCTTCCCAGTGGCTTTCTTCAGAAAACTGGCCTGCATACCCGTTACTAACATGGATACCCGGGCAGGTGCCGCATCGGCTGTAAACCACATAGCCGGTAATCCCGTGCTCATTTCTGCCGCCATAGCCAGACAGGCAAAATAGGTAGACTTAAAAGGATTCTGTGACAACCACCTGAAAGGTACGGAAGTGATACAAACAGCAGGGGTCAATTGTTGTACCCTTACCCCTGCCAGCCATGCTGCCGGTAATTTATACAACAAAAACAGGGAAAACTTCCAGGGTTGTGTTACTAAACGTTGGAATTTTATCATTGATTAGTGTAATAAGCAGGGTTGAGCGCATCCGGACCCCATTGCTTCAATAACATCGCTATCTTCTTCTGATCATATGAATCTGCGGATTCCAGTAAACCGGTATCCTGTGTATGTAGTCTGTTGCCCTTTGCATCCAGGATCACGATCACCGGGAAACCGAAACGCTGTGGATAACCCAGCTTTTGCAATATAGGCAGGTTCTTATTCTCCTTGCTATAATTCAGATGGTATACAATAAAGTTCTTGTTCAGCAGGCTTTTCAACGTGCTATCCTCTTCCGTGAATTTATAAAATCGCTTACACCATATGCACCAATTGCCGCCTACCTGTACCAATATGTGTTTTTTGGCAGCCGCCGCCTGCTGCTGAATAGCTGCCAGGTCTGCCGCAGCATCGGCACCCGGGTTATAAATATGCTCCAGGTCCAGGGAATGCTTTTCCTGTGCAGATAAAGTAGTAGTGGCACAAAGACACAGTAAGGCGATGAATAAGCGACTAATGATGGTCATTTTCCAGTGATTGAATATATTGATAGATTCCCAATTGGGCATTGACAGCAGGTGCACCCTTTTCAGGAGTCAAAGATATATTGTGCAACTGCGCATCCAGCATCACTGCATTGGTATTGTCTGCCAATTGAAGATTGATAATCTCTTTCAACTGGGCAGCCAGTTCCTTTGCATATACCGGGAAACAGACTTCTATACGCCTGTGGATATTGCGGTTCATCCAGTCTGCAGAACCCATATACACTTCTTCTTCCCCATTGTTATGGAAGATGAATACCCGCGCATGTTCCAGGTAGCGGTCTACAATTCTTCTTACTTTGATATTGCTGCTTTCCGGCTGGTCGGGTTGCAGACAACAGATACTACGTGCAATCAAGTCTACCTTTACTCCTGCTTCGCTGGCTTCGTACAGTTTGGCAATCATATCCTTTTCCTGCAGATTATTCAGCTTGATAATGATATGCGCCGGTTTACCAGCTTTTACATTGGCAATCTCCCTGTCTATCAGTTCGGAGAACCGGGTCTTCAGGTTAAACTGCGCCACCAGCAGGTTATTGAATTTCAGGTAATTATACTTATCCGGTTGCTGGCGGGCCTGTAGATATAAGAACAACAGTTCCAGTTCCTGGGTAATACCCGGATGTGCTGTGAGCAATACATGATCTGTATAAAAACGGGCGGTGCTTTCATTGAAATTTCCCGTGGCCATCAGCCCTGCATAATCCCATTGGTAACCACGTTTACGTTTTACCAGGGCTATCTTGGCATGTACCTTCAACCCCGGAATGCTATAGATGATCTTCACACCAGCTGCCTTCATTTTCTTGGCCCAACGGATATTGTTGGCTTCATCAAAACGGGCTTTCAGCTCTACGAATACCGTTACCTGTTTACCGTTGCGGGCAGCGCTGATAAGGGCATTGGCAATCTGTGAACTGGCTGCAATGCGATATAGTGTGATGTAAATTTCTTTGACAGTGGGATCAGTCGCCGCTTCGTTGAAGAAACGGAGAATGTAATCATATCGTTGGTAAGGGGGATGGAGAATGATATCCCTTTGTAATACCTCTTCCAGCAGATGCGGTACCTTATCCAGTTGTGGCAGATGAGCCGAAGGCTGCTTAGGATAGGTGAACAGCGGAGACTTTACAGGCATGGGCAGGTCTGCTAAATCCTTCAGGTTGTGGTAACGGCCTCCCGGCACCATTTCCTGTGGCAGGATACTGAAGTAATTACCCAGTAATTGTTTCAAGGCCAATGGCATGCTGCTGTCATAGAGAAAACGGGTAGGGATACCCAGTTCTCTTTTGGCAATCATGGTTTCTACCTGGTCCAGTATATCACTGGCCAGTTCGTTCATATCAGTTTCTGCATCACGGGTGATCTTGATACTATAGCAACCATTGACGGTATATCCCGGAAACAGCCAGCCTACATTTTCCCGGATGATGTCGTCCAGCATCACGATGTAGCTGACATCCTGAACTTGTGGGAGTTCAAAGAAACGGGGCAGTTCACTGCTGGGAATATTGACCACTGCATATTGCAGGCGATCAGGTTCATTTTCAGGAGAAACGGATACTACCAGATAAAGCTGGTTATTCTCCAGGAATGCATCTTTGGGCTTTTTCTTGTCCAGCCAAAAGGGTTGCAGAAAGCCCTGGATCTTTGTCTGGAAGTACTCCCGCATAGGAGCCAGGTGCGAAGACAGGATCTCCTGGTTATAGTAAAGATCAACCCTGTTATCTCTTAATGCCGGCAGGAGCTGCTGGGTAAGGGTATGCCCAAATTCGCCCAACTGTCTGTTGATCTCCTGCTGAATAATGGGAAGCGTATCGGTAGAAAGCGTTTCTTCCCCTGCTACTTCAGGATTGTCGCGCACCAGTTTATTCACTGCCATGACAGCGGGCATACGTACACGGAAGAACTCATCTAAGTTCGAGGAGAAGATGGACAAGAAGCGAATGCGCTCATACAGCGGCACCGCAGGATCTCTGGCCATGCTCAGCACCCTGTAGTTAAATGATAACCAGCTCAGATCACGGTCATACAGTGGAGTATTCATATATCACTTAGTTATGCACAGGGAAGAACAGCACGGCTATCACAAATGCCAACACTGAAATGATCAGACCAAACATAAATATGTTGTACGCGATGCGTAGTTGTTTATACTTTTTACCCAGTACTACCCCAAGATGGTAGATATCCTGGATCATGCTACCATAGAGGTAATCGCTATCTTTCATCATCTCTGTCATACCCCATTTATACTGCTCCAGCTCCATTTCATGGAAGTTACCAAAGAAGAGGAGATTTGTCTTTTTATTGACGATGTCTTCCCTGATAAACTTACCTTTATTCACATTTGGACGGGTAGCCAGTACTGAGAAGATAATGGTGATCACTCCTGTGGTGAGGAATAATACTGAAGGGATGATCAGGTTAGGATAGTCTTCCAGCTTGCGGAAAAGTACACCGAGTATCACAGATACTATGATAGAATTCACTGAAATCATGATGTGCGCCTTGCTGTCGGCCATGGCACTCAGGCGGATATGATTGGAGGAAGTGGTACGGAACATGGTCTCCACCCCTCTGCCGGCTTTCGGTTCTTTGTTTTGCTTTTCCGGCTTATCGATTTTCAGCTTTTTACTTTCTTTAGCAACAGCTTCTTCTAATTTCTCTTCTTTTTTCCCTCCCTTCTTCTCTGCCTTATCCTCCTGTTTCTCCAGGCGTTTTTTCAACCACGCAATGTTCTCCTCTTTCTGCTCCTGTAAGAGTGCCTGACAGTAAGCGGTATGATAATGATGCGCTTGCAGCAGTTTCAATGTACCAGCTGTCCAATCAGCACCAGTAATCTCCTTCTTATGTGTAAGCTCTATTTCCTGGTGCAATACCTTGGTCCGCTTCCTAAACTCCTTCGTACCAAAGTTGAAGAGGTCTGCATCGCAAACAATCTCTTCCAGCAGGTTGTGTGGTTCCTGTGGCATTTTGGTAGCCATAATACAACCAGTTACCTGCTCTTGTATATTTAACGGTACCATTTGTTCATTTAGAAAATTACGGGCCAGTGAAGCACCTGTCTGTTCATGTGTTTTAGACTCCCCCAGCAGGTAGCCCAGGTCATGAAACCAGGCTGCTATATACACGACTAAAAGGTCGGTATCCTGTAACCGGTAATGCGCTGAAATCTGCGCTGCTGCTGCAACAACCTGTCTGGTATGTTCCAGGTTATGGTACACCAGATTGGGGTGAGGATGATCCTGGTACTGTGTTGTCACATATTGTTGTGCGGCGTCGATGATTACACTTGTCTGCATAAGGCTTGGTTAAAAAAGCAAAACTGAGATCAGCAAGTTACTGCATTTTTGAGTTAATTTTATTCCACCATACTGCTCATCTTATGACTCTACGACATTTATTAATAGTTTGCCTGTTGTTTACTTCATGTAATTATTACAACAACAGGGATAAAAAATACGAATCTCCGAAAGGATATAAACTTGAGGAACCCACCCGGTTTCATGTAAGACAGTCCATGCAAGAGATTTCAGGCATTGTACTGGCGCCGGATGAACACCATATTCTGGCTATCAACGATGAACAGGGCCGTGTATTTTCTATCGATGTAACAGGCAATACGCCTTACCCCAACTGGAAATTCGACAAGAGCGGGGATTATGAAGACCTCGCTACCGATGGCAAAAATTGGCTGGTACTGAAAAGCAAGGGGCACCTCTATCAGGTGACAGGTCTTTTTTCTGACTCTACTGATGCCATCAATTATAAACTACCAATAGATGGCAAAAACGAGTTTGAAACCCTCTACTATGATCCCCGCAATGATGGGATGATCATGGTTTGCAAAGCCTGCGCTGATGATAAGGACAAGGGTTATAATACCGCCTACCGCTTTGATATGAAGACATGGACATTTGATGATAATCCATTCTACCATATCAATATCGCAGATATTGAACGTCTTAGCGGCGAAAAAATGACCCTGTTCAAGCCATCAGCAGCTGCCATTCACCCTATTGAAAAGCGGCTGTACATACTGTCTGCTGTAAATAGACTGTTAGTGATCACTGACCTGGATGGAAAAGTACAGGAAGCCTATAATCTGAAACATACAGTATTCCGACAACCGGAAGGCATTTCTTTTGCCCCGAATGGCGATATGTATATTTCGAATGAATCAGCTGATGAATCGTCGGCCAATATCTTCAAGTTTAAATATAACCAAAGACCTCAGTAACGATGAAGTACCTTTTACATCTCTCCATACTTTTCCTACCCTTCGTAGCACAGGCACAGGATACACTGGCCAGGAGGATCATCCTGATAGGAGATGCCGGCGAACTGCATCAGGATGGACACAACCCTGTTATTGATGCTGTAAAGAGCCGCTTTGACTTACAGGATGCAAGAAATACTGTTCTCTACCTGGGAGATAACGTATACCCCTATGGGATGCCGGACCCTACCAGCAGCCGGTACCCACTTTCCAAAGAGATACTTGATTACCAGGTGAACCTGGTACGCAATACCAATACGCAGGCTATCTTCATTCCCGGTAATCATGACTGGGAAAAGTCAAAACCAAACGGCTGGCAGACCATCATCAATGAACAACTATATGTCGATTCATTGAACCTGCCGAATGTAAACTTCCTGCCCAAAGACGGTTGCCCAGGTCCTATAGAAGTGTCCCTGGATAAGAACATCACCCTCGTGATCATGGATACCGAATGGTGGTTGTTTCCTTACGCAAAACCGGGACCTGAGTCTTCCTGCGATTTCAAAACAAAACAGGATGTACTGACTGAATTGAGTGATATCGTAATCCGTAACCGGAACAAGCTGGTCATCTTTGCAAGCCACCACCCTTTCCGTAGTTATGGTATTCACGGTGGTTATTATACCCTGAAGCAACACATCTTCCCACTCACTGATCTGAACAAGGGATTGTATATTCCGCTGCCGGTGATAGGTTCTATCTATCCCCTGACCCGTGGGGTATTTGGCACGCCTGAAGATCTGCCAAATCCTGACTACCAGGAACTGGTCAATGGTGTGGAAGCTGCCTTCAAATCACATGGTCCGACCATCTTCGTAGCAGGCCATGATCATGCTTTACAGTTCATCAAAGACAAAGAGAATTACTATATCGGCAGTGGTAGTGGAGCAAAAGAAACCCGGGTGAAGAAAGGTGCGAAGTCTCTCTATGCCAGTAACGAGAATGGCTATGCTGCACTGGAGATTTCAAAGAACGGGAATATCACCGTGCAATATTATACTGTAGATAAAAGCGATGGTCCTTCATTTGCCAGCAACCTTTTCAACGTACAGGATATTCGTTCTGAACAACTGGCCAATGCAAGTCCTACTGCAAAAGAATTACCCTCATTCGTGACCTTGCCTGCGGATACACAGTATATCCACAAAACTGGTATTCACTATTGGTTACTGGGAAAGAACTATCGCGATGTATGGGCAGCCCCTGTTAACTTCCCCGTACTCGATATCAACAAAGAAAAAGGCGGTCTGAAAATATTGCAGAGAGGTGGTGGTATGCAAACCCTCTCTCTCCGCCTGGAAGATAAATCAGGTACAGAATGGGTTTTACGCTCTGTAAAGAAATACCCCGAAAAAGCGATTCCAGCTGAACTGAAAAACACCATTGCAAAAGATGTAGTGCAGGACCAGATCTCTGCCTCCAATCCATATGCTACCATGGCTGTGGCCAGCCTGGCAGAGGCCGCAGGCGTTCCGCATACCAACCCGACATTTGTATACTTACCGAAAGATACTTCCCTCGGCATCTATGCCAGCACCCATGGTGATGATGTGTATCTCTTTGAAGAAAGAGAACCTGTTGTAAAAGGCAAAACATACAATACTATCAAGGTATTGGAACAAATACATGGTGACAATGATAACACCATCGACCAGGAAGCTGTAGCCCGCGCCCGTATGCTGGATCTGCTAATGGCTGACTGGGATCGTCATGATGACCAGTGGAGATGGGGGGTGAAGAAACACAAGAAACGGGATACCAAAGAATACTATCCTGTGCCTCGCGATCGTGACCAGGCCTTCTTTGTAAACCAGGGTGTGATCACCGCCATCGCTGCCAGAAAATGGGTGATGCCGAAGTTCCAGGGGTTCAAACCTTACTTCCCGAACATCGAATATCAGAACCCATCTGCACAGCCGTTTGATCGGTCTTTCATGAATGAGATCGATGAAAAGAAATGGAAAGATATCAGTCACGAGCTGGTACTGAGTCTGCCTGATTCTGTGATCGCTGCTGCTGTGGCCCGTTTCCCGGACACTGTGCAGAAGAAGGTAGGTGACTTTACGTATCGTACACTCATTGCCCGTCGTGATAAACTGGAAACGGCTTCCCTTGACCTTTACCGCTTTCTGTCAAAGGATGTAGATGTAACAGGTACAAAGAAAGATGAACGGTTTACCATCGAAAGACAACAAGATGGATCAGTATCCCTGAATGTAAATAAGATCAGCAAGAAAGGTGAGGTACAACAAAACATCTACTCCCGCACCTTTGATCCGAAGGTAACGAGGGAAATAAGAATCTTTGGTCTGGGTGGTGAAGATAAGTTCGACATCAAAGGTGATTATTATACACCTATTCACATCCGCATTATCGGTGGTAAAGACAATGATACTTACAGAGACATTACCACTCAGCATGCAGGCAATCATATCCGCATCTATGAGAAACGCGGTGGTGCCGATACTTTTGCGCTGGCAGGTAATGAACGTAAGGTCCTTTCTTACAACCCGGACAATATCAAATATGAACGTACACCACTGCTATATACCTATGATAAACTGATGCCACTGGCAACTGCTGGTTTCAACAGCGATGATGGATTGTCACTGGGTGTAGGTTTCCAGTACACCAAACAAGGTTTTCGCAAGCGACCATTTGCTTCCAGGCAAACGGTGATGGCAGGTCATAGCCTGGGTACAAATGCCTGGCAGTTCCGCTACATGGGTGAATTCACGGATGTAATCGGGAATACCGATCTGGCATTGACAGCCACTGCAAAGGCTCCTAACAATACCATCAACTTCTTTGG
>Ga0316604_10002873_pt1 | contig 12659 bp, 9 predicted proteins | sample OWC_soil_day20_C_FD_207650 | JGI IMG/M metagenome (GOLD analysis project Ga0316604, IMG submission 207650) | Wetland soil microbial communities from Old Woman Creek delta, Ohio, United States - OWC_soil_day20_CT | ecosystem: Environmental > Terrestrial > Soil > Wetlands | place: USA: Ohio... | reverse complement strand
GTAGTAGTTCCCGGGCGTTAGAAGGTAGCAAAATTCATCGTCAGATTCAAAAAGCCCAGGGAAGTGAATATCAGGCAGAGGTGCATCTGGTACACCAAATAGAGCAAAAAGGTTGTTTACTGGAAATTAGCGGACGGGCTGATGGTATTATCGTCGATCGGGATAGACCGGAGAAAGTAATAGTTGATGAAATCAAGTCTACCACCAAGCAACTGGAGTTTATTGAAGAACGGGATAATCCCTTATTTTGGGCTCAGGCAAAATGCTATGCCTATATATATGCACAGCAACACGATTTGAAAAGGATAGAAATTCAGCTTACTTATTGTCAGTTTACCACAGGGGAAATCAAATATTTCCGTCGAGAATCTAGCTACACGGAACTGGCTGATTTCTTTGGCGACTTGATTAAACGCTATTTTGACTGGGCAGAACAATTGCGGGACTGGGGTAAGCTACGGAACGATTCTGCAAGTCACTTAGAATTTCCTTTTTCGTCTTATCGTACAGGACAGCGACAACTAGCTGTCGCCGTTTATAAGACAATTAGCGCTAGACGCAAGTTATATGCCCAAGCACCAACTGGTACAGGGAAAACTATTGCGACTATATTTCCAGCAGTTAAGGCTATGGGAATGGGACTTGCTGATAAGATATTTTTCCTAACCGCCAAAACAGTGACACGAGGCCTCGCCGAAGAAGCCTTCGATAAATTGCGGCTAGGTGGACTGCGGTTTAAGACCGTTACATTGACCGCTAAGGAGAAGATATGCTTTAAACCAGAGGCAGCCTGTACAGCAGAGGAATGTGAGTATGCAAGGGGATATTATGATCGGGTGAATGCTGCTCTTGTTGATATGTGGGGGACGGATGCTTTTACTCGTGAGATGATTGAAGAGTATGCTAGTAGACACAATATTTGTCCTTTTGAATTATCACTAGATTTATCCTTATGGGTTGATGGTATTATTTGCGATTATAATTATGTCTTTGATCCACGGGTCTATTTAAAACGGTTTTTTAATGAAAACGGCGGAGAATATTGTTTTTTAATTGATGAAGCCCATAATCTTGTTGATCGGGCGCGGGACATGTTCTCGGCGGAATTGGCGAAGAAACCTTTTCTGGAATTAAAGCGGATATTGAAAAATCCTTTGCCGAAAGTCGCAAAAGCCGCTGGGGGAGTCAATTCCTCGTTATTAGGGATTGGAAAGTTGTGTGGGAGATTTGGTCAGGACGTTGATAAGGATTATGTGGTAAATAAGGAACCCCCTCAAGAAATTTTTCCTGTGCTGCGTAAATTCCTAGGACTGGCGGAAGAATGGCTGATGCTCAATGAACAGGGGAATTTCAAGGATGATCTATTGGAGGCTTATTTTGCAGTATATGCTTTTATGCGTGTGGCTGAGTCCTATGATGAACGCTATGTAACATATGTGGAGAAAATGGGAAATGATGTGAAGGTCAAGCTGTTTTGTGTTGATCCATCCTATTTGCTTGGCCAGGCTGTAGAGCGGGGGCGGTCAACCATTTTTTTCTCAGCCACATTGACACCTCTTGACTATTTTAGTCAAATACTAGGTGGTGAGTCTGAAGACGGGAAAATAGCAGTTGAATCACCATTCCTTCGTGAAAACTTATGTTTGTTAGTGGCTGAGAACATAAGCACTACATATAAAGCCCGGGACCAAACCTATGATGCTGTTGTGGATTGCATTGGGTTGGCAATTGGCGAAAGGGTTGGAAATTATTTGGTGTTTTTGCCATCTTATCAGTATATGGGGGAAGTATATAGTCGATTTTGTAGTCAGTATCCAAGGGTAAAAGTCATTTCTCAGACCAGTGGTATGAAGGAAGAGGAACGTATTGCTTTCTTGAATGCCTTTGTTCCAGAGGGAGAAGATACACTTGTAGGTTTTGCCGTAATGGGCGGTATTTTTGGTGAAGGCATTGATTTGACAGGGGAGCGATTGGTAGGGGCGGTAGTTGTTGGTGTGGGATTACCCCAGGTTTGCCTAGAGCGGGATATTATTCGGAATTTTTTCAATGAACATAACGGGCAAGGTTTTGAGTATGCCTATATGTACCCTGGCATGAACAAGGTTTTGCAAGCTGCAGGGCGGGTTATTCGTATGGAGAGTGACAAGGGTGTGGTATTGTTGATCGATGAGCGATTTAGGGATGCTCGGTATAAAAGGTTATTTCCACAAGAATGGTGTGGAGCCGTCAGTGTAAGAGATGGTAGGGGAATTACTAAGGCAATTCAGTTGTTTTGGAATAATGATGAAAAGGGGAGAGGGATGTGATGTTTTGAAACTACTGAGAAAAAAATTGGTGAATTAAGATTGCATATAATTAGAAAAGAACAGGTTGAAAATTTCAATGTGTCCTTTTTGAAAATAATTTCTATTAAAAAAGTTTAGGATTAATATACTAATGAGGATAGGATATCTTTAACTTTGTAAATTTTTAGCAGTTGAACCAAAATAAGATTTATATAATATATAATATAAATTTATTATTAGTGCGCCAATATAGATTCTCTGAATTAAAGATTACTCGTCGTTAGAAGAAAGAGTGTTGGAGTGCAGTGGTACTTTTGTCCTATGTTTTAGGTCGAAAGTCTTGACTGTTTATAGAAAAAGTTGTAATATTATGGGTATAATTGAATTATTTTAGCAAACTTGTCGAAAGATAAGGACGCAAAGCTATGGGTCTAAGGATATAATATCTATGATTGCCAGGTTGCCATTTATAGGATTTTCTAGAATGAGCACCAGGCAAATCGCCTGGTTTTTCTGTTGCAATGGAAATGTATCATTAATCAATAATGATAAAGGTAGTATTATAAAGGAGTAATGCTTATGGCTTTTTGGGAATGGCAAGAAACATATTCAATCAATATCAATAAATTTGATGTTCATCATCAAAAATTGTTCACATTAATCAATAATTTATATGCCAGTGTGTTTCAATGCAAAGACACATGTCAAAAACAAGTATTGATCAGAAAAACTCTTGCAGAACTAGTAGACTATACATATTATCATTTTGCACAGGAAGAGGAATTTTTGCTCACTTATGAATATCCAGATTATATGCCTCATAAAGAAGAACATGAACAATTCAAAAAGCACCTTACGCAATTGATGGAGCAGTATGAAGACGACACATTTGTCTGGTCACTCCCTGTGTTAATCTTTTTAAAAGATTGGATTAGTTTACATGTTCTAAACACTGACAAACAATATGGGTCGTATCTTAATGAAAAAAACGTGAAGTAATAGCCAAAAACTCCTGCAATAATTCTTATAGTGTCTCCACTTGTCAAAATGAGGAATTGAATTTTTTGAGATAGATCATCATTTGATTCTACAGATGCTATGCTGTGGCTTCATTGGAATAAGAATAGAACAAACTAGGGGCGCATCATCAAGTCCTTGATGGTCTATTTCATAGTTGCAATGTATCACATCTTCCTGGGGGGATCGCTGTATGCCCTAGTTTTAAATGCGGGAAGCTGTTTACTTTTAATTATCTTCAGCAGAGAATTTATTGCAGAGACGATTTGGTTAGGGAAGGAATTTTTTATGGTAGAAGAAACAATAGTTCATGTAGCAAGACAACCCATTTTTGATCGCAACCAAAATGTTTTTGGCTACGAACTACTGTTTCGCAGCAAAAAGGGCAATGCTTACGATAGTGTGGATGGAGATCAGGCAACTATTAGTGTAATTGTTAATAGTTTTTTGCTAATCGGTATGCAAACAATGACATATGGCAAAAAAGCATTTATTAACTTTACGGCAAATTCATTGAAAAATAGTATTCCATTCATGTTGCCTAAAGAAATGATTGCTGTGGAGATTTTGGAGGATGTTAAACCTGACGAGAAGATCATCGCTGCTTGTAAAAAGCTGAAGCAAGAGGGATATTTATTAGTGTTGGATGATTTTATATTTAGGCCAGAATATGGGGCACTCATCGAATTGGCTGATATCATTAAGGTGGATTTTCGTACTACGCGTTTCGAAGAAAGACAAAGGCTTTTGCAATATTTGCAGAATTATTCTGTAAAATTATTGGCTGAAAAAGTGGAAACACAAGAGGAGTTTCAGGATGCGCTGCGTATGGGATATTCTTATTTTCAAGGATATTTTTTTTGTAAGCCAGTAGTGGTGTCTCGTAGAGACCTTCTTGGATATAAAAAAAATTACATTAGTATTTTGGCAGCAATCAATCAGCCCCATTTAGAGTTTGGGCAAATGGAGGCTATTATAAAAAGAGATGTATCATTGTCCTATAAACTCTTAAAATTTATCAACTCGTCTTTTTTTGGATTACAAAATAAAATTAACTCTCTGCGGCAAGCTTTGACCCTTTTGGGGCAAAAAGATCTGATGAAATGGGTATCCTTAATGGTGTTAAAAAGCGTTGCCGAAAATAAACCAGGAGAATTGATCCTGAAGTCGCTCATCCGGGCACGCTTTGCGGAAAGTCTGGCCTCAGGCAAAATGCCGAGACGGCAAGTAGCTGATGCGTTTCTTATGGGCATGTTTTCTCATATTGATGTTTTACTTGACAGGCCGTTGCAAGAGATACTGGATGGAATTTCTCTGGGTGAAGAGATTAAGGACGCGCTTCTTGGGAAGAGATATAATCAGTTTACTGTATTATATAAGCTGATCCAGGCTTATGAAAGAGGGGAATGGGACATTTCTTCTTATTATGCAAATGAAATGGGGCTGGATGAGCAGATTGTTTTGCAATCATATAGGAAATCGTTGACAGAGGCTTATGACTTGCTTATGATTAATTGAAATCGTAATGATTGTAAACTTAAAATTTGTACTCCGATATGAAAAAATGGACATTTTTCAGGCAAACCTCATCAGAAGAGAGGGACTTAAAGCCATGGGTCTACAACTTTTGTTTATGATTATCGGATTGCATGTATGGATATGATTGCCACCATCGCTCACAAATTACTAGAGGGAGCCTTGGTTAAAAATTATGTAGGAGATGGATGTGGAGGACATGTAGGATATATGTCCTTTTTTATTGTGAGATTTAAGTCCCAGCAGATCCTATTAAAGTCCTGGAAAAACTTGACGGATGAATAAATAGTATAATATAATATGATAAAATAGTACATAAATAGACAAAGTTTAATATTGTTAGCAAACCTATTGAAAAATAGGGACGCAAAGCTATGGGTCTACAGTCGCTGGGCGACCAAGACTGCCAGGCCGCCATGCTAGTTCACACTGCCATGTTTTAGGTCAGGCTGCTCCTGACCTTTTTTTGCGTTTTTTCGATGGTTTCAATTCAGCTCATTGGGATAAAGTTTAGTCAGGGGACTTTCCAGTCAAAGCATTTCGTGTAGAATTATCTTTAGATTAGAAAAAGGAGCTTAGACGAGGTAAAGGAGAGCCGTGTTTAATAATTAATTAAAGATAACATGATTGCAAGTTGATTATACTTGCCTATGAAAGGATGAAAATATGAAAGTACTTATTGTTGATGATGCCGTCTTTATCAGGTTAACGCTCAAAGCAATGTTGGAAAAAAACGGTTACCAAGTAATAGGCGAAGCTGCAAATGGTTCAGAAGCAATCCTAAAATATAATCAACTTAAACCAGATCTCGTTACAATGGATATAACGATGCCTCAAATGGATGGCATAGCGGCTTTAAAGGCAATAAAAAAGATGGATCCTAGTGGGAAAGTGGTTATGATATCGGCTATGGGGCAGGAATCTACTGTAAAAGAAGCAATTATTGCTGGTGCAAATGGATTTATCGTAAAGCCATTTGTTGAAGATCAAGTTATTCGCGGGCTTAGCAAGTTCAAATAGCGATAGGGTTATTGGAAAGGAATTATGCAGTACAGTACTTCCAGTATTTGCAGTACTTATGTGAGGAGGATTGAAATTGGCCAATAATGATAGCAAAGCTTCAATGCTTGACCTCTTTGTATTTGAAACCAATCAGATGCTGGAACAACTCGAGCGCCTTATATTAGATAGTGAAAAGTCCGGGGGATTGGAAGTAGCTATCAATGAAGTATTTAGAATTATGCATACACTAAAGGGTTCAGCAGCTATGATGATGTTTAATGACATTTGTTCTCTAGCCCATTCTTTAGAAGATGTCTTTTACTATCTTCGCGAGGCCAAGCCCCCAAGAGTAGATTATTCGGAATTGGTGGATCTCGTTTTAAATGCCGTAGACTTTATCAAAAGCGAAGTGATGAAAATAGAAAATGGCGGAAATCCGAATGGTGATTGTGCGGATATCAGTGAGAGAAGCAAGGAATTTCTGTCTGCTTTAAAAGCAAATGACCTTAGTTTGACTGATACTTCCCAAAGGCCAGTTAGTAGTGAGCTAAAGCCAAAATATTCTATCGGTGTAGCCAATATATCTGAGGATGAGGGGAAAAGCAGGTACGAAGCCACAATCTATTTTGACGAAGACTGTGGAATGGAAAATATAAGGGCCTTTACCATAGTTCATGAGCTTAGCGACCTTGCTGAAGACATTGTGTATTCACCAAAGGACATTTTAGAAAATGATACTACATCTGATATTATCAAAAATGAAGGTTTCCAGATAGCATTCGCTACTCAAAATTCTCTGGAAATGGTACAAAAATTTTTCTGTAAAACAATGTTCCTAAAAGAATTCAAATTAAATGCAGTAGCTGATGCAAACAGCAAAAAACCGAAGCAAAAGAAAACAATTGTTCTAGATGATCCAATTACAAATGAGGCGATGAATTCTATTGTCAAGGAAGTGGAGCAACAGACAGAAGGCACGCAGAGTTTTATTAGTGTAAATGTGTCGAAAATGGATATGCTCATGGATTTAGTTGGGGAGCTTGTCATTGCTGAGGCTATGGTAACACAGAATCCAGAATTGCACGGACTGAGACTTGATAAGTTTTATAAGTCGGCACGGCAGTTAAGAAAGATTACTGGTGAGCTTCAAGATACTGTCATGTCCATCCGGATGGTTCCTTTATCAGCAACCTTTCACAAGATGAATCGTATCGTCAGAGATATGGTGAGAAAACTCGATAAAAAGGCAGAATTGGAGATTATAGGGGAACAAACAGAGGTAGATAAAAATATCATCGAGAGTATATCAGACCCTCTTATGCATTTAATTCGTAATGCAGTGGATCATGGCATTGAACCTGCTCGAGAACGAATTGCCCAAGGAAAGTCAGAAGTCGGCAAAATTCGCTTGGAGGCCAAAAGTGCTGGTGGTGATGTCTTGATTATGATACAAGACGACGGCGGAGGTCTGAAAAAAGAAAAGATTCTGAGAAAAGCGTTGGAACGTGGTCTGATTGAAAAGGGCGATATTTCCTTAACTGATAGTCAGATTTATTCCTTCATTTTGCAACCTGGTTTTTCCACCAATGATATTGTGACAGAGTTCTCTGGCCGGGGAGTCGGTATGGACGTGGTGGCCAGGAATATTGAAAAAGTTGGTGGAAGGATTAGTGTTGATAGTATCGCTGGTGAAGGAACAACAATGTCTATACGGATTCCGCTTACCCTTGCAATCATTGACGGGATGAATGTGAAGGTTGGAGGGGCCAATTATACTATACCTATTATCGCGATAAAAGAGTCCTTTCGCTTGAAAGACCAAAACCTGATAAAAGACACGGACAATAATGAAATGATCATGATACGGGGGGAATGCCACCCTGTTTTACGTCTCTATGAAAGGTTTCAGGTCCAGACAGCAGTAACAGATTTAAGGGAAGGAATAATGGTTATGGTAGAGGCTGATGGAAAAGGCATTTGTTTATTTGCTGACGCCTTATTAGGGCAGCAGCAGGTCGTGGTTAAAGCTCTGCCTACATATATCAAAAAGACCAAGGGGATAGCAGGATGCACTTTGCTCGGGAATGGCGGTGTAAGTTTGATACTAGATGTAGCTGGCCTGAATTCTTAATGTGGCTTTATATATAGAGAGAGGACTGTAACATCTAAACTGTAGGTTTGCAATAAAGAGATAAGTAAAATACAGAAAGGAGATATTCCATGTCTGAGATTGCTGCAAGTGGGTTAGAAGATGGAGAAGATACGCAAAAGGACAAGTTTTTGACCTTTTCCTTGGGAACTGAAGTCTATGGTATCGAAATTAAATTTGTCACTGAGATTATCGGAATGCAGTCCGTGACGGAAATACCCGATCTTCCAGATTACGTAAAGGGTATTATTAACCTAAGGGGGAAAATTATTCCCGTCATCGATGTAAGGCTGCGATTTAAGAAAGTGTATCGAGAGTATAATGATCGCACTTGCATTGTAGTAGTGGATATAAAGGGTGTTACGCTAGGACTAATCGTGGACGCTGTGGAAGAAGTACTGACCATTGCGGAGCAGGAGATTGTTCTGCCACCACAGTTGGAGAATGGCAGTTATCATCAGAGATTTATCAAAGGGATAGGTAAAGTGGGCAAAGAGGTAAAGCTAATTCTTGATAGTGATCGATTATTAACTGATAACGAAATGAACAGTTTGGAACGAGTTTGTTAGAGATGGTCGGATAAATTGTAAAGGAAGGCGAAAAAAATGATGAAGTGGTTTAAGAATCTTAAAATTGCTAACAAGCTTATTATTACGTTTCTTTTTGTTGCCGCAATCGCGGGGATAGTAGGTGCGGTGGGTATATTTAATCTATCCAAATTGTCTCAGGCAGATATAGAATTGTATGAAAATTATACTGTACCTATGGAACAAATGGGCGATATTAGTGAAGCATATCAAAAAGGCCGTGTTAGTTTCAGAGACATGCTCCTGGCAAAAGATGTGAGTATCCAAACGCAAAAAATAAAAAGCTTTAATGACTCTATCAGTAAAATGAAAGAGGGAAGTAACGAGATTGGCAAAACATTAGTGAGCGATGACGGTCGTAAATTGCATAAGACCCTTAATGATACCATTGCTCAATATGAATCCTACTCAAAGGCATTATTCCCCATGCTCCAGGCAGGTCAAGTAGCGCAAGTAAACCAATTGATGCAGACAGAGGGTGTTCGAATTGCAGATACTATGGAAGATACACTCAATAAGTTAAGTACAATGAAAATAGAGTTGGCAAAACAAAAAGCAACAACCAATCGGTCGGATGCGAATAAAGCCATACTTTTTATGATAGTTCTCGTTGTTGCTAGTATTGTTATAGCTACTGCTCTTGGCATTTATATTGCTAGGTCAATTTCTCAGCCAGTCAAAGAAATTGTCGATGTTGCTGGCAAGATTGCTGATGGCGATTTAAATGTTGAAGTTAATGTTAAAACTAGGGATGAAATCGGTCAGTTAGCCCAAATCTTCAATATAATGGCAGGTAATATCAATCGAGCCATGACGAGTATCAATGAGGCCGCAGAACAGGTAGCTGCAGGTGCTCAGCAAATTGCTGCGTCTGGAGAAGTCTTATCTCAAGGGTCTACCGAACAGGCTAGTTCTATTGAAGAGATCACTGCTTCCATGACGCAAGTAGCTGTGCAGACAAAACAGAATGCAGTGAATGCTAATCAGGCCAATGAATTGACCATGTCTTCTAAGAAACAGGCTATAGAAGGCAATACGCAAATGCAAGAAATGATTAAGGCGATGACTGAGATTAACGAATCATCGACCAATATATCCAAAATTATTAAGGTTATTGACGAAATTGCATTCCAAACCAATATCCTGGCTCTCAATGCAGCAGTAGAAGCAGCTAGAGCGGGGCAACATGGAAAAGGATTTGCTGTGGTGGCCGAGGAAGTCAGAAATTTAGCTGCCAGAAGTGCGAATGCAGCGAAGGAAACAACGGCAATGATTGAGGGATCAATCAAAAAGGTGGATATCGGAACAAAGATCGCCAACGATACAGCGCAAGCACTGAATGGTATTGTAGATGGTGTAGCTAAGGCTGCGGAGCTTGTTGGTAATATTGCAGCAGCCTCTAACGAACAAGCTTCAGCGATCTCTCAAATTAACCAAGCGATCAATCAAGTATCACATGTAGTACAAACTAACTCAGCAACAGCAGAGGAAAGTGCTTCCGCGAGCGAAGAATTATCGAGTCAAGCCGAGATTATGAGGGACAATGTAGCTAAGTTTAAATTGAAGCAAACTAATCATGGCTTCAAGGCTAGCGAAGGAGTAAGCCCAGATGTGTTACGGGCAATTGAAAATATGATAGATAAAAAGAAATATAAGCAAGAAAGGCGTGAAGATAACTACGAACTAGCACTGACTTCCAAAAGGAAGATTGATCTTGATGATAGAGAATTTGGTAAGTACTAGTCGGTAAACGGAAAGAAGATAAATTTTAATGATAAGAGTTTGACAAGTCTTAGTAGTATTTACAAAGTGTATCATAAGATATTATCGGCTCTTTTTTTACATTTGAAAGGGGGGGGAACCATAAGGGAAATAACAGAAGCGGAATTTAGTAAACTTGTTGGCTTTATTAAGCAGAACTATGGAATCAACCTATTGCAAAAAAAGACTCTGGTTCATGGTCGCCTGAGTAACTACATAGCGCAGAGCGGTTTTATTAGTTTTTCTGAATATTTCTCCTATGTAGAAAATGACCCTACGGGTAAGGCCGGAGTAACCTTGATAAACAAGCTTACAACAAATCATACCTACTTTCTACGGGAACCTCAGCACTTCAAATTCCTAGAGCGAGTGGCCTTGCCTCAGTTTGCTGCAACTGAGCATGCAACGAAAGATTTGCGAGTTTGGAGTGCCGGGTGCTCTACAGGAGAAGAACCATATACCTTGGCAATGATGATAGACTCCTTTTTTGGAACTGAAAAATATCGATGGGATACAAAGGTTTTGGCAACAGATATTTCCACATCTGTTTTAGAAACGGCAAAGAACGCAATATATCCCACCCAGCAGCTGGAACTGCTGCCAGATAGTTGGCGGGTGAAATATTTTCGCAAAATCAATGTGGAAGCCAGCGTTTTAACTGAAGCAATTCGACGTGAGGTTATATTTAGGCGGTTTAATCTTATGAATGAAATATTTCCTTTTAAGAAGAAGTTTCATCTTATTTTATGCCGCAATGTTATGATATATTTTGATGCAGAGACCAAGCGAGAATTGATCAATAAGTTTTATGAGCATATGGAGCCAGGAGGGTATTTGTTTGTTGGACATTCTGAGTCGGTTAATCGCTATGAGAGTAAATATCAGTTTGTAGCACCTGCTGTTTACAGAAAGGTATAGAAATTATGAATAACAATAAACGGAAGATTCGAGTATTAGTGGTAGATGATTCTATCGTTTTTCGAGAAACATTAGCGCGGCAAATTGCACAAGATCCATTAATTGAAGTTGTGGCAAAGGCATCTGACCCATATATGGCTAGGGATAAAATTTTGGAGTTCGAGCCTGATGTTATGACCCTAGACGTAGAGATGCCTCGTATGAGCGGAATCGAGTTTTTAAAAAGACTGATACCTCAGTATCCTATACCCGTTGTTGTGGTAAGTGCCGTAAGCCAAAGTGTATTCGATGCTTTAAACGCTGGTGCAGTTGATTTTGTCACAAAACCAGATCCACTTGGTGAACGGGGAGTTGAGGCGTTTGTCAGTGAGCTGATAGTTAAAATCAAAATTGCATCTACGGCTAAGGTGGCGACGCAAAAAGGAAATGCTATTACAGCGTCTAGTAATCAAGGGACTGGCTTAGTGAAACAAAACTCTATTATTGCGATTGGCGCTTCCACCGGCGGGACTGAGGCTATTGAAAGGGTGCTCAAAGGATTTCCTGTCAATATGCCGGGTACGGTTATTGTACAGCATATGCCACCTGTTTTCACTGCATTATTTGCTGCCCGGTTGAATAACTCCTGCGCAGTTGAGGTAAAGGAAGCCAAAACAGGAGATCTGGTGCTGCCAGGCCGAGTATTAATCGCTCCTGGGGATTATCATATGCGTATTAAAAAGGCAAATAATTATTACATAGTAGAATGCTTTCATGGCGAGAAGGTTAATGGACATTGTCCAGCTGTAGATATCCTTTTTCATTCTGTTGCTGAGCACGTTGGGAAGAATGCTATCGGAGTTATTCTGACAGGTATGGGGAATGATGGTGCTAGCGGTTTGCTTGCCCTTCGTAAATCTGGAGCCATTACCTTAGGCCAAGATGAGCGTTCTTCGATTGTCTATGGTATGCCCAAGGTAGCTTTTAATATTGGAGCTGTTCAAGAACAGATCTCCCTTGACTTTATTTCGCGAAAAATATATACCTTGGTAGGCAGCAGGCGATAGCGCTAGTTTCAAAGATATTATTAAATCGCCTCTCAAGTATGCTGCAACGATCGTTGCTATTCCTAAAATGATTTATAGTGGAACTCTTTCAGGCAAAACAATACTTTGCGAAGTAAGTATTTAAACAATAGTGCTTGGATTTGATAGCTTTGAAACTGCCAATAGAACGATTATAAAGTATAGTGGTGATTTATGAAATCCGCCATTTCCGACGCAGGTTTTCCCATGAAAATGGCGAATAAGTATTAGATGAATATGCAACATTTTAAGATGTAGGGAGAGATGATTTATGGCAGAAAATATTTTAGTAGAAACAGATGCCCATGAAAAGAAGTTGAGTTGGGAAGGGTTTATAAAA
>Ga0316604_10002872_pt1 | contig 12659 bp, 10 predicted proteins | sample OWC_soil_day20_C_FD_207650 | JGI IMG/M metagenome (GOLD analysis project Ga0316604, IMG submission 207650) | Wetland soil microbial communities from Old Woman Creek delta, Ohio, United States - OWC_soil_day20_CT | ecosystem: Environmental > Terrestrial > Soil > Wetlands | place: USA: Ohio... | reverse complement strand
AAAAGTTTTCAGATCCGCCTGAATCCCCGCACCGCCGCTCGAATCCGATCCAGCGATCGTTAACGCCTTTTTCATGCTCCCAATCCTCTTTTCTCCCCGCCTATCTTTATGTACCAATCCAAATGCGCTGGTCGCATGATAGGACAGCACTAGCATATATGCTTCGCTTTTGCCGGCCAAAATCCCTGCCCGCTTCGACGGTAGGTTCAATTGTTCTATAAAAAAATCACTGCAAGTCAGGCGGTTTCCTGCAGCAGTGAAAATGAGACCTGGCTGATTCAGTTTGAGTTATTCATATCGCAATGCATCGATCGGGTCCAGCATAGCAGCCTTGCGGGCAGGATAAACGCCAAAGAACAGCCCTATAACGACTGATACTCCAAAGGCTCCTACAATAGCCCACCAAGATACTACCGTATTCCAACCGGCGACCATCGAAATCACCCTGGCGCCGAGAACCCCAACGACAATACCAAACAGCCCTCCAGTTACACTGATGGCAACAGCTTCAATAATGAACTGCATGAGCACGTTTCGGAACGTAGCTCCCAGCGCCTTTCGAATGCCGATTTCCCGCGTCCGCTCCGTCACCGATACCAACATGATGTTCATGATGCCGATGCCGCCGACCAAGAGTGAAATAGCGGCGACATTGCCCAGAAGCAGCGTGATCGTATCAGTCGTTTCCGTCATTGTCGCCATGAGCGCCGTCATATTTCGCACGGTAAAATCGTTTTCAACGGCAGGCGCCAACCTGTGTCGGCTTCTCAGCAACGCAGTCGCATCATCCTGAACTTTATTAATTACTTCGGCGTTCTTCGCCTGAATACTTATATTGTTGAGATAGGTAATGCCCATTAGTCGCTCTTGGGCGGTTGACAACGGCACGATAACCATATCATCCTGATCCTGCCCCATTGCCGATTGCCCTTTGCTACCCAGTACACCAACGACACGAAACGGGGCCTGGTTGATACGAATGGTCTTTCCTATCGGGCTGGCAGCCCCGAACAGATTGGTCGCCACGGTTTGCCCGAGGACTGCTACGCGCGCACGTGAATTATCGTCACTGCTGCTAAAAAACGTTCCGGAAGCCATATTGAAATTCCGTACAGCCAGAAAATCCGGTGTGGTTCCCTGCACAGAGGTCTTCCAGTTTTGGTTGCCGTAAATAACCTGATATTGTGAACTGACTGACGGCAACACATAATTAACGCCGGAAACTTGCTTTGAAATCGCCTTGGCATCTTGATTGGTCAGTGTTATATTCGAACCGGCAGCCAGACGAACCGTTCCGGGTGGAGCGTTGGAACCCGGCATGACTATGAGCAGATTGCTGCCCAGACTGGCAATGGAACTCTGAACTTTTTGCTGCACTCCCATCCCGATCGACACCATCGCAATGACGGCGCCAACACCGATAATGATTCCCAGCATCGTTAATATCGACCGCATTTTATTGGACCGAAGCCCTTCCAAGGCTATACTTATGCTTTCCCTGAACACGGGTCCCACCGCCCTTCCCTATATGGCAAGTCTATCTGCATTGCGCTGGTCGCTGAGAATTTTGCCATCCCGAACTTGGACGACCCGCTCTGCGTATGCTGCAATATCCGCTTCATGTGTAACCATAATGATCGTTCGCCCTTGCGCATGCAAGCTGCAAAAAACATCCATGATCTCGATGCTGGACTTCGTATCCAGATTTCCAGTCGGTTCATCGGCGATCAAGATCGCCGGATCTGTGACCAGTGCTCTGGCAATGGCAACCCGCTGACGTTGACCGCCTGAGAGTTCATTGGGTCGATGGTCTTTCCGCTCAGCGATTCCTACCATGGTCAATGTTGAAAGGGCCCGATTCATTCGCTCGTCATTATCTACGCCAGAGTATACCAATGGCAAGGCAATATTTTTCACGGCTGAAATCCGCGGCAACAAATTAAAGTTTTGAAATACAAACCCTATTTTTCGGTTGCGAGTCAACGCCAGTTGATCATCATTTAGCAGTGCAACTTCATCACCGTCCAACCGATAGGAACCGGAAGTCGGTCGGTCCAGGCAACCAATAATGTTCATCAACGTTGATTTACCGGAACCTGACGGACCGGTGATGGCTACAAACTCGCCCCGATTGATGGACAAGTTCACTCCATCCAGCGCATGGACCGCCGTATCTCCCATCTGGTAAATTTTCCTTATTGCTTTGAGTGTAATCATTCTTTTGAGTCTCCACTTCTTCTAAATTGCGGGGGGCGGTCCCTGATTCTGCTTGGTTGTGGCAGCGCCGGTCGGCGCCGCACCCGGCACAATCACCTGATCTCCGATATTCAGACCCGTGGTGATCTCCACGTTATCGTCGTCGTTCAGTCCTGTTTCCACCGTTATGTTTTGTGCTTTTCCATTTACCATGACCTGAACGTATTTCTTGCCCTTTTCTTCTTTAACGGAGGATACTGGAACAACCATGACATTTTTGCTTTCGCCGACACGAATCGTTGTCCGCGCGGTCATCGTTGGAAACAGCAGCCCTTCGGAGGAGTCGACGTCCACATATACAGGATAATACACTACATTGGAGGACGTCGTGGCACTCCGGGAAATAGTCGTCACTTTACCGGTAAAAGTTTTATTCGGATAAGTATCCACCGTGAAGGACACCGTTTGCCCCAGCTTTACCCGGCCGATATCGGTCTCGTCAACCAATACTTTAATCTGCATTTTTGACATATCGGCAATATACATAATGACCTGTGGGCTGGAAATCCCCTGGGCCACCGTTTGACCCGCAGGTGTCGGTTTGCCGATCACCACGCCGTCTATCGGCGATGCAATCACATAATATTGAAGCTGCGAGACATAGTTGTTGTAATTGGCCTGCGCAACCTTTAAATTGGTCCGGTCAGTGTCAAGTTGCTGGAGCGACTGACCGCCGGCCGCCGTCAGCCTGCTGCTTCTTTCATAAGTAGTCGCATAATTGTCCAGCTGCGCCTTATATTGAGCCACCTGCGTCTGCAACGTGGTATCATCCAAGACCAACAAAACCTGTCCAGCTTTCACCACATCATTTTCCTTCACGCGCAACTCTGTGATTAGACCAGTCACCCGCGAGCTGATTTCTACCGTATTGACGGCGGAAATCGTGCCCGTAGCCGAAATTGCCGCCTGCACATCGCCTCTCGCCACGGCAACCGTTACCTCCTGGCTGACTGCCACATTGCGATGCTGCATGTAATAAATTCCACCGCCGATGCCACCCGCCACTACCAGTACTGCTAACGCAACCGCAATTTTATGTTTCATCAGATTTTGCCATATCTTGCCCATTTCGAACCCTCACTTATCCCTTCACTTATCTTAAGTATGCCTTTGAATTGTTACAGCTTTGTTACAGCTTGTTATACAACAGATGAAATTTTGCGTTTCAATGCAATTCGCGCCTGTAACGGATTGACTTCCTCTTCAAAGCTCTTTATTCTAAAGTCGAGACTGATGCTGTACGAATTAGGGGGCAACGATGCAAAATAGAACAATATTAATTGCCGACGATGAGCTGCGTATTCGCAAACTGGTCGCAGATTTTCTTCTTCATGAAGGGTACACGGTATTAGAAGCAGAAAATGGGCGAATTGCACTGGAGATTTTGGAAAAAGAAAAAGTCGACCTCGTGATACTCGATGTTATGATGCCTGAACAGGATGGCCTCAGTGTATGTCGCGAAATACGCAAAAAGAGTTCCATCCCGGTAATCATGCTCACAGCCAAAAGCGAAGAAATCGATCAGCTCTTTGCTTTCGAGTTGGGAGCTGACGAGTATGTCACCAAACCCTTCAGCCCCAAAATACTAACGGCGAGAGTCAATGCCTTGCTGCGACGTCTGGAAACTGAAACGCCGCTTAACACCAATGGACTGGTGATTGATACTGAATCCAGACAGGTATCCATTGACGCGCAGCCACTGGAACTAAGTCCCAAAGAATATGACTTGCTCGCCTATTTATTCGATAACAAAGGAAAAGCGCTCAGCCGTCAACAAATTTTGAATCAGGTTTGGAACTATGATTATTTTGGCGATCTTCGAACAGTTGACACCCACATCAATCGGTTGCGAACCAAGCTGGGCGAAAAAAGCTCCTTGGTTCAGACGATTCGTGGATATGGTTATCGTTTCGAGGTAGAAAAATGAAGCTCTCGATTCGAACCCGACTTTTTCTGACCCTAAGCGCACTACTCCTGTTTTTTGTGCTGATGTCGTTGAGCCTGACCCGGCTCGGTCTGGAAAAATACTATATGTGGCAGAAGGAGGACCTCCTGATTGCGACCAGCACTGCCATAGACGATCTATACCGCGGCAACCCTTCCGACATCGCAATCGAACTTAAGCGAGCCGCCAATGCGTTGGGGGCCGGCATCATCATTTCCGACCGCAACGGGCAGCTGAAATATACTTCGTTCGGCCCCTTCATTCATCAAAGTTCCCCCGGGAATGGCCCTGCTTCTTTTCAGTTTCCTCCCCCGCCGCCCCATATCACCAAAAGCAGAAAGACGATTGACGACCGGACTGTATTGGAAATGCAGAGCGATCCCGATATCAAAATCGACTTTATGGTCATTGACCGGCGACTGAACAACGGAGACACTTTGCACATGCGCCAGACCGTGGCGCCGATTTCCGAGAGCGCTGCTGTCGCTTCCCATTTCATGGTTTTCACCGGCTTGCTGTCTATCCTTGCCGGATGTATTTGGGCGTTCTTTTTTGCAAAAAGGTTTACCCTGCCGATCCAAAATCTCAACCGCCTCGCTCAACGCATGGCCTTGCTGGATTTTTCGCAAAAAGCTTCCATTGAGCGTAATGATGAGATCGGTGCTCTTGGTCAGAGTATCAATCATCTCTCCGACCAGCTGGATACGGCCATATCCGAACTCAACCAAAAAAACCGCCAATTACTGGCGGATGTGGAAAAAGAACGTCAGCTGGACAAAATGCGAAAGGACTTTATCTCCAGCGTTTCGCATGAACTAAAAACACCGCTTTCCCTTATTCTCGGTTATGCAGAAGGACTGAAGGAAAACGTGGCGCAAGATCAACAAAGCAAAGATTACTATTGTTCCATCATTATGGATGAAGCAGGAAAAATGGACCGCTTGGTGCATGATCTATTGAACTTGTCCCAAATCGAATCGGGGGGATTTCAACTGAATCGTGAGACCTTCAATTTGGAAGTTTTGCTTGGCGAATTGGCCCAAAAATATCAGCCCATATTGACGGACAAAGGGGTTGTCTTGGACCTACAATGCTCGACTGATTTATTCGTTTCTGGTGACCGATTGCGCATTGAGCAGATTTTGTCCAATTATTTGAACAATGCCATCGAACATGCTACCGGTGAAAAAAAGATTAGTTTGTCGGTTGCCGCCGCAGAAGATCCTGAGCACGTCCGCGTCACTGTATTTAACTCAGGATTCCCCATTCCGCAAGACAGTCTGGAAAAAATCTGGACCAGTTTTTATAAAGTTGACAAATCCCGAACGCGCGCCCGCGGTGGTCAAGGGTTGGGACTATCGATTGTCCGCGCGATTCAGGAGCTGCATGGCAATCGCTACGGTGTGGACAACCTGGAATCAGGAGTTCGATTTTGGTTTGACATCGATAAGGCAAAAACTATATAAAGTGTATACAAACCTGTAATAATCCTGTAACAAATTCCCTTCATAATAAAGATGGAGTAAGAAATCCATCCAGAAGGGAGATTGAATCATGAACATCAATTGGAGCAAAAAACTCGCAAGCGGCTTGGTACTCAGCAGCCTTCTACTATCGCTGGCTGTCGCCATGGCGGCAGAGCCGCCAAACGCCCCTCCCGGACCCACCCCGGACGCCGTCCAGACCGGGAAGCCACGCCCAGAGGATCATGCCCAACGCCTACGCGCCACACTGAAGAAACTGGTCGAAAAAAAGATTATAGAAACCGACCAGGCGCATCGTGTAATATTGTTCTTCCACCAAAAAGATACTGAACGCAAAGCCGAATGGGATAAAATCCAAGCGTTAAGCGCAGACGAACGGGAAACTTATATGCAGCAACAATGCATACAACGGTGCCAGAAACGACCAGACTTGGTCAAGGACCTCATGGAGGGAGCCGGGTTGACTCAGGATCAGGCAAAAGCAGTAGCCGATGAAATGCGTCCTCCGCGTGGTCCTGGCCCTGACGTTCGTGGCGGCCCCGGCGGCCCCGGACCGGAAAAACCTGACAGCCCTATCCCCTGATAGTGTAATAAACAAGGATCACCTCCGCATGCTACGGATGGTGATCCTTGTTTATTTTATCATACCGTCCTGCTGAAACCACGAGATACCCCCTGGTACCAACGGCCGATATAGGCATTTCGAATGTTCCGTGTTACCCGGTTACCTCCCAGATGAACTGCAATTTCGTTTTTCTTTTCTTTCGCGCTTTGTACAAGCTTGGCTTGAAGCTCAGCAATTTGATTTTGAACCTGCTGAATTCCCGTGACTCTTTCCTGAACAACGTCACACCCCTGCCACGCCTCTCCATTTTCTTCTTTTTTAGCAATTGCCGCTAAATCCTTCAACAACTGCCCCCGCACTTGCAAAAGTCTCATCAGTCCACGCAAAGATCTATGTTCGCCCTGAAGGAAACGAATCTGACGGTCAGTATTATCCATGATCGTTTCCAATAGAGTCATTTTTTTATTCAACAGATTCATATATTCAACTTGTGTCATCATCATGAATCACTCGATGTTCCCATAATAGAATCAATATAGGAGCTTTGCGAATTCATCTCGGAAATGGCATCTTCCATCGCGGCGAATTTTGCTTCCCATCGCTCCCGCAATTTATCGAGACGGTCCTCTTCCTTTTCGATCCGTTCCTCATAATCGGTGATTTTATCTGTCAACGCATTGTCTGTATCGCTACCGTCGCTATCCATGCCTGCCGCCTCCAATAAGCGTCCTTTATTTCCTGCTGAATCTGTAGAAGTGGAAACATAATCGGATAAAATATCATAAAATCGCAGTGCGATCCCTTCCTCATCATAGCGGGTTGAGCGCTCATCGCCGGTCATAGTCCTCACCCCGGAATTGGTGGGATAAGAGGTTGACTTCTGGGAAAACAATGCCTGAACAGCGGAAGTATTTTCTTCGATCGCCGCTTGCAACGCATCCTCGTCGATATATAACTTGCCGTTTTCATCATATGTGCCTGAGGTGATGCCAATATCGGACAAACTCAGAGACGACCCTGACACCGAGTCCATTAACCCAACCCGCAATTTTCGGAGCAAATCGCTCAGCAGCTCATCACCTTCGAGCAAGCCTGTCTTAGCTTTTTCATTCCAATTTTCGATTTCGGTATCGCTCATTTCATCTTCTTGATCTGTGGTTAGTGGGGGATAATCACTGTCATAATCTTCATCCAGCTTATCATTGATTGTTTCGATCAATGTATTGTAAGCATCAACAAAATTGCTGACCAGGTCGTAAACCGCATCTGTATCTTGCGCTACATCCACCGTGACTTCTTCCGTCGTCAATGCCGCGAGTGTATAGGTTACTCCATCTAGTTTAATCGAGTTGGAGCTGCGGGTTACCTTCGTACCATCGTATACCATGACCGCATCGGTTCCTTCAACTGCCGTCCCGCCCAGCAAGCTGGAGATAAAAGTGCTATCATCGCTGTCTGTTGCAGTTAACATCGTCCCGGCTCCCGTTTCATCCGAGGTCAACACCAGCTTATCCGTCAGTTCATTATATTTGAGCGTAGCCCCGCAATCTGAAGCATTGATCGCTTCGATGACATCTCCCAACGTTTCATCTTCTGTGAAAGTGAATGAAGTCCCGTTGATAGAAAAGGCAATCTCGTTATTCCCACTCGTCGAATTTTCAACGAAAGTCATTGCGGTATCCAATTGCGCCGAAATCTCCGACAGGGTAGAATCCTCGGTAATGCGGTTGGATGTAGCATCGGTGGACGCAAAGCCTAAGTTCGCAAGAGCGCCATTCGACGAACTGTCTGCAATCGAAAGCGACGATACGCCGCTATCGGTAGCCGCTGTGAATGTCAAAACACTGTTTGAGCCCACAGTAGTGGTTCCGACCGTTACTTTGCCGCTGCCAACCGCAGTGTCAACCGCATCTTGCAAGAAGTCTGCGTCAGTCACTGAAGAATTAATCGTTACAGTATAGTCCGTTCCATCCACCGTTATAACAAAGCTTTCTCCCACAGCGCTGGTGAAATCAGCAGCGCTGCTACCCTCGATATCTGCGGATAAAGTTGAACTGCTGCTGATCGTCTCTGCCGTTGCCAACTGAGTCACTTCTATTGTATGGGAATCGGTCTTTGCATTCACGCCAGCGGTGGCCGTCACTGCCGAAGTATCGCTGCTAGTTGTTTCAAATTGCAAATAATTTGCTGCCTTTATCAGACTGGAGGAAGATGTAGATGAAAAATAGGTATCCACGAAGGTCGATACCTGGTCAATAATATCCCTGTACGCTTCCTGTTTCCATTCCGCCACTTGCATTTGTTGATTGAGCGAATCCAGCTTCGTGCTCTCGGCGTCTATCAATTCATCGACCAGCGAAGCTGTGTCGATTCCTGACGAAAGCCCTGCTACGGCAGTACTGCCACTACTCGTAGTATAGGTGTTGATACTGCTTGACATTTTGGGTTCCTCCTTTAATGTCATATAATATTTGTTCTACCTCATGTCAAATAGTCAACCAACGTCTTCGTGATGACTTTTGCGCCTACAGAGAGTGATGCGTCATAAATCGTTTGTGCCGTAGCGTACTCCGTCGTGGCAACGGAAATATCAGAATCGATATTTGAACTGAGCAGTCCGGTGTAAGTTGTATAATCACTAGCCAACCGAGACGTACAGGTCTCCACGTAGTTCATGCGAGCTCCCAAATCAGAGGTCTCCGTAGAAATCGCCGACAAGTTGGCATCAATCTCATCCAACAATCCATCCAAGGTAAAGGTCGTAGAAGTTGTACCTGTCGCCAATCCTGTTGTCGAATCAACCACTACTGACTGATAAGTGGTTTCGCCATCGAGGCCCAGCAATAATTTGTCAATTGTATCAAACAAACTACTCGTCCCTGTCCCCGTCACGTTCTGGCCTTCGACATTGACAGCCGTCTGACTGCTATACCCGGTGTTGTACTTGATTTCTTGCGTCCCCGTGCTTGTGTATATATTACTGGTGGTAGTAGTCCCGCTCGTTGTCGACGCATAGGTATTATAGGCGTTCACCAATCCAGTTGAATCGACCGAGCTGGATACCGCGTTATACAAGCTAAGATATTGTCCCTTGAATGTTGTTTGCTCCAGATCTGTAGCTTCACCTGTTGTTGAATCCGTTACAGTAGTGGTCGTAGTATCATACGGTGATTCATCCGTTGCGTATCCGCCAAAAATATAGCGACCCGCATACTGTGTATTCATCAATTCGCCAATACTACTCTTTATTTCGCTGACTTGCGCCGAAATGGCCTCCAACTCAGTACCATCCAAAATACCTCCGGCGGCTTGCGCCGTCAAATCACGAATCTGCTGCACTGCATCCGTCAAAGAATCCAATGTGCTCGACGTTACTTTCATCCACGAAATTGCATCAGAGGCATTCGACTGATACTGCTCGATTTTTGCGATGACACTGCGATATTGCAGCGTCTTGGTCGCAGCAACCGGATTATCCGAGGCCTCCTGGATTTTCACTCCTGTCGAGGTTTCTTCCTGTGCACTACTAAGACGCCCCATATTGTCGTTAATATTTCGAATTACGCTTTGAGTCATCATGGTATTCGTGATCCGCATCATCGCCCGCACCCTCTTTTCGATAATCTCTTAACCGTTCACCATATCCAGCATTGTTTGATAAACTTCCTGCCACATGCTGACCGATTTGGCCGAAGCGGCAAAACCTTCCTGATACAATACCAAATTGGTGGTTTCTTCAGTCGTTGACACACTGGATACCGAAGCGCGGCGGGTGTCCACTGAACTCAGAATTTCATCATGCCTTTTAGATTGGGTTGTGGCATAGGAATTAGCGGTTCCCAGCGTTGCCGTCATCGATTCCAGATAATCGCTGGAGCTGCAGTTGCCAAAGACCTCTTTCGATTCGCAAAGGTCGATCAGTCCCTGTATATTTTCGGCGTTCTCGGTCTCAGTAGTATCTGATGACGAAGAAGCGGCAATCGTTGATACATCGTTCAGCACCTCATAAGATAATGAGATGTTCGCCGCCGTGATGTTGGCGTAAGCTGTTGCAACCTCCGAATCTGTCGGAGTTGAAGTTCGATCCAGGAAGCTTGAGGAGCTTGTTTCATCATAGGTAAAAAAGCAAATTCCCGTATCTCCGTTGGAATCATATCCATCGGCATGCCCTGAATAGCTGCTGGTTCCTTCATTAAATGCTTCTGCAAAAATCTGGGCGTATTCGTCCAATTGCCCCATATAATATAGGACCCCTTTGTACTCACCATTTTCTCCGGTCCCGTCCCGCAGGTCCAGCAAAGCGCCTAACTGACCACTTTTCGGCGTCACAGCGCTGCCGGTATCACTCCAAGTCACCTCGTACATTCCATTCTCTGTACTTGTGGAATCGACAATTTCGTTGCATTCCAAGGTTCTATAATTGCCGCCATTAACCAACGTACCCCCATCAATACTGATGACCAAGGTCGTGACTTTCCCCCCTGACACAGACGTTCCTGCCGCAGTTTCTGTCACTTCGACATTCACTAATCCTGACAGCTTATCGATCAAGAGGTCCCGCTGATCCTCCAGATCACTGGCGTCGGTCCCACCGACTTGAGCCTTCTGAATCTGCTGGTTCAAGGCAGCGATCTGTTCACTATAAGAATTGATCTCCGACACGGTAGTTTTGACGTCGTCGTTCAACGCCGCTCTCTGGGTAGACAGAGATGTCGCCATACTGTTCAAATAATCGCAAACCGCTTGCCCTGCCTGTTGCAAACAAGTCCGGGCGTCCGTGCTGCTCGGGTCGGTCGAGACATCTTCCATTGCGGTAGAGAACTCGCTCATAATCGTGTCGAATCCGTCTTCACCGCTAATGTCTTCCAGCACGTCCTCCAACTCGCCCAGCGTCGTCGACTTGGTCTCCCAGGCCGTTGCCACGCTATTTTCATTCCGATACTCTGCATCGATCAATGCGTTCCGTTCGCGGGAAATCGAAGTAATTTCGGTGCCTGATCCGGTGCTGGCGCTGGAAATATATATAGCTGCCGGACCGATTGCTGACTGAGTAACCGTTTTACGGGAATATCCATCCGTGTTGGCATTACTAATATTGTTGGTCGCAACCGACATCGCCGCCTGACTTGCGTACAGGCCGGTCGTAGCTGAATATAATCCGGTAAATGTTGAAGACATAATTCACCTCCTGAAGCTACGCATCACCTTATCAGTGAAATAATATCCGAAACCAACCCGTCTACAAGGCTTAAATATTTGGATGATGCACTATAGGCGGTTTGGTATTCAATCATTTTGGACAATTCATCTTCCATGGAAACATTCGAAACTGATAATCGATCTGTGTTGGTTTGCGTGGTCAGACTTTCCTGAGTCGTCACAAGTCCTTGCGTCGTTTCGTTTTCCGTCGCCAGCCAGGAAACAACGGCTGTATAATAATCGTCGACACTCTTGGAAAGACCATCGACCTCCAACAGATCCGAATCTTGTAGCCCGGCGATTGCGGTCGCGATTCCCCCATCACTGGCCTCGCCGGTCGCAGACACCGCCAGCAAGGACGAGTCGGAAGACAAGGCTGAGTTAACCTGGATATTGCTGATATTTAATCCTGTTCCATCGCCTGTTCCGTTGTTGATAAAGAACAACGTCGTATTGGTGTTGGTTGTGTCTGTTTCACCAAGCTCAACGCCTGAACTAAACAAATCATTCACTTTGTAGGCAATCGTCGTAATCAAGGCATTCAATCCTTGCCGCAATTCACCGATCGTGCTGGCGGATGCGGGATCGAAATCATACGGGAGCTCTGTACTGGCAATAGTCTGCACGACGCTCTGATCAGCATCTTCCATCTGGGCCAAAATACTGCCAGCAGAAAGCTCTGCCGATTTACCTGTGTCCGCCCAAGTCACAGACAGCGGATCGTTCGTTGATCCGTCGCCGGCGACCACGAGCGTATGCGTATTATCATCACTGACCAAATACACGCCGCCAATCAAGACTTGATAAGTTCCATCGGCCTGTACGTTGACCGTAACATCAGCCAATTCCGACATTTGATCAACCAAGGCGTCACGCTGATCCTCCAAATCGTTGGCTGAATATCCTTTGGTTTCCGCAAGCTTGATTTGCGAATTCAAATCGGCTACTTGAGTCGCCAAATCGTTTAACGTATCCACTGATTCGTAAACAGTATCCGCACACTCTTCCTGCAGTTGCTGCAACTGAGAATCCATCTCCGACACTAAATCCACCAGACTAGTTGCCGATTCCAGTACCGTATCCTGAGCGCTCGTACTGGAAAGATCTTTCGCCAGTTCTTCCCAACTGGTAAAAAAGTCCCCCATGGCCAATTGGACACCTGCTTCCTCTGCCGAATCGTCTGACGTGGAGGTGGAGAAATCGCCAAGCA
>Ga0316604_10002871_pt1 | contig 12673 bp, 12 predicted proteins | sample OWC_soil_day20_C_FD_207650 | JGI IMG/M metagenome (GOLD analysis project Ga0316604, IMG submission 207650) | Wetland soil microbial communities from Old Woman Creek delta, Ohio, United States - OWC_soil_day20_CT | ecosystem: Environmental > Terrestrial > Soil > Wetlands | place: USA: Ohio... | reverse complement strand
TAATCTTACTCATATTGCAGTTTTGTTTAGCTTTTTTGTGATAACTAAAGTTACTTCGAAATTAGATTGGGAAATGCCCAAGTAACATGCCATATTATCGGTTTTCTTGTCCGATTCATGGCTTATTTTAAGAAGCCTTAAAACACCCGTTGCTACAAAGAATAATATGATCAAAAATGATAATGGGCAAGGCTAAATATTTTCGTCTCCTGTTTGCGCTATAAACAAACAATGCAAAGCAGAATAACAAATCTATAGAACATAAAATACTACAGTACTTTCACAAGTATATTCAAAACGGGGTTCAAGGAACAAATTATAGCTTAACCTTTTTATAAAATTTCTTCAAATACCATGCAGTAAAAAGTGGCAATGCAAAGATCTGTAATAAGAATACCAGCAAAGAAGGAATTCCTGTTAATCCTGCACTACTGCCTTTGACGAATAACTGCTTTCCCAATGGTCCTTCCGAAAAAACAAGAATATTGATAAGATTCCATCCTAAGTGTAATCCTATGGGTAAATACATGGTTTGCGTATTTGCAAAAGCATACGCCAGCGTTAAACCGATTATACCGGTAATCACCAACACCAATAAAGCCGTCCCCGGATTACCATATACTTCATAAGAAAAGATGTGATAGATACCAAAGCATAATGCAGATAATATACATGCCTTGGTGATGCCTAGTTTCCTGATAGCAATATAGAGCAAAGCACCTCTGAATGCCAGCTCTTCAAATAACACTGATTTCAATACCCACCAGATAACATTTATTGAAATCATTTTATGAAGACTCCAATGAATGGTAGTGAGCATATGATACACCGTACAGCAAATAGCCGCTCCCAGTAATCCATACCCCAGGTCCCGCATTCTTTTGGGTTGAATACCGATACCCAAAACAGTGAGATGTTTCTTTTCAAAAAACCAGAGTAATAACCATGAAATGATCAGCTCGACTATAATACCAACCATGTATATGTTTAATTTTTAAATCTAAAATTCTTATGTTGCTTTGTGAATTATTTATTATCAACAACCTATGCTTCTGAATGTACCTAGCTTTAAATTAACATAAAGCCATATCAACACCGCACCAAACACCGCCACGACGCTGGCTACTCCGGTAGAATTACAGACAGCGGGCGGATCGTTATTCAAAAGAACTGGTATACCACCGTAAGTGTACAAAATGCATACATCGTAAAATGGAAAAATTTAGGGATAACTCTAGCCAGCGCAGACATTCATCTCTTAGGGATTTTCTGTGTCCGAATGCGACTCCCTGATCTTTGTTGTAAATGGGATGATCTGCATTTCAGTCAATTTGTTTTTTAATTGAGTAGCGTATCTGTGTGCGAATTCCTCCCGTTCGCTGGCAGGTATGCTTCTATATAGACCCCATCGTTGATCCCATGCATCATAGCCTTCATCCTCATTTCCAGGGCGCTCCACCACTGTCAGGTAATGTACATAATGCCCTATTTCATGCGGCAGGCTCCTATATAATTGTGTGTTCCGCACATGCTCCGGTGTCAACTCTGCCGTCAGCGACCTGCCATCGTCTACGAAAGGATGTCCATCTTCTTTGAGCCGGTTTATTTCTTTTTGATCATTTAACGCAAGGGATCTGGCCCATTTCAGTGGCTTTGTATAATCGGCAGCTTCCAGAATAATAGCAGGCCCGTAATTCTTTTCAAACTCATACGAATACATCAGCCGTCCCCATACAGGAGATAGTATATTTTCCTTTCTTTTGGGCTGACGGAGTATGATGAATTTCAGACCTTTACAATCTTCAGGAGTAATGTGCTCAATTAATGTTGTAATATCTTCAATAGAACAGGCATGCTGTGAATCAGATCTTGTTTCTTCTACTACAAACAGGAGCTCATTCCCATTGATGGCCACCTCATGTTTCGTATAATTCCCCAGACGTTCATAAAAGCCCTTCAGGTCTGGACTACGGGGAATAGTCAGCTTATTAGCCTGACCATGGCCCTGCTTTTTAGTACCGATATTCCTATTTCTTCTTAACGGGTTGAACATAAAACAAGTATACAAAAACAGGACGACAATCATGATACATCACTGATACAAAAAGTTTACTTTTAGGGTCCTAATACCTATGATATGTTTAAGACAAAAGAACCTGAAACTTTTGAGCTGGTAAACATTGATCCGGATGATATTACCTTCTTCATTCCGGAAATTGAAGCTTATTTCAGGATCCATTTTTATGAGGAAGAATTACTCAGGGTATCCACATTCGGTAATCTCTGTGACCTTATTGTCAACAAGTTAGAAGAGAAAGAAACCAATGACTGTACCACCCAACAGGCATTCTACAGAATCCGAAAGGCAATCATGGAGGGGCAACTATATGATCAACATAAATTGAGTCCCAATACCACGCTGGAAGAATTATTCCCTCTCAAACAAAGATATCAGCTGATCGAAAAATTTGAATCCCATTTAGGCTTTAAAGTGCAGCTGCTTGAACCCGGAAAAGGGTGGCCGTTATTCATAGGTCGATTCGCACTTCTTGTATCCGTCGTTACCCTGTTCTGTTCTATACTGGTCGGATTTGCAGGCATTATCCTTTCCATGGCCATCATTGCACTTGCAATAATGCCGGGCAACAAACTTGCAATAAAAACAGTGAGAGAACTGGCAGAAAAGATCGCAATGGAGAACTATAATCAAATAAGGCGTACACCTTCCTCCGTCAATCAGCAAGCAATCATTATAAAAGTAAAGGACCTCTTCAGGAAACAATTCGGCTTAGAAGATTACGCGCTCACAAGAGACGCAAGGTTTTAGAACGACAGGATTGAGAGGGTATTACCCTCCCAATCCTTCATCACTTACATCCCCGTTAGTTGTGCAGAAAGCTCCCAAAGGCGCTTTGCCTGCTCAGGGTCAATGGCATACGTTTTCACACCTGTCAAAGTCGTTTCCACTGAAACGTCCGCAATATTGCAGTCCTCACAATATACCCCGCCAAGCCCTTCCAGCAATGGCGAAGTGGCGGCCCATACCTGTGTCGCAGCGCCCTGTTCCGGCGTTTTAAAAGTCGGATCTACCACCTTTCCTTCCTGGTCAACCCAGCCCCTATTGACCATTTCATCATTGGTTAAAAATCGCTGAAGCGGCGTGAAAATTTTTCCGGGATGAAGCGAAAATGCGCTGATACCAACGTCTTTCCCCAATTCATCTAAGTGAACTGCAAATAATGCATTGGCAGTTTTGGATTGTCCATAGGCCTGCCACTTATCATACCCTTCATTAAAATGTAAATCATGCCAGCGGATGGCAGAATTCTGATGACCGGCAGACGAAACGGCAATCACTCTTGCATCGCCAATTAACGCAGGCCATAGATGATTAACCAGCGCAAAATGTCCCAGGTGGTTGATGGCGAATTGCGATTCCCAACCATTTCCTATACGACGTTCAGGACAAGCCATGATACCTGCACTGTTGATGACGATATCAATATGCTTTTCTTTGAACAGAACAGTATTTGCAAATGCCCGCACACTATTCAGATCGGCTAAATCCAGCTGGCCTACCTCAATACCAGATGACCCATTGAAGCCTGGCAATCCATTGAAGGTTGCTCTTGCAGCATGAACATCTCTCGCTCCGACAATAATGCGGGCGCCAGCCTCAGATAAGGCACGACTGGTAGCTAGTCCCAAACCAGAATGACCACCGGTAACGACAACAGTTTTTCCATGTAAGTCCAAACCGGTTAGCACATCACTCGCTGTGGAGCTTTTATCGTAAGGACATATAATCGGGTGTTGTTGACTCATTGTAATTCGTTATTATTGAACTCTAAATTACTATGACTGAGCTAGACGATCTATACACTTCAGTCCAAAATACTTATTCAATCGTCTAAGTTTTTAGCTTATGGATGTATTATCAGATGTATTGACCTTTCTCAGACCACAAACGTTTGTATCCGCAGGATTAGATGCGGGTAAAGAGTGGGCCATCCAATTTCCAGGGCATGAAGGAATTAAATTCAATGCAGTATTAAAGGGCAGTTGTTACTTACAGGTGGATGGTGACGAAAATGTATATCACTTAAATGCGGGTGATTGCTTTTTACTCACCAGCGGAAAGCCATTTGCGATGGGTTCGGATCTATCAATCCCGAAAATCCACTCAGACACGATTTATAAACATGCAAAAGAGGGCATTGCCACATGCAATGGGGGAGGCAGTTTATTCCTGACAGGGGCACGCTTTCATTTCAATGATCAATCCGCAAAATTGCTTTTTGGGCAACTTCCGCCAGTCGTCTATGTCCCTGAAAAATATGATCAGGCAGCAGTACTGAGATGGGGAATTGAGCGATTCACGACCGAGTTCCGGTCAGAACGGTTTGGCAGAAGAACCATCCTTGAACACCTGGCACCGATCATGCTGGTGCAGACATTACGCATATATATGTCTTCTCCTGATGCCAAAAATCAGGGATGGTTTGCGGCCGCTGTTCATCCCAACCTTGGGGCGGTTATGCAAGCGATACATAGCAGCCCTCAGGAGAAATGGACAGTGGAAAAGCTGAGTGAGATAGCGTGTATGTCCCGCTCAGGATTTGCATTGAAATTTAAGCAGATCATTGGTCAGGCGCCATTGGAATATTTAACGCATTGGCGAATGTTTATGGCAGCAGAATCCCTGAAAAGCACAGGCCTTGCAATATCCGAAATTGCTTTGTCAGTTGGGTACGAGTCAGAGAGTTCGTTTAGTGCTGCTTTTAAGAAGGTAATGGGCGTACCTCCAAGGGCTTATAAAGGAATCAGCCATTAAATAACCGGTTCCGTTTTATCTCACGGCCTTTCTCAATAAGACAGCATGATAAACGGTGGATACATCATTGTACCAGTTTCTGATAATAAACAGGATCAATATGATCTCTAACCGGGTGGCTAATCCAAAATAGAAGCAGCATTGAAATAAGATGCCTGCTTTACAGCTCAGCATGATTTGAATAATTGAAGCCAGTATTGTCAACGCCCATATTTTGGATGCGATGGCATGAGTGGCTACTTCTGGTCCTCCTTCTTCCATTTCTTCCTCCTTTCCATTTCCTGCTTACTCACCTCACTCGACACATATGATCCCACCCTCACTTCTCCATCCGGCTCATATCTCGCGACAATCACCCCGGTAGTCGAAATCCCTGACTCCCTCATTTTCCATTGCTGCGCAGCCGTGCCGTCTGCAAATAACTTCTTCCCTTTCCCCAAAGTGATTGGGTATATCCATGTATACAGCACATCCACCAATTGATTCGCAAACAACGTCTGTGCTAATCCACCACTACCATGCACCAGCAAATTCGGACCATCCTGTTCTTTCAATTTCTTCAATTCATTCACCACATCCTTACTAATCAATGTCGAATGCGCCCATGAAGTATCGATAGGCGTAGTCGCCACCACATACTTATTGATTTGATTGAACCTCTCACCAATCGGATTATTGCCATTATAAGGCCAGTAGGCTGCAAATATCTCATAAGTCCGCCGCCCCAGCAACAAATCAAATGGTTCCGCCATAATTTTAGTTAGCGCATTTTTCGTCAGCTCATCCGAATACCCAAACTGCCATCCTCCCCATTTGAATCCATTTGTAGTATCTTCTTCCGGTCCACCTGGTGCTTGCAGTACACCATCCATCGTCAGAAATGTAGTTACAATTATTTTTCGCATGGCTTGTATTTTTATTAACCTAAAACTAATGCTCTTTAAAAAAATGAATGGGGTAGGAGTGCGACAATTATACTGGTGGCTTGCGACACCCCCCTGTATGACTTATTGAAGTTCAGTGATTTTTAATACCCCTACTGTCCATTTATTGGAATAACGCCCTTCTCTTCAAGTAATTGCTTAAGATTGGTTGCATATCGATGTGCAAAGGCTTCCTTTTCAACTGCAGGTATCTTATTATAGAAGTCCCAACGCTGTTCGCATAATTCCAGCGCTTCATCTTCATATCCAGGCCGTTCAACAATAGTAAGATAATGGACGTAATGCCCAAATTCATGCAGAAGAGTTCTGTATAACTGAGTATTCCTCACATTCTCCGGCTTCATATCTGCAATCCCAAATTTGCCATTATTAATGAAATTATGGCCATATTCCCTTTATCTCTTAAGTTCTTTTTGACTTCCTACTGAAAGAAAATTCTCCCATTTTATCTTTCTGGGATATTCTCCAACCAGCTAATTCAGGATTTAATGGATTTTTCGGATCTTTAATGTAACAAAGAATAGTTAATTCCAATTCGTTATGAGTTTAATTCAATGTATGATATCAACCAAAGAAGATTGTGTTGATGACATTCTTGACCTAATAAAGGAGGTCTACAAAAAACAAGATGTAGATGTAGAAAATAATATCGCTAACTTAATAGAACCACTTAAAGATGAATTATTCTTTTGTATAGAGTACCCTTATGTTGATAAGTTTTACAGAGATACCTATTATACCTATTTCTCTTCAAAGCATAATGAATATCCAAGAGATTGCATTTGAGTTTCTTTATTTGAAACGCCAATTCAAACAATGCATTTTCTTGAACCGACCTATAGGGAAGAATTGGCTAATTCCTTTAGAGGTTACTTTATTATTAGACCAACCTTTCCCAATGTTATTGGCAGAACTTTAATTAATAAGAATGCGTTTAAGGTAAATGATTTCCTGATTTGCGAGTATTCTGCGAACGTATCGATTAACGGTATTAAATTTCCTATATCAGGTTTCCCATTTAGTTCTCAAGATGAAGAGACAATAACCTGTGCTGAAACCTCCATCTGGGCTTTGATGGAATATTTTGGCCATCGCTATGCAGATTATAAACCAACTGCTCCTTCTAAAATAGTAGACATATTAAATAAGCAATCAAGTGAACGTTTGCTTCCGTCTGCAGGGCTAAATGTTAACCAAATATCCTTTGCGTTAAAAGAATTTGGCTTTGCCACTCAGATTTATGAAAGAGATACCTTTGGAAATGAATTTCAAAATATCATATCCACGTATATTGAATCAGGTATTCCTTTAGTATGCATTTTAAAGTCGGACGATTCAACGGTAGCACATGCCAATTTATTAATTGGTCATGAAACTGATGAATCGTTAGATTTAACGACGGTTCGCAAAAGAAAATTAGATTTTAACAGGAAATATCCTTTAAAACCGGTAACAAAAGAATTCATCGACTATGGAGATATAGAAAAAAGATTCATAGTTAATGATGATAACTTAATCCCATATGCAAAAATAACTCTTGATAACCCAACAGAACATTTAGGAGCAGGCTTTGAGCAATATCAAATTGCATATATCATTGTGCCTCTCTACTACCGTATCTATTCAGATGTTATAAGTGCCAAGGACTTAATTCTAAACATCTTAACAGATGATGCATTAGGGTATGTTTTTTTCAATGATTTTACTTTTAGATTCTTTTTAACCTCTAGCAGATCGTTCAAGGAACATATAGCGAACTTGGCAGCCTTAGAACCAGAAATAAAACAGACTTTAATTCTTTCAAAAATGCCCAAATTTATATGGTGCGCTGAAATATATCAAAAGAATGATTTTGGCTCAGGAGTGGCAAAAGGGCTTATAATCATAGATGCTACAGAAGGAAGACAATGGATAGACGCAGTAATTTTTGCTGGTTACCCAAATAGAATTATTGTAAGAATAGATTCAATTTTAGTAACTTTACAAAAGAGATTTACCGAATACTTGAAATATTCAAATAATCTTAAATAAAAATAATGGCGATACAAACATTAAAAATATCAACTAAAAACCTTCCAATTGGATATACAATAATACCATCTCAGACTATTAAAAAGTCTAAGAAAAGGATTAATGCTGCAATGAAAATTACCACAAAAAAGTTTCAAGAAAAAAAATTAGCATCTTTGGAAAAAGCCTCTAAAACTTTTATTTCTAAATAACTAATTAGGAAAATATAAAATGGAAATAGCCGGTTTAAACCGGCTATTTCCATTTTATATTTTCTATAGATTTTCTAATTCTAGAAATAAAGGGATTAATCAATGCTAATGATATAGAAAGAGAAAAGGCCTGCATCACTGCAAGCCTTTTCTCTTTCGCTCCCCCTTCAGGACTTGAACCTGAGACCCTCTGATTAACAGTCAGATGCTCTAACCAACTGAGCTAAGGAGGAGTGTTTTCCCCGTTTCGGGATTGCAAAGATAGGAATTTTTTTATTCCTCCAAAATATTTTTTTAAAATTATTTTACCAAAACCAATAAACGCTCTCCCACTGCCCCTTTCCGCGTTGAAAAATTCACAAACTCACCATCCAACTTCGTCACCGGAAAATGCGAAAACGACTTCACTACCTCACACGTATGCCCCTGCACATTTAACGAATCTACCTGATCTCTCGTCGTATACACCAACACCGGCGGCTGCAACAACGTATCCGACCTCAACACCGGCGCATCCAGATAAAAATTAAACGCATAAGAATTCGCCTTATACAACAACACCGCCCCTCCACGCAAATGCTCATTCGCATAAAACGCCGCCGAACTCCCACTCTGATACCCCAACACATCCGGATAAAACAACCCATTCAAAAACAAATTCAATACCACCGACATCAAACACGTCCTGAAAAATACCCTCTCCACCTTCACCATAAAAAACACCACTACCACTGCCGCTATCAACCCCACAAAAACCCAATTAATTTGAGGCCGGTATAAAGCCCATAATCCCACGATCGCCACCGCCATGATACTAATAATCACCTTTTGCGTAATTACGAAAAATTTCGGCTTATTTAGCGAAAGTATATACTGTGCCGTGAGTATCGCAAAAAACGGGAAAATGATATTCAGATAATGCGGCAACTGAAACTTCGACAAACTAAACAACACAAACGTCGACAACGCCCCGCTGATACAATAAAATTCCACCGCTACCTTCCGCTTCCTGATAAACTGCACCACCGCCGCATACAACATCACCGACCATGGCAAAAACGCCCACAATACCGTATGAAAAAAGAACGAAGGATCACCAGAACCCTTAATAGGACCCGTATTCATAAACCTTCCAAACTGACTATCCCAGAAGAAAAACCGAATACCAGACACCCCAGTTCGCCCAAATACCACCTTCTCCGGATGCGCATCAAACTGTGTATACAACGCATACAACTCCGGCGTGATAAACACCAATACCAACACCCCCACTATCAACCACCGGTAATGAAACAACTCCTTCCACTGCCTCGTAAATATATACTGCCCAGCTATCGCACACCCCACCGGCACTAACGCAAACGGCCCCTTGGTCATCACCGCACATGCTGTAAACAAAGCCCCCAGCAATAACCGGCGCTTATATAAAAAGTAAACAGCACCAATGATCAAACCAGTCAGATAAGGCTCCGCCCGTACATCCGTACTGGATATCACCAGGTGCTCCGCCGTCAGTAATATACATACCGACCACCGCGCCACCTTCTCCCCATAAAGATCAAAGGCAAAACGATACGTAAAATATACCCCCATCATCAAAAAGAGGAAGGCAGGCAATTTGTAAGCAAATGTGTTAATCCCGAAAATCTGATAGCTAAAAGCCATCATCCAGAAAGGAAAGTGAGGTTTGTCCAGCCACTCCTGACCATCCGCAAATAAATTCAGATAATCATGATGCTGCACCATATACTTCGCAATACCAGCATACAATGCACCATCGGGCTCCATAATTGTAACAGACAATCCTGTCATATGCATGAAGATAAGCAGGCCAATGATCCACCAGCTTATCTTCTTCTCAGAGAAGTTATCAGACATGCGCAAATATTACATCGCTGAAGCTAAATAGCAAGGTCTTTAATAGAAATTTAACACGGCGACCAAATACAATCTGGCTTTCAACCGCTGCCACATAACAAATAGAACTCTCAACCGCTACCACCCAAATAAATAGGGCCTTCCACCTCTTCCTCCAAAACCCCCTCTCTACCACCCAAACGACCCTGTCTTTTCAATCGAGCTGTCCACCTCTACCATCCAATAACCAAACTATTCAATCGGGCATTCAACCTCTACCACCCAAACAACCCTGTCTTCTCCATCCCCAAATACCACCCATCCTCCCGCTTTTCAACCGGATACGTCTTCAAAAAATACCCTTCCCCACTGGTATTCCGCCCATTCTTCACACTAAACCTATACCTGTGCAACGGACATACCACATTCCCATCCTCATCTACCCAGCCATCCGCCATCACACCACTGGCATGCGGACACTTATACGCAAACGCATACAAAGCCCCTTCATACCTGGTAAAAGAGATCTTTTTCCCCTCTACCTCCAGTATGGTCAGATCCTTCTCGCCAATCCCCGGATCGGCAAAACGATGCCATGTATACGTCTTCGCCATAAAAAATTAATAGAAGAATTCTGTTTTATAAGGATAACGCTCCCGATACAGCTGTGCCACCTTATCCATGATCGTCTTTCGCAACTCATCGATGTTCTGACGTTCCAGCGCAGAGATGAACACACAATTCCCCTGTGTCCTGGTTTCCCAATCACTTTTCAACTGGGCAAGTATATCCTGCTTCACATCATCCGCCAACCACTTGTCGAAAGTATTCTTCTCGTACAGATCCATCTTGTTAAAGATCATGATGGTCGGCTTGTCAAACGCTTTCAGCTCCTGCAGGGTGCGGTTCACCACCTCTACCTGATCCTCATACTGCGGGTGAGAAATGTCTACCACATGCAGTAAGATATCACTTTCCCTCACCTCATCCAATGTAGACTTAAAGCTCTCTACCAGGTGGTGAGGGAGTTTACGGATAAACCCTACCGTATCACTCAGCAGGAAAGGCGTCTGTTCAAACACTACCTTACGGGTAGTCGTATCCAGGGTCGCAAACAGCTTATTTTCTGCAAATACCTCACTCTTCGCCAGCGTGTTCATAATGGTGCTCTTACCTACGTTGGTATACCCCACCAGTGCCACACGGATAAACTCCCCACGGTCCTTACGCTGTGTAAGTGATTGTTTGTCAATCTCCAACAACCTCTTCCTCAACAGAGAGATCTTATCCTTCACAATACGACGGTCCGTTTCAATTTCCGTTTCACCCGGACCACGGCTACCAATACCACCTCCCTGTCTTTCCAGGTGACTCCACATACCTCTCAGTCTTGGTAGTATATACTGGTACTGAGCCAGTTCCACCTGCACCTTGGCCTGTGCTGTACGAGCCCTGCGGGCGAAGATATCCAGTATCAGGTCACTGCGGTCTATCACCTTTATTTTCAATACATCCTGTATATTGGATATCTGGGAACCAGTCAGTTCATCATCAAAGATGACCAGGTTGATATTTCTCCCTTGCACAAAGTCTCTTATTTCTTCCAGCTTTCCCTTTCCGACGAAAGTTGCTCTGTCAGGATGCTGCAGTTTTTGGGTAAACCTTTTAACAGTCGTAGCGCCGGCCGTCTCTGCCAGGAACACCAGCTCATCCAGATACTCCTGTACCTGACGCTCGTTTTGCTGCTCCTTGTGTATCAACCCCACGATTACCACCCGCTCTTCCTGCTCAACAATTTGTTTTTTCTCAATCAATGTCTGTAATAATTTTAGCAAAGGTAAGAAAAGGCATCAGACTAACATTTTTCCTACTTTTAGCGTCCAAACAAAATCTGAACATGCATAAACCTCTTTTGTTAACATCACTATTCATCACAACTATGGCAATGGCCCAGGAGAAAATGACACCTGAACGGCTCTGGCAACTGGGCAGAGTGAGCGGGGAATCAGTTACAACAGATGGAAAGTCTGTAATTTTTAGCGTGTCCAACTATAACATCGCTGAAAACAAAAGTGAAAAGAACCTCTGGTCCATCCCTGTGACCGGTGGCGCTGCCAAACAGCTCACCACCACCCCGGGAGGCGAAGGAGACGTAAGTACCCTGCCTGGCAACAAAATCGGCTACTCCCTCAAAGGACAATGGTGGGAAATGAACGCCGATGGCAGTGGCGCTACCCAAAAAACACACGGAGAAGAAGCGCTGTCAAACATCCGCATCTCTCCCGATGGCAAATACATCCTCTTTTCTAAAGAAGTAAAACTCCAGAAGGTAAGCGGTGCTGACCACTATCCTGACCTGCCAAAATCCAATGTGCAGATCTACGATAACCTGAACTACCGCCACTGGGATACCTGGGAAGACGGTAACTTCCAGCACGTTTTCTACGCCACTTATGAAGATGGCAAAATCGGCACCCCTGTCGATATCATGCCGGACGAACCCTACGATTGTCCGACCATGCCATTCGGTGGTGCTGAAGATATGATCTGGAGCCCCGACAGCAAAAGCATCATTTATGTCACCAAAAAGAAGGTAGGAAAGGAGTACGCCCTTAGCACCAACACCGACATTTACGAATACAACCTCGCTGACAAAACCACTAAAAACCTCTCTGAAGCTAATAAAGGATACGATGTGAGCCCGGCTTTCAGCCCTGACGGCAAATCCCTCGCATGGCTCTCTATGGCCCACGATGGTTACGAATCCGACAAAAACGACATCACTATCCTGGATCGCAGCACCGGCACCAAAACCA
>Ga0316604_10002870_pt1 | contig 12675 bp, 11 predicted proteins | sample OWC_soil_day20_C_FD_207650 | JGI IMG/M metagenome (GOLD analysis project Ga0316604, IMG submission 207650) | Wetland soil microbial communities from Old Woman Creek delta, Ohio, United States - OWC_soil_day20_CT | ecosystem: Environmental > Terrestrial > Soil > Wetlands | place: USA: Ohio... | reverse complement strand
AGTAACTTTGCTAGCATTTCCGGCTCTTTAGCAGGCCGCCCCAGGTGCTTACAGTATGAATCTTTCAGTAAATCGTTAATGAAACTAAAATCAACATTGGCTGCAATAGTCTTCAGAATATGGTCATCGGGAATTTTGTCATATAGCACGCTATATATACTTAATTGGTGAGGCACATGTCTAAGCAAAGCAAATCCCTCCATTCCGGCAAATATCTACAGTTATATTTTACCATAATAGAGGGATGTTGGTTTATTTATTGACTTTTTCAGTGGTTTCGGACCGTCCCACTGCTCCTTCCAAAGCTTTCTTTGAACTTTGCCACTATTTTTCTTGAAAATCAGAAAATTCGCCTAATATCTATACTGAAATATGAGCGTTTTCGCACAATCTGCCGTCCCCACTGTTTTATTACCTATAATTTCATTCACTTAATTCACATTGATTTATAATCAGATTCGGCCTATCGGCGGACACTCTGAAAAATGACGAATCCCAGAAAGTCCGGGCTCAGTATCGGTACTATTTAACCATTTCTATAGTTGTCGCACAAGTCATCGGGTCTCTGTCTCTTATCATTGCAAAAAATATTGATGGCACAGTGATCATCATGCCTCTTGTCGTAGTCCATGCAATCATGTTTCTTGTCGTTGCAGAAAATGTTGATGGCACAGTGGCCCTCCTTTTTATCGTCCTCCATGCAATCATGTTTCTTGTCGTTGCAGAAAATGTTGATGACGCAATGGCCTTCCTTTTTATCGTCCCCCATATCATCGTGCTTCTTTCCATTACAGAAAATATTGATGACACAATTCTGTTTCTTATCACAACAGGCTCTACCATCTTCTTCCATAAAAACATCTCCTTTCAGTTTTGTTATATTCTATGCAACATAATCCCACCGTGCTACAGAACACGGAACTAATAGAATTGAAACTCAGACCTCCAGATGCAATATAAAAATCCAGAAGACAGGGGAGAATACATCCTATTTTTTACCATTATACTCATCATCATTGCGACAGCTTATGTTAATTACATGATCTTTTTCATGGCACTTGCCATCATCCTTATCATGACACTTCTTGCCGGGAACAATAAATAGAATTTCGGATACATTTATTGCAACGATTGTGCCTTCCGGAATTTCAGCCCCGTGCCGTTCACAAAATGGACATGTTAACTGAATCAAGATGGATTCATGAAAGCAACGATGTCTCCTGTGACGATGATGACGTCTTTCTTCTTTTCCCCCCAGAAATGTTCCAGTCAACCTTACCAGACTATCATGAACTACTGTATCAAGAACTACTGTTATAACGACACCACATGTAATATCGAATCCTTTCCCTTTTGGAAATTCCATATTTTACCTCCTATTTAAATCTCCTCTCCTAGTATAATATTCGCCAAGGCACCGTAAAGTGCTACGTATAATAAATCGAATAATGAGCTACCCATTAATCAAGAGGAAAAATACGAGACAGGGATTTTGTTCAAGATTTTCAGCCCCATATTATGGTAATCCCGTTATTCGCGCTATCTGAAAGTAATTGATCTATAGTTATCTATTATCTAGCTTTGCTCCCTCTAGGCTTACCTTCCATTACATGCCACACTGTATAAAATAGACATTGGCCAACAATTTGACCAATGTCCTAGTTAAAGAGCCAATCACCCATCCCCCTTAAGTCAGGTGACGGTTCTTTGTCTCACTTTACCGTTTTTAATATTTATCATTATTTTATTTCTGATAAACATAATTATAAAGCCGCTAATTATTCCCTAAAAGGTAATAATTAGCGGCTTTATGATGAGAAAATAAGATTTGCATGAGTCAGGTAAAGCTTATCTGAATCAGCTAACTCACTTTCCTAGGACATTATTTTCTGGTGCCCATTTTTTTTGCCATATAGGGTATTCCTCAGTTAATAATTTCAATGGTTCTTTACTAAACCAATTGTATTTAGTCCTTCTTTCTGTGGTTACTTCCCAATAGCTATATTTTTTTGAGCTATCGCGGTTAGCAAATAGAGGTTTATTACTCTCAATTTCATAGAAACGTGTCCATAAAGGAGAAGCATTCGGATCATTTACAATTGTTCTGTCAAGTCCTGAATCCGTAGTAGGATCTTTCTTCTCCTGCACTTTAATACCATTAATTTTTACAGAATCCAACCATGATACAGTTGACTGTACCGCATCAATCACTTCAGGGCTTGGGTTATCAATACTCATTAAGAACCTTACGACTTTAGTGCTTTCCTGGCTACTTAAAGAAGCAAGTTCAAATGATCTGCCCATGACCGGCTCTAGTGTATCTGGTGCATACTGTTGACACCATGCAGTTTTCTTACCATTAACAATAATTTGCGTATTTAAAAGCATATTTAGCCCTTTATTATAAGCTGTTTTACTTTGGGCAATATGTTTTTCATCCACAAAAGCAAGGCCCTCTTCTCGATTCTCAATATCACGCATCAAATCTAGCACATTTGCTATAGCGTCATCATTGATGGTAATCAGCTTCTGATAACCAGTTGCCACAGGGAAAAATTGCTGCCAGCCGCCATTTTCTAATTGCCCATTGAGAAGATAATCAAGTCCCTTATAAAATCCTGTTCGATATTTTTCAATTTTGGTTTCCGAATAAACTTTACCCAACAACCGTATCTGCATACTCGTTGAATCATTATCAATCGTAGATTTACGTGTTCCCGCATTAAGCTCACCCACGCCCACAATTGGTTTGGTGACATTTACATTAGGAGCTAACTTAATCCAACCGCCATCACTATTTTGATATCCCAAGATAACGTCCGCAACTTTTTGGGCTTGGGCCGTTCCATACCATTCTTTAGGCTGATCTACCATATTCGCAATTGTAAACTTTCCGCCCCGTTCTAATGGAAGGTTGTCCCCTTTTGGCGTCACATTAGCAATCACGTACACCATCGTTCTTTTATTATCCCACCTATATAAACAACCTAGGTTTTCCATAGCAAATTTTACTGGTAAAAAGAGTCTGCCCTCAATAATTTCAGGAGCAATTTCACTAACTTTATCTTTACCATTTACAATTGCTTTCTTTTGCCCTACAAATAAGGTAACTTTATTGTTATTTAATTCTAAAATAATTTTATTTTCTTTTTCAGACCACTCAAAATTACCGCCGATAGTTTCCATGATATCTTTAAGAGGAGCTAGAACAGCATTATTTTTCATTAAAGGTTTAGTATAAAGCCCCTCCTCCAATTCATGGTAAGCCCCATTATCAGAAAAATTCGGTTCCTCCATAATCATAGTGATCATTCTAACTTGCGGTTCCACTGGAGATACTGGCTGTTTCTCTGCCGCAAAACCAAAATTCATCGGTGTAGTAAGTACCATTGCAGCGAACATGCTTGATATTATCACAATTTTCGTTCTTTTCAAGCCTTGACACTTCCTTTCAACCACATTTTCTACCCACATGTCGCATCCTTCTGCACGCCAGAATAACTTTTATGACAAAAAATTCAGTCATCTTACCTGCCTGTAGTAACACTATAGGCAGGTAAGAAATTTATCTCTGAAAATACTAAAGATACAATATGCGAATTATATCTTTATTTTATAAGAATTTTTCCTATTTATTAATTAAATATTTTAAGATTACTATTCAACTTGTTAAGTTTCTCCACTGGTTCAAATCTTAGGGAATGTAAATGATTAACTAAAAGTATTCTCCCTCACACCTGGCAGTAAATCATAAATAGACCTGCCAATCTTTTGTTCAAATTTAACCTTATTTTCAAACAGTAGGTTCCATTTGACTGCAGTATACTTAGTCGTACCATATCGAAGAGCAACATCCACTAATCTTTTTTCCAGTAAGCAAAATCCGGTAGGAAGCGCTAGGCAATCGCACAACTGAATAAGCCAATCATATTCATTATATTCAATGGATGTTATATAGGATTCTAAAAACTGTATTTCCTCTGCTGAACAATCCCACTTACCAGGATATTCATCTAAGTGCTTGAGCCAAAATGTATGGGTAATACAAATCCTTGCAATACCATCGTATCCTTGTTGCTGTAAAAAATGATACCCATCAAGAGAATGACGCATATAAGTTATTCCAGCCCGTCTACCGATATCATGCAAGTATCCCATCACATAGGCGACTTCACTATCAAGCTCAGGATGTACTTTGGCAATCGCCTCAGCAGCTTGAGCAGTAAATAAAGAATGGGGTACCCAATTCCCTGGATTGAGTCTTTCCGCTTCCAGTAAGAACTTTGTAGCTGTATCCCTATCGGGAATTCTCATAAATTTCCACCTCAAATTCAATCTTTACGAAGATTCTGTTAACCTTTCCAAACTTGATTTATGATAGTCCAATAAATTAAGAAATATCCCGCTACTTATCATATCGAATAAATCAGCTTAACGAATTACATTCGCTGTATCACAATAATCTCCTTGTAAAATATTCCTTAATGGAGGTACTTCCCACTCGTCAAAATAAAAAAGCCACGAATCCGTGACTTGCTAAAACTTATTTAACTACCATTTTTTGATAAATCTATAGCCGCATTTACAACATCATCAGAAGCTTTATCTAATACGAGTCAGGTGACGGTTCTTTTTCTCACTTTAGCGATTTGAATATTTATCATTATTTTATTTCCAATAAACATACCAAACTCCTGCAAGGCTAGGCTACTTTGCAAGAGATGGTCGTATAGCATTGATTCTTTAGTTACATCAATAAAATTTTGCTTCCACATAACCGTTTTACCTTTGAATTGGATTATAGCTCAGTTGATTAGAATGCTGCGTTGACACTCATGTTCTATTATAGGAGTGGTTTTATGGGGTGGAAGCACATTGGCGCAAAAGATCAATCTATTCTTCTAAAAAACAAATCCCATATTTTCTATTCTATTTTACTATTAAAATACAAAACTCCTATAAGGTTAGGTCGCTTCGCAGCATGTGGGACAAGGTTCTCTGTCCCACTAGATCCTATCAATCACACTTTTTAGATATTCCTGTTATCCTTGCTAATTGCCTTATAGCATTGAAGATTTTTCACTTTTTAGGAGTTGCCTTATCTGCGGGTTTGACTTCTTTTGCATTGTCTCGCACATCTTGAGGAATTTCTATAGGATCTACTTGATTATATTTCGAATACGCTATCTGCATATTCAATGTCGATTTTGTTAAAAAATCTTCGATTTTAGCCCTATCCTTTGGATTAGCTATCTCCAAGAACAATCCTGCCCCTTTTCGAATCGGTTCTGCCAAATCCATATCTATTTCTTTTACCATCTTAGTCGCTTTATCAACTTTAACATTATATTTTATATCGCCAGCAGCTAACAACCCAAGCCGTCCTATCGCAATCGCCTTCAACATGTCCCTATCCTGCACATCATTTAGTTTGACAGCTGCACCTATGGCATCACTTATTTGCATATTATCCAGAGTTATTTCCATATATTTATAGGATGGTGTTTCCTTTTTCAGCTTCACCGATTTTATCAACTGCAACATATCCATTCGAGCAGAGACCTTTTCATCCGCTGAAAGTTCTTTGTTCAAAGAAAGATCGATCGGCACAATCTGTTTGATCCATTTCTCGTTACTTAACATATAAAGCACTAGATTGCCTTGGTTTTGTTCTATATACTGCTTTAACATCATTGTATTTTCTTTATTTTTTACATCACGATACGAAATGTTTATATCTTGTTTGTAGTTCAGCGGTTTTTCCTGGCCTTCCCCATTGATTGCAATTTCCACTTCCCCCATCGGCGTTTCAGCCTTGATCGCCACGTCATAATGCAAGTTGTTTACATCCATCATATTTTTATATACATCGTTCAAATAAGCCTTTTCCGGTGGCAGCTTTTCATCGGCAAAAGCAAACGAATTACTCATCACCACAAACAACAATCCCCATACTAAAGCAACTCTCCAATTGATCTTTCGCAACAATCCCATCATTCAATCAAGCCCCCCTTTTTATAAATTCCGCTGCATCCATACATTACCAGTATATAAGGAACAGAAAGGACGTTTCTCAATCCCATATTTCTATTTACCATTAAAATACAAAATTCCTGCAAAGCTAGGCTGTTTTGCAGGAATTTGTCATATATATTGTTTTTTTGTATCATTGTGGGGAGGTATTTATAGAAATATAATGAATATTAGGATAAAATGATAACTATGTCAAAACTGTATCTAATAGATATTTTAAAGGGAGTTTTACAATTAAAGAAGTAATTTTCAAGAAAACATTTCTCCGTCATAAAAATAAGTTTATTGGAATAGCTGTTCTTTTTTGCATAGAGGCTTATTTTGCGTTTCGATTCTATAGCGGAGAACCGGAAATTCCGATAGGAATCTTCGCTATTGATGTATGCAATGCTCTTATTCGTGATTTATTGTTGGCAAGTATGTTTATGTTTTTCCGAAAACATATTACGTGGGTTAAACAAGCTGCAAAAGCGTACTGCCCAATTGTAATTTTAGCAATTCTTTGGTTAGGCATCTCGACGGTTATTATTAATTCATTAAATTTAAATTTTAGTGCAATAACTATCATGTCAGTTCTTACAGGTGTGATTAATAATGTTATATTCGTACTATTAGCTGGCTATCTATATACTAAACGGAATAATATACTACCTAAAGCCATCTATTTTTTGTCGTATTTTTTGACCATTTTGATTTTTTATAGTGATACTATATACTTTTTTGTTACATCAACACATATTGAAAGGGTGCTATTTGACAATTTAAACAATTATTCAATAACAGGTGTATTATATACTACAGATAAAATTGTTTTACTCGGCATACTGATAAGCTTTTTCTTTTTTATGTTATTATTTCGTACCCCAAAAAAGATGCCAAATCTGCACTCAAAAAATGTCGGCAGCCTTATTATAATAATCTGTATTTTAGCTAATCTTGTTAATTTCGCCACCGCCTACGTATATCCAAAAGTACTGATGGAAGAAGGGTTTGATGAAGAAGCGGAAATAGAAACATGCAGAAATCTATCCCGCGATTTGCTTACCAAGTCTGTAACTATCAACTTAATACGAGAATTTTTGCGAAATGACGATAGACAGGTGGCAGCCGCCAATCAGCTTTATCGCGTGGCATTTTCTGAACAGGAAACTACGCTGCTAAATGAATTAGGAATTGCTGTTAGCGAAAAACCAACTCCCACTCAAAAAGCTTTTCCATATGAAAAAATAATTGTAATTATCGCTGAATCGTTTCATCGAGATTACTTGCATTTTTATAATTCACGAATTCCAACGGAAACAACAGAATTTCTGGATGGTTTAGTGACGAAGTATCCTCATTTGGATCATTATTACACTTCTAATAAACCTACAACTCAGGGACTTAACTCTATGTTTCTTTCCCAGTCGATCTATTCCGACGAGCAATCTTTTGAAAATAATGTCACGTTATTCAAAACTCTCGAAAGTAACGGTTATGATACAGTATTTTTGGAAGCTACTAGCCAGTACTATAATGATGAATTCCGGGCATATAAAAAACGGTTTGGAATGCAGACTTATAGAGCAAAAGAAGATTTAGAAAGACAAGGATATGTGGGAAGCACTGGCTGGGGATTCCATAATGATGTAATGTATGACGAAACGATCAGGTTGTTGGAACAAAACCGGGATAATAAAATTTTTATAGCAACTAAGACAATAGATTCCCATCAACCATTTCCGTATTGCGGGCTTCCTGAAAGAGATATTCCAGCAAATATCAAGGATCAATATAAAAATGTTTATCTTAAAGGAATCTATTGGGAAAATATTACCTTGAAAAAATTTTTCCACGATCTTGAAGAGCGAAATTTGCTGGACGATAAGACTCTTATTATTGTTACAAGTGATCATAATCCTCATCCAAGTCAGAATGACAATTATAAACGACTAGGGCAAGACGATTTGCGTTTAAGCCCAGCTCCCATCCCGCTTATCTTTGTTAGCAAAAATTTGCAGCCTTTTGACAATTTTAGCAGTGCAACATTCGCGAGTCAGATTGATTTCGCACCCACACTTTTAGGGATATTAGGAATACCTTCACCACCGGAGTTTTCAGGCAGAAATATAACTACGATTCCTGAAGATCGTGGTTATGCAATTGGTTGTGTGGGAGAAACAATTTACTACTGGTCAAAAGACCGCCAACTAACAATAGACATGTATAATGGAAAAAATCAAAATGATTATGAAAAATCACTAATACATTGGGTTCAAGATTCATATGTCAAATATTTTCATGGTAATTCTATCAATGGGTTGCAGTAGGGTCAGGTTTGACTTGTGAAGTCCTTCAGATATAATAATTCAATATAAAGATATGGCAAAATGCCCCCATTTGTAGTTTCATTGCTATGCCTACAAACGGGGGCATTTGAAGTATGCTATTTCTTTAGTTCTGTTTGATCAATAATCTCACCGTTTTGCTTAAAAGCAGTGACTTTAAGAGCATCATGTGAGGCTTCAAACACAAGGTAATTCGGCATATCAAGTGGATTATAATAAAGCTCATCCATCGGTTTTTGCGGAGATTTTTCCCATACCCTGTCGCCGCTGCGCCCTGTCGAAATATAGATCGTCCCGTTAGGGTCGGGATTACCATTTTTCAGTGCCTTGGTACGCGCGTAGGAATGGACATGTCCGGTAAATACAAGATCAACATGATATTGATCAAACACTGGCACAAAGGTTTGACCAATATCATCAAGCGGCCCATTGAAAGGATGTGTCCAGATACCACGATGCATAAGAACTACCTTCCACCTTTTTTGTGTTTTGGAAAGGTCTTTTGCAAGCCATCTCTGTTGTTGCTCTAGTAAATCAGGATACCATTCCTGTAACTCATTTAATTGTGTATTGAGTACGATAAAATGTACGTCGCCATAGTCATAGGAATAAGCGAATCGTTCCAGCCCTGCCAGACCATTTGCCGGCAGAGAAAAAAGTGAAAGATAGTAATCGGGTTTCGCCATCTTCCAATCGAGACTATATGTCTCGTGATTTCCCATGACCGGAACTACAGGTATTGCTTTTAAAAGCTTCGCTCCTCCATCAAACCAGGCATTCCACTGCCATTCGTCCTGCCCATTATCAACGAGATCACCCATATTAACAAAAAACGCCGCATCGGCATTGCTTTCCCATGCTGTCTGAGCTGTTTTCGCCCAATCTTTATAATCTAATGACTGTGAATCACCAAAAATAAGTGCCTTAAATGATGTTGACTCTGGCTCCGTCTTGAATTCCATCCATGCAGATTGTCGTTTGCCAACGGAAATACGATATTCATAGTCAGTTCCAGCCGTAAGATTGGTAACATGTGCCGTATAAATCCCAAAGGGTTTTCCCCCATTATATGTAGGCAACTCCACTGCCTCTGCGTTGACTTTTATGATATTTTCCGATTGCTTGGGTCGTATCTCCAAATTTCCTGGCTCACCAAACTTTGCTGTCTTCCACGAAATCGTATGCTCATGCTTCATATCTGCTGTAACCACATGCATGATCTGCCCTACATCAGTACCATAACCTATATGCACCAATTGCGACACAGATAAAAAACATATAGTAGCTATGACGCAAATAAGCATAAAACCCAAGATATATTTTTTCATTTACATCACCTCGTTACTATATTGATTTCCTTTATTATCCACATTGATGCCTCACTTTATCCCTTTCGCAATATAAATCATTTTCTCTGCCAATAAGGACAAGTTTTCTGTCCCTTGAACATCACTGTAAGATAGTATAGCATCTTTCATTCTTCAGAACAATCAATCCTCATGGAGTCTACGATATTGTCAGCACTTTCAAATTGTCCAGTTACAAAAAAGCCGAAAACAATTTTTTCTTACAAGTAAAGCATTAATTATTGGCAATTTATAGCCGGTGGTATGCAATTTTTTTATTTACTTTTGGCATCCTATATTATAAAGGAGATGTTATAATGGCTGAAAACAGAGATTTGAAGGCAACTCCCGGCATACCTGATAAAAATAGAGTTGTCGGAGAAATCCCAATGAAGAAAGCTGAGTACTACGGTTATTTTGATTCCGAACCTAGTACAAAAGAGATTATTAATCAAATTGAGACCGCTGTTAAAGATACTGTGACTGAGAAAAAAAGCGATTCGTAGCTCTCCCCACCTCTTATTTATTCGTGATATGCAAAAGTATTCGCCTAGACTTCAAGTCTAGGCGAATATTAATATACTTATTAAATATCTCTATATTTCAGCAAACTGCTAAATTAAATGCTGCAGTTACTTAGGCCATGAACATTTTGATATCATCTTCGGGATTACTGATGCCGCCGATGCCAAATTGCTCTACAAGCACCTTGACTACATTCGGTGAAAGGAAGCCTGGCAGCGTCGGTCCGAGATGAATATTTTTCACACCAAGGTATAACAGCGCCAGGAGTACGATAACGGCCTTTTGCTCATACCAGGCGATATTGTACGATATCGGCAATTTATTAACATCATCCAGGCCAAAAACCTCTTTAAGTTTCAGGGCTATAACTGCCAGCGAGTAGGAGTCGTTGCATTGACCGGCATCCAGTACGCGGGGAATGCCACCGATGTCACCCAGCGGGAGCTTGTTGTAGCGGTATTTGGCACAACCCGCTGTCAGTATGACAGTGTCTTGAGGCAATGCTTTTGCAAAATCAGCATAGTAATCTCTGCTCTTCATGCGGCCATCACAGCCAGCCATAACAAAGAAACGTTTTATAGCGCCGCTTTTCACTGCATCCACAACCTTATCAGCCAGAGCTAATACCTGGTTGTGAGCAAAACCACCGATTATTTCTCCTTGTTCCAGTTCCTTGGGCGGCGGACATTTTTTAGCGTGAGCGATAAGAGCCGTAAAGTCCTTCGGTTTGCCATTTTTCCGCTCACCGATTTCTTTCAGGCCTTCAAAACCGACTACACCAGTCACATACACGCGGTCTTTATAACTGTCTTTCGGCGGCACTAAGCAGTTAGTAGTCATCAGGATGGGTCCGTTAAAGATTTCAAATTCTTTGTCCTGCAACCACCAGGCGTTACCGTAGTTACCAGCAAAATTGGTATATTTCTTAAAGGCTGGATAGTAATGCGCCGGCAGCATCTCGCCGTGCGTGTATACATCAACGCCCGTCCCTTGGGTTTGTTCCAATAATTCTTCCAGATCTTTTAAATCATGGCCGCTGATAAGGATACCAGGGTTGTTTCTCACACCAATATTGACTTTAGTAATCTCTGGGTTGCCATAGGTGCTGGTATTGGCTTTATCCAATAAGGCCATAACATCAACACCGTATTTGCCGCATTCCATCACCAAAGCAACCAATTCATCAGCACTCAGCTTATCGTTAGTAGTGGCAACTAGCGCTTTTTGCATAAAGGCAAAAATAGCATCCTCCATGTAGCCTAATGTATAGGCGTGCTCAGCATAAGCAGCCATTCCTTTTACTCCATAGGTAAGCAGCTCGCGTAATGAACGGACATCTTCGTTTTCAGTCGCCAAAATTCCGACTGTGGCAGCCTTTTTTTCAAATTCTGGAGCATTATCAGCAAACCACATAGTGCTGTCATGAGAAGCTTCTGCTGCCCCATCAGCTGTGAACCAGTCAGTCAATTTCCGCCAGATGGATTTCGTACTGTCATTTGCAGCTTCTACCTTTATACCAGCTTTTACTAAAGCAGCTTTCACGTTATCTCTCACGATCAGTGCTTGTTTAATGAGCACAACAAAGTACTCTTTATCAAAGTTAGCATTGGTAATGGTGGCAAACAAGCCCTCCATTATAAACTTATCGGCCTCTGGTGTAGCAATTTTAGCCTTACGAGCCTCGAGTGCATAGACCGAAATCCCTTTTAGTGTGTACATGAGCAGGTCCTGGAGATTAGATACATCAGCCGTTTTTCCACAAACACCGCGCATGGTGCAGCCAGTACCTTTGGCTGTTTCTTGACATTGATAACAAAACATCGACATATATTTTATCCCCCTTATATTGTGAAGCGCTATTTAAATCTTCTGATGTTATTGTATCGAAAACTATAGCGATTGACTGTGAGCAAAATCACATAAAGGGAAACAAATCTACGTCTCTACAATGAAATTTATCATAACTTAATTCGACTTATATAGACAAAAAAGCTAATCTCCTGTAACATTAACTCATAAATACAACACATTTTTAAGGAGTTATTGTGCGTAAAAAGACAACCATCCTAGTTTTCGTTATAGTCGCCATTGCCTTTTATTGCATCTATACTGTCTATTCCTACGATAATCGTACTGTGAGCAACTTATCAGCCTACTGTAATATTGATTTTCGTGGCGTAGCTGATCCTCAAAAAAATACTGTTACAGGTGCAACCTTATCTATAGTCGATTTCCGATATGATTCTGGATCACTGGAAAAGTTTTTCATCATTGATGTCGATGATAAAGCATACAAAATCGATAGTATTGAGATATCCGCCCAGCCGCCGACTTATTCGCCCAACGATTTTCCCACAGGAAAATGCTTTAAACATACCAATACTCTATTTGTTACCTTCCCCCCGCAAGTCCTGAAGGAAATATCCCAGGCTGATACTGTAAAA
>Ga0316604_10002868_pt1 | contig 12682 bp, 15 predicted proteins | sample OWC_soil_day20_C_FD_207650 | JGI IMG/M metagenome (GOLD analysis project Ga0316604, IMG submission 207650) | Wetland soil microbial communities from Old Woman Creek delta, Ohio, United States - OWC_soil_day20_CT | ecosystem: Environmental > Terrestrial > Soil > Wetlands | place: USA: Ohio... | reverse complement strand
GCCTGCAAAGACCGGCTGTGTGGTATAACCGGAATAAAATTCTTCGATCATCGAAGTAAAATGCACCGCTTTGGCCTTAACGTTTGGCTTTCCTTTTGTGTAAGGCTGGCTTTTGCTGTTGGACGGTTCAATGGATTCTACCTCATCATCGTAATAGGTATCGATGATTTCTTCCCACTTGTTTTGCTGGGCGAGTAGGTAGTAATGATGTCCTATCTGATCTACGGTCATAACCAGGTACGTTTAGCTGTTGTCTTCTGGTGTTACTACTTTTCTTACTTCCACATGGCCGCCAATGTTGAGGATGGGGCATTCTTTGGCAAGACTTACTGCCTCATCAATAGTGGATGTTTTTACAACAATGTAACCGTTGATAAACTCTTTCACCTCTGTGTAAGGGCCATCGGTAATTACCTCTCCTGGTTTTACCGTTTTAGCTTCCGACATGGAAAGGCGGTTACCTTTGTCGGCCAGCTTATCCTGTGCGGCCATGCTACCCATCCAGTTCATCCAGTTGGTCAGTACTTGTTGCATTTGCTCAGGTGAAGGTTTGAAGCCTTCGTTTACGCTGTTTCTGAAGATCAAAACAAATTCTTTCATTTATTTTAAATTTTATGTCTATAAGTATAACGATTAAAGTGGATAAAAGGGGACAAGATCAGACCAAAAGTTATCAAAGTTTGGGTATTTTCTACTAGCTATGATCTCCCGGATTCAGGTTCCACTTATTTAACAAAGATGCCATTATCGGTGGCGGATGAATTGCCATCGCTAAGTTTTCTTGCTTCGCCATTTTTCCACCATCCTGCTCCTTCATTTGTAAAACCCGCTACGTACACATCGTTTCCTGATACATAAACCTTTTGGGGTTAGGCTTTGGCCATATCTGCACTGCCAGGCAGTGTGGTTGGCACTCCATTATTCAATAGTTTGGCTAAGATTTTCGCCCCTGAGCCGATCTCATAGCCGGACAGATATACATCCTTCCCTGATGCGAATACAGATGTAGCATAATGGATTGTGGTGCCATATGGCAGATCTGTGGCGACACCATCGTTCCATAATCTCGCTACCAATACTCCATCACCAGGCAAATTTTGCTGTCCTAAAGCATATACTTTAGTGGGTGTTGTATCATCACTATTTTTGCACGCTGTAAACATAATAGCCACTGCAAACATTGCCGGTAAAAATTTCCTGCTCATGTTTGTCGATTTATTTTTGATCGGTTCGAATTATTATTTCTTCAATCTTTCCGTTGCTAAAACAGGTAGTCCTGTATTGCCGGTTTGTTTTATGAAATTAAACTTTATATCCCTCATCAACCATTGGCTATTTATTAGCGATAGAACAACATCATAAGTTCCTTCCACTATCCAGCATTCGTTGCCTAACCAATGTTCTGCCCTTCCTGTAAAATGAGCGTAGGCGGTAGCTTCCTCGGCTTTTACTTCAAATCCCCAAAGGCTATGGTGTGTTCTGTTAAAGCCTGGCAGGAAGGCGGCCCAGGTATCAGTAATCTCTTGCGGGGTGAGCATGGCAGCCGGGTTGCCGTTCATGGATGAATAATCGAGTAGGACTTTATCATTCATCACCGACATTACCTTCTGCCAGTTGCGATCATCGGCTCCGGCAAACAGTTTTTTTATTTGTTGAACTATTCCCGTATTTTTTTCAGGAAAAGCAGGTGACGTTAAAAGGGTTTTACAAAAAACGCTGATAGCTGCAACTGCTTCGGTCAATTGTAACGGGTTGTCGTAAAAATCAAATTGAGTACCATCTGTCCAGTGTAATACCTTTTGCGAATGCAGAATGGCGGCAAAAAATTGCTTTATATTTTCAGGTAATACAGCGCCATCTGAGTGTACCATTAATACAGGCTGCCTAACTGAGGTAGCTAATGGTAAAGGATTAAACGTAAGCCAGCCCTCCCAACTCATTACAGCAAATTTATCTGCACTCCATTGTGGTACAGCTCCGCGTAAAGGGTTTAAATAGTAATCATATTCGCCAAACATTGCGGCCGATGCATCCGTAATACTGATAGTGGGAATATATTTAACCTCCCCGTTTTCGCTAAATGCCTTTTGCGCAATTTTAGAGCTGTATATTTTATCCCGTACGCCTGTTTCACCACCATATATCTGCCTTACAGAGTTCGCATCGTGCAGCCATGCAGCTATCATTGCTAATCCTTTTACACGTTCATCCTCTGCTGCCACAGCAGCCATATACCCGGCACCAGCACAAATCGCCGTCAAAAATATTTCTTCAGGGTTCACTTCGTTGACGGTTTGCATAAATGAAATCGCATTTTTATAATCGGTAATTTTTGCTTCCGGGTTTTCCCAATATCTGGGCAACCCCTCGCTTTCACCAAAATACCGGGGATCGAAAGCCAGGGTAATAAATCCGTGTTGAGATAAGCGCCTTGCATATAAACCACTCATTTGTTCTTTTACCGTTGTCCATGAACCACCAACGATGATAGCAGGATATTTCTTGCCGGGAACAATATTGTCCGGAAAGTATAAATTGCCGGTCAGGCGCAGGTCGGCGCTATAAAAATGTATATTCTTTTGCATACTTATTTTATTTTGCTACAATCAATCCGTTCGCCATTGGTGCGCACTTTTAGGCTGCCGTACTTGCCATTTCTTTCGTAGGGGCGTTCAAAGATCATATTGTCATAATAGCAATTCCCGTTTTTCTTGTCTTTGCATGCAACCATAATATACCGGGCGGTCTGTCTGTACAGGATAACACCCAGCTCGTTCTTCATCACTTTATAATCATCGCCAGGGCCGACTACAAACTTCAGCACTTCAATGTTGGCCGGCAGGAATTTAATGATGTTGGCTTTGCTAAGCTGCGGGTCAGTAAAGGCATAGCTTTTCTGGCTAAATTCTTCGGGCATATCTGCTTTCATGGCATCATCATCCTGGGCAAAAGAATTTGCTTTTTGCTGTATAGGGGCAACAAAAGCAGCAAAGCTTTGGGCACTTTTAATGGTCAGGTAAAAATTGCCCTGCAGATCTTCTATTTTCCAGTTAAATTCCATTCTGGTTCCGGGCTCGGAGGTTTGCACTACCATAGCAATCAATGAAGGAGCCTGCATTCCGTCTGCATACCGGGTAGTAGCTTCCAATGGTTTTGCCAGCACATCGAAATCAAGCTCTTTCGCTTCCTGGTTAATTTTTGTGGCGTCTATTTTTACATAGTTAACCGAGTAGTTATCATCACCCTCTATCTTATATGCTACGTCAAAGGTCAATGTGTTCTCAGTGACATATTCTTTGATCGGTTTGGGAAAAACGATGTGGCCATAAATGTTGTCTCCTTCTTTAAAGTCTTTGGTAGCGTCCGAATTGCTTCCGCTAAAACTCGCTTTGGAAAAGTAGATATTTACTTTGCCTGTTTTTTTGTTCACTTCGGATGAAACTTCATCTGGCTCCACCTTTGCATCTTTCGCTTTTTCGGCAACGCTTTGGGCCTGGTTGGTGGCATCTTTTGCTTTATCTACATTTGATTTTAGCTTCCCGAATTGCGCAAGGGAACTCTGTGCAGATAAAATGGTGGCAAGTAACGCCATGGTCATCATTTTTTTCATATTACTCATTCGTTATGTATTATTAGATACTGTTTATTTTCATACTCTCCGGGACACTGCGGCACAAAAGCATTGCCGGCCCCCAAGCCGGATGTGCTGTTCCTGCCCCATGCGGGCAAAAAACAGGTAAAGGGGCAGTTGATATGCCCGACCAGTCAATATGACGATCCGTATTGAAAAATGGGGACAGATACCGGCATAATGCTGCCTCTTTTGGCGGCAAAATTCGGCAACGGGGCATCAAAACCCGTTTACATTTGGCAAGATTTTGGGTAGAGGCTAAGAATTTCCCCTTACCCTGCTGAGCGAAGTGGGAGTAATGCCCAGATAGGAGGCAATATAATAGTGTTGTATTTCGTTTTCAAGCCCAGGGTAGTGGCTGCGAAACCATGCCAACTTGTTTTTAGCTGTTTCTTTTAAGAGCAGGACTTCCTTTTCTGCCCGCCGCAGACTGTCGAGCATCACGACTGTATTACCGAATTGTTGCAGGTCCGCATTATAAGGCATCAGGTCTTCCATTCTCGTGTTGTTAAACACAAGAATACGGGCGCTTCGGGAAATGACCTGTAGGTTATAAATCGAACGGTTACCGGCTCTCCGCATGATAGCAGGGGTAATGGCATTGCCGCTTATATAAAAATTGACGGTTGCATCATCGCCTTTGGTATTGAGAATATAACCCCTGACAATACCTTCCAGAATAATGAATTCGGACTTGACAATATCCTGTTCCTGCTCCAGGTACTGATCTGCATCCAAATGAATGAGTGCTGCCGCGCCCAATAATAGTTCGGCAGTAGGTTCGGAAATAGGGGAATATACGGACAGCGCTTTTTGTATAATTTCTTTCATATTGCTATTAAATTACCTTACAGGGTGTGGATTGTCTGATGCTTTTAATTGTTGTGTTAAAAGGCTATTGGCAGTTTTGTTCAGTGCGGGACAGGTTATGGGGTTTAAAAATTACTAACGTGGCAATGCCCCAAATGGTAATCAGCATACCCATGTAGTTAGAAATGTTCTGGTCGTTAAAATCTGCCAGAAAAACAATATCTACGGTAGCATGAAAAATGGCGCAAACCAGTATGCTTGCTTTGGAAGAGTTGTAGAACCAGGTAAGCAGCACACTACCCGTGAGCAGGCTGAATACCCAGCCGAAGATACCAGCTACATCCATATCCATAAAGCCCGGACGATACAAAAATAGTGGCAAATGCCATATTGCCCAAAATACAGTCAGGATAATACTTGAGGAGAGTGCATTAAATGTATATTGCAACCGGGGTAACGCAAAGCCACGCCAGCCCACTTCTTCGCCCCAACCAAAGAAAAACAGGTTATATAACAGGAACCCCGCAAAACTGAACTCAGGGAACTCTTTTGCTGCAAATAGACCGGATAGTGCCAGCGGGTGCTGATTCACCAGATAGTTGATTAAAGAGGCCATAAATGCCAGCAGGAAGGGGCTAAGCAAAGCTATGACCACATACAACAGCGGCCTGACTTTGATCATACGGCGGAAAAGATTATTTATTCCTTCCCCACCTTCAAATATCCAGGTGGTAATAAAGGAGGCTATCAGCGGTCCCAGGCCACCTATGCCGTGGTGAAATGCCAGCACCGGTAAGCTTTTAATGCCCAAAGCCGGGCTATATAGCGGAAACCAGATTAACCAGCTTATAAGGTAGGCTAAAGTAAAATAGACACCCAAAGGCTTGATCCGGGAAACTTGTTGATCCATGTCAGGTTTATTTCTGTTTGTCTTTAATGCATTAAACACCTTCCAGCCAGTGCCGGAGCGCTGAAGCCCTCGCTTTGCTGTTGAAAACCAAACGGTAACACTGCATCATATATCCAAACCAATACCTGTATTCTTATTTTGGACTGATGATTTTGGCTGCTAGTTATTACTCATTTCCAACATATCAGCATCGCTATTTTTGATTTCAATTTTAATTGTTTAGATGATGAGGCAACGTTAAATTTTAAACCCAAAATGTTTTGGGAGGCCAACAAAATTATTAAAAAAGAAATAGATGGAACTCCCTCTTTTGATCCGGGTACTTGATGGGGGCTGGTTCTGTTTTAAGAAGGTTTGAGAATTGAAATAGGAGTCCATGACCTGAAATGATTCTGACTGTAATTGCTTCGGGACTGAAACCTTTTCTACACAAAGGGGCTTTTTTCTGCCACTTTTTAAAGCATCATTATTTATCATCGGAGATACTTTTCAAAAATAGGGTATATTTTTTCTGCAAAAGAAAGAGCCGCTGATGTCATCAGCGGCTCTTTCTGATTTCTTATGTAATTAGAAAGCAAATTTTCCATTTGTATTTTTGCTTTCGTTCACGGGTGTAATGGTTTCGATAACATCCCAATGTTCTGCAATTTTACCATGCTCTACTCTAAACAGGTCATAGAAAGAACTATGATGGCCCCCTAACTCTCCCTCACTAACAACAAGGACAAAATTACCTTCACCTAAAACTTTGTGAATTTTGCTGTATTTCATTGTAATGCCAGCTTTTGCCATTTCACCAAGTGCCTTTCCTAAACCAGAAAGCTGGTCGGGAATCTGTGGATTATGCTGGATATAATTATCACCGTTAAAATAACCGGCTAACTTATCCATTCTGCCGTTTACAAGGATATCATTAACGAAAGATCGAACCAAGGTTTTATTTGCCTCTGTTTTTTCCAGGTCAGTAACTGTTGTTGCGCCATCTATCATAGTGTGACCGCTGGGATTTGGTTCTTTTGGTGTTTCCTGTAGGTTATCCCAGTGTTCAACTATTTTACCATCCTCAAAGCGGAAAATGTCAAAACCTATTTTCGGCCCAAAAAAATTATACTCGGTGTGAGCGAAAACAAAATTTCCATCCTGAAACACCCTGACAGTGTTTACCTTGGCCGACCCTTTTGGCAGTTGGGAAAGCAAAGCGCCAAATCCCGCAAGGCCATCAGCAACTGCCTGATTATGTTGTTTGTAATTATTCGCATTAATAACTGCAACCGGCTCCGATGTGCCCGTTTCGATTGCTTTTAGTAATTCAACTACTTGCTGCTTATTCCTCTCTTTTTTATTTTTAGTGACTTTTTCCTGAGCAGTGCATACAGAAACACTTCCAATTAATGATAATGCCAGGGTGGCTCTCTTTAGAAAATTCATTGTTTAATTTTTAAAACTAAAATCATGAGTACAATCCTTGTATTTTGTCTCCTATATATTTGACAACACAAATCTCGGCAGAATTCAAACTGTTGAAAAGGTAAAAACAGGCATTTAAATGATACTTTTACGCCATCACAAAGTTTTTCATAACTTATAGCAACCAAAAAGGAAGGCCCAAACAGTATAAACCGTTCGGGCTTTAATAAAAATCAAAAATATGAGTCGAAAATGAACAATTTCCAGCTCATAGAGAGTCGGTTGTTACAATTCCTTCTCAGCTTCACATTTTACTTTAAAAGCAAAACAAAAGACGGAACAGCAAATGCATCTTCTTATTTGAAGGGGTTAATGGTTTGTAGACGCCGTAATTGCCAGGTAATGGCCCAGGAACTTCAGAATACAAGCCAACAATGCTTACATCACTTTATCACTGTTGGTAAGTGGTGCTATTCGAAGTTGATGGATAAGATAACGTTAGATTTCTGGCATCTTTTACAACGGTGTGGACAGGAAGATGATACTTGTTTTATAGTTGATGATAGCGGCAATCCTAAAAAGGGGAAGCTCTCTGTAGGGGTGAAAAGACAGTACTGCGGCCAGCTTGGAAAAACTGACAACAGCAAGGTTGGTGTGTTTGGAGCTTTATGCGGAGGTAGTCTTGTCAATCTCGTTCAAGCCAGATTGTCTTTAGGACCAGAAGCCACTAAAATTGATCTTGCGAAAGAAATCATTGATCACGTAGTACTAAAATTAAAGGTGAAGGTAAAATGGGTCTGCTTTGATGCCTTCTATGGGCGGGATGCAAATCTATTGTGTTATCTGATAAAGATAGGTTTACCGTTCGTAGCCGATGTTCACGAAAGCCATGGTATCTGGCTGGAAGCATTCCAAATGAGAGTGCCAGTGAGCGTACCAGGAGAAAGAGTGGCCTAAGAATGTTTACGCACGACCAAACAAAGCATCAATATCAATCCGAAAATACATGTCCGGATTGAAAAAGAAGGATTGGAGCTGGATGAAAATACGCCACCAAAGCAAAGGAAAGCAACTGTTTGCCTGGTTCCATTGCAGGGAGGTTTATATATTCAATCCATTAACAGAGAAGCGTCAGGCGCTTCAATTATTGATTGGAAAGGATGTTGATGGCACTATTAAATATAGCCAGTGCTATAAACCTGGAGCATCAATAAAAGAGTTGGCTTATATGCAATGCAAGCGGTTCTTTATTGAAAAATCATTTAGAGAAGGTGAAAAAGAATTAGGACTAAATGAGTATCAGACCCGAAGCGCTCAAAGCTGGCATAAGCACATGGCTATGGTGATGTTAGCGCAACTGTTTCTGAACAATCAAAAGCTCCTTTGCTACGATGAAAAGGTGTGGGTAACAACATAAGATATCATTTTATTGATAAGATCTGTTCTCAGATTGACATTGAGATCGATCCGAAATATCATAGACGGTTTTCTTGCAAAACAGCCACCAGATTATAAAAAGCTGAAGAAATTACTTTTTATTCGTATCTGATCAAATAGAGTTAATATAAAACAGACAATAGATGAGGCGGAAAAGAAGCATGTGTCGCCACCTCCTTCGCATAATGCCTCCACTCCACCTTCTAGAAGAAGTACTCGACCTGATATACCCAGGAAGACTAATAATTCTTCTGGTCAAAGTAGTACCCAAAATCAAAAATCAAAAAGTAATAATTCCAGAGGACAATCGAATGATTTGTTGCCTAATTTTTCAACTTTATAATTAAAAAAAATGAATGTGAAATTATTTCCAATTACAACTTGGGAAGTATCTACGAAACTTAGCAAGGAGGAAATTCTCAAAAAATTATCTGATTCAACCGTTAGTAAATCTTGGAAGATATCTATGAAGGGTTTGTTTCAGAATGTAAATTTTACGAGTCAGCCAACAACTGATGGATTCATCTTAGTGATAGGGAATTATGGTTTAAGTTATGCAAAGAATCCTCTCCGTCCTCCGGTGAATGTTCATTTTTCCAATGAAAATAATTTAACATTATTAAGTTGCACACATAGACTTAGCAATAGTACTTTTGCTCGACTATTAATATATTATTCTATCTTTATTGTCATTTCATATTTTATGGGATTTAAAGATAATGATTGGATAGGGATAATTATTCCTTTAGGAATGATAGTAGTCCATTATTCATTAGTATTATACAACTTTAATAAGCAACTATTTAATTATGAAAACTTTATAGATGAATTAATAAAGGACTAAACGATAGCTTTTTTACCCTTTTCAAAAATGCCTTCAGATTTTCTTCTGAAGGTATTTTTGTATTACCCGAACAATAAATGAAATCCAATAACCCAGCCAATATCTGGGAAAGCCCTGCTTATATGACCAAAGAGAAGGAGCTTAATAATGAAATAAGCAATAGAAATACTGGTAACACACATAGTGGACAGGAAGATAAAACCTGGTATGTGAGAGATACGACAGGTAATGTGGCGATCAAATTGGTCCCTAACTAGTTTCCATTGGTTTCAATTGCCTGCAACACCGTATGTAACGACACTGCATCATAAAACGTCGGTGTATTACGAGTACCATTCCTTATATCCCCAGCTATCAATTCATATATCCTTTTTACATTTTCCATTACTGGGTTTTCCGGAGCAGCGTTTAATAATTTCAATGCCTTATCCCCGGGTCCGGCACCATAAATAGAAAGCTGGGCTAATTGCCCATGTCCAATATTTCCAGTTACCTGTATATCTCCTTCAGAACCATTGATCTCCCAAAGAAAATTAGTGGCTTTAGATATTCCACCACGATAATGAATGGAAATAGCTGCACCACTTTTCAAAGTACCAATTACCATGATTTGATCTTCGGTGTTTTTAGGTTTTACTTCTCCGGTATCCGTTAGTTTAACAGTTGAATAATTACTGGTCATACGTGAAGAAAGTTGATCAAAACCACCGAGAACTTTAATCAAACCTGCCAATGTATGCGCCAGAGGAATTGTGAGCAAAGTAGCGCCATTATTCTTATCATACATGTAATAAAAATCCCCGACAGTTTCATTGCGCCATTGACCACCTGAACCAATTAATGAGGTAGATAGTACTTTCCCAACAAAACCATCATTAATAAGTTGCTGCAGATAAACTATCTGCGAAGAAACCACCATCTGCGTTCCTACAACAGCAACTAAATTCTTGTCAGTGGCTAATGCAGCCAGCTCTTTTACTTCTTTCAATCCGTTGCCCAGTGGATGTTCACAATATATATGCTTACCTGCTACTATCGCATCGCGTACCAGCTCATAATGATAGGGAACTTTGACGGTCACTAATACAAGATCTATTTCATCCGAATGTATTAACGCCTGGGCATTTTCAAATGCATACGGAATTTGTAATGCATTGGCAGTGCGCTGCGCACTTTCGTGTGTAGAATTCGCCACACCCTTGATTTCAAAATCGTCTGTCAGCATTTTCAATGCCGGAATATGTGATCTCGATGCCCAATGGCTATCTGGATTTAATCCTATAAATCCAATACGAATTTTATTTTTATTCATTTTATATTGTTTAAATTCATATTGCAATATTAATCCTGAACAAGGAAAATGCAGGACAGACAATTTTGTATGTATGGCTATAAAAGAGAGCTCAACAAATAATATCAATCGTCAATTTCTTACAGAATGTAATTTGACTTATGCCTTTCAATTAATGGGTGGCAGATGGAAACTTCCTATTTTAATGCATGTGCATAAGGGATTAAAACGATTTGGTGAATTAAGAAAAAGTATCCCTAACATTACAGAGCGAATGCTGATACTTCAATTGAAAGAATTAGAAAGAGATGGATTGGTTAATAAAACAGAATTGGAGTATACAGTAACGTATCTCGGAAGAGAATTGATTCCTGTTTGTATTGAATTACATAAATGGGGAGGCAAGCATAAACTGGTCTTTCATGGTAAAATAACCGATTTAGAGCCCCGGTTTTAATCCTTCATATTGTCATTCAGCGCCCATTGGGCATAAAAGAGGCTATCACAAGTAAGACTAAGGAGGGCGTAGGATACTCTTTTAGTAACACAGAAAAAGCAACTCTCCCCTTTGTAATCCCATTGCATATTTTTAAATTTATGACCATGTAATGGAGGGAACTATATGTCGCCTTATGATTATTATAATGATGAAATGTTGCTTCCACTGATAGCAGAAGGTGATGAATCCGCTTTTACAGTGCTTTATCACAGGTATTGTGAGAAAATATATTCCTTTTTGCACAGGATGACAAAAATCCCTGAAATTGCAGAAGAATTAACCTCTGACATTTTCACCGGTCTTTGGACAGGACGGGAATTGCTGGTTGAAGTCAGGAATGTAAAGGCATTTCTTTCGAAAGTCGCTTATAACAAAGCCATGGATTTTTTCCGCCTCACGGCTCACCGCCAGCAATTACAGGCAGTAGTGGCGGCACAAATGGCTGCAGGTACTGTAGCAGATGCTGATTTCAAACTGCTGGAATCTGAAACCAAACGCATATTACAGGAGGCCATCAACAGCCTAAGCCCACAAAGAAAACGGATATTTATTATGCACCGGGAACAGGGCATGACACATGAACAAATTGCACAGGCACTTCAGTTATCTCCCGAAACAGTCAAAACAACCATGTCAATGGCCCTCAAAAGCTTACGTGCGTTTTTATCCCAACATGGCCTGAAAAGTATTGCAATAATTTACTATATAGACTATTGGAAATAAATTTTCCTCTCCAATACCACTCCACTCATTTTTAAACGTCTTATTATATAAAGGTCACCTATTATGGAAATATTTCCTGAAAGATTTGCATATCTCTTTGAAAGATATTCGACGGGGAAAGCTACGCCGGAAGAGCAAACGGAATTCTGGACAGCTATTGCTTCCTTCAGGGATGAAGATAAGGTGGTAATAGAAGCCCTGATGCAGCAATGGTGGGATAAAAGGGACGACGACCATACTATTAATAATAATATAGACAGTGAAAAAATGCTTAGACGTGTATTTTCTTCCGGTAATAACCGGGTTACAAAACCGCGTTTAAGATATTGGCCTGCCGCAGCAGCTGTCATATTCCTGTTCATAGCCGCAGGGGCCTATTGGAATTGGCAACGGCAAACGGATCCCCGTAAGAATATACTCGCTGCCACTACCCACGATTTGCCGGCAGGTAGTACCGCTGCTACCCTTACTCTGGATGACGGCAGCAAAATTAAGCTGGACAGTACCCACCAGGGGCTGCTCACCAGGCAGGGGAATGCATTGGTCAGAAATAAACAGGAAGGATTAATTTATGAAGGGCAGCCAGGTGGAGCAGTAAGATATAATATTCTCACAACTTATAAAGGTGAACAATACCCGGTTACATTGGAAGATGGTACCAGGATCTTGCTGGATGCCTCTTCTTCCCTGAGATTCCCCGTTACCTTTGATGCGCATGAACGTCGTGTAGAGATAACAGGCAGGGCCTGGTTTGAAATTGCGCCGGTAGCAGGAAAGCCGTTTTATGTCATTAACGGTGATAAAAAGATTGTCGTACTGGGTACTAAATTCAACATTACCGCCTACAACAATGAAAATACAACATGGATCACGCTGGTCACAGGTAGCATCAAAGTAGAAACTGGTAAGGCGTCACAATTATTGACACCCGGACAGGAAGCCGTTATTCATAATGGTACTGAGCAGATACAAGTGAACAATCAGGCAGATGTAGAAGAAACCATTGCCTGGGTAACCGGCAACATCACCTTTCATAACGCTGACATCGCTACTATACTACACGAAATAGAAAGATGGTATGATGTACAGGTAATAATAAAAGGGACTTTGCCCGATAAAAAATATTATTT
>Ga0316604_10002866_pt1 | contig 12689 bp, 11 predicted proteins | sample OWC_soil_day20_C_FD_207650 | JGI IMG/M metagenome (GOLD analysis project Ga0316604, IMG submission 207650) | Wetland soil microbial communities from Old Woman Creek delta, Ohio, United States - OWC_soil_day20_CT | ecosystem: Environmental > Terrestrial > Soil > Wetlands | place: USA: Ohio... | reverse complement strand
CTAGGGTCCATATCCATAAGCAAAGAATATTTTAGAAAGATTAACAGACAAAAAGACATTGCACCAAAGGCACCTACTCTGCTGTCTTTCATAATCTCTAACATTCTTTCACGAGATTTTCCTGAGAAAACACCATCAATGGTATCCATTAACCCATCACAATGTAATCCCCCAGTCAATATGATTTCAGCCAAAATCAATCCAATTGCCAGAAGGTGCATCGGTACATTTACTCCCCAAAACCCTTGCGCTCCATACGCAATCCCAGCTAAAAGTAAACCAATAATCCCACCAATAAGAGGAAAATATTTAACGCTCTGACTGAAGCTATCTGGCGACCATTGAGTTTGCGCTTTGATTGGAATTCGTGTCAAAAATTGAAACCCGGTAATAAAATCGCCAATCACATTTCCAAACAACTTTTTTGCCTCCCTCATACCTTGCTGCACTTTCCATAATATAATCATTCCGTAACGTGAAGTTTCTTTCCTTCTTACATTTAGACATTTAGCAATTTTTTTTCGTAATATGTTAATAAAATTTCATAATCTGATGTACTCTTACAACTAGCAAAGTAAAATCATATATAGGTTCTCCCTTGTTATCTTGTATTGATTTATTGCTCAATCACCAAAACTAGCCATAATAACCCTTGCTGAAATAAAATAGCAATGTTATGGTTATTTTAACTACGCTGATATAAGGAGGTTAACAAAAAAATGAACAAAAAAGTCATTGAATATTTTATGACACCTATAAGCATTTTAGGCGTTGGCTGCTTGGATCAAATCGTAAACTATATAAAGCCTATGGCATTTCGCAAGGCTCTTATTGTAAGCGATAAAATACTAGTGGAAATGAAATTAATTGATAAATTAACAGATGTCTTAAAAAGTGCGGGTGTATTTTACATCATCCATGATGATGTTTCCCCTAATCCAACAATCCCGCAAGTGGATTATGGCTTAAAATTATTTCAGGATAATGGTTGTGATTTTCTGATTTCCTTTGGCGGAGGTTCACCTCATGACTGCGCTAAAGCCATTGCCTTACTCGCAACCAATGGAGGGGAGATTAAAAACTATGTAGGACTTAATAAATCCAAGAAGACCTCTGCTCCTTTAATTGCCATCAATACGACTGCCGGCACTGGCAGCGAATTGACTCGTTTTTGTGTAATTACGGATGAAAAAAACCACATAAAAATGACCATTACTGATTGGCATGTAACGCCGATTATCGCCGTAAATGATGCAGAACTGATGTTAGGAATGCCACCCAGTCTTACTGCCGCTACAGGAATGGATGCATTGACTCATGCGATTGAAGCCTATGTATCAACAAATGCCACCCCTGTCACAGATTGTAAAGCTCTAAAAGCCATTGAACTGATTGCGGGTTATCTTAAAGCTGCCTTTTTAAATGGCAGTGATATACATGCAAGAGAAATGATGGTTTATGCCGAATATTTGGCTGGAATTGCCTTTAATAATGCCAGCTTAGGCTATGTACATGCTCTAGCACACCAACTAGGCGGAATGTATAACTTGCCCCATGGTTTAGCCAACTCTATCATGCTGCCTTATGTTGTCGATTATAATCGCCATGCTGTACCTCATCACTATGCTGCCATTGCCCGTGCTTTAGGTAAGGATACTAAAGATCTATCTGACGAAGCTGCGGCTTTGCTGGCAGTAACAGCAATTAAAGAACTAGCTCAGGATCTTAAGATCCCCAAGACCCTCTCTGAAGTACGGGGATTTAATGAAAAAGATATTCCAACTCTTGCAGCAAACGCTCTCAAAGACATTTGCTGCGTAACCAATCCTCGCCAAGGCCCTCAGGAGGAAATCGAAGGTATCCTCAGATCCGCCATCTAAGGAAAATACTCGGGATCTTAAAAATAAAACATTTTGAACCGCGAAGCTGCGAAGATTACGGTAAACTTGCTTTACTTATTAAAAATATCATTTCCAATTTGATCCAAGAAGAATCCCTTTTCGGCTCAAAATTGCAAAACAATAATATTCCATGGTGACACAAAATAATACAAAGGGAATTGTAATCTTTTATCCAATAAAGACAATAGATAAGGAAAAGACTAAATCGAAAAAGGATTGGGAGGAAATTTTATGTGGCTTGGCAAAGTGGTAGGAACAGTTGTAGCCCCGACCAAAAATGAAAGTTTAATTGGTAATAAATTGTTAGTGGTTCAACCCTTAAATTTAGACGGAATGAACACCATCAGCCTGCAAGTTGCTGTAGATACTGTAGGAGCAGGCAATAGCGATACGGTGTTAGTATCTACTGGAAGCTCTGCACGACGGGTAATGAACAACGACAATAGTGCAGTTGACGCAGCCATTGTCGGAATTGTAGAAAATATCGATTTAGAAGGTATTTCTAAAGCACAATATTGGGTGCAAAAAGGCTAATAGGAGAAGAATATGCTGACAACCTACAAAACATTGCAAGACAAACTCCAGGAAGTTCCATGGGACCCTTCTGAAAAGGGAGTCTGGATAAAACTCATTGACCCAACAGCAGAAGAAATCTTACAACTGTCAGCTGCAGCTCAAATTCCCGAATACTTTTTTCGCTTTGCAATTGATGAAGATGACTGTCCTCGGATCATCGTGGGACAGAACTGTATCCTTGCTATTATTCACGTACCTCTTTCTCGCGGTGAGGATCGTTATGAAACCTCTCCTCTTAGTATTATACTAACCCCACATACAACTATCACCATAAGTAATGATTTGGTGCAGATACTCCCTGAGCATAACGATGGAAGCCGATTCTTATTCGATACAGCCAAGAGAACTCACTTCTTCTTTCAGATCTTATATCATGCAGATACGGTATTTTTAAAGTACATACGCAAAATCCGCAGGCGGACCGATGAGATTGAACTTAGCCTGCGTAAGTCAACAACGAACGAAGAAGTATTTCAGCTCCTTGATTTGGAAAAAGGACTCACCTATTTTACCGCTGCCCTGCGTGGCAATGTAATTGTGGCTGAGACGATACTTCGTATGCGTTCGAACCCTCAAATGCGCCATTTGCTGCAAATGCACGAAGAGGATGAAGATGTCTTAGAAAGTGTTATTATTGAAAATAAACGGGCATTGGAACTCGTGCGGACATATAGTGAAATTCTAAGCAGTATGATGGATGCCTTTTCTTCTGTTATCAATAACAATCTAAATCATATTATGAAATTCTTGGCTTCCGCAACGATCTTAGTCTCTATTCCAACGATGATTTCAAGCTTTTGGAGTATGACCCTACCTGTACCTGGAAACGATACAGCGATAGGTTTTTGGCTCGTTTTACTTCTTGCCCTTACTACAAGCTGCTGCGCTGGTCTTTATCTTAGAAAAAAGGGAATATTTTAATCATCATGGGATGATATATGCAGGAAAGATGGCTTATGATCTAGAAGCTCTGTGGTAATTAAAAAGGAGGTTATACAATCATGACAAAAAGGATCTTATTGTTAACAGGTGACTGTGCAGAAGACTATGAAGTGAAAGTACCTCAACAGGCATTAATGATGCTAGGCTATCAAGTGGATGTCGCCGCTCCAAACAAAAAAGCTGGTGATACATTACAGCTAGTCGTACATGATTTTGTAAATCTAGATACCTATATCGAATTAACTGGTCATCGTATCCCTGTAGATATAGCAGCTGCTGATGTAAATCCCGATGATTATGTAGGTCTCGTCATTCCAGGCGGACGGGCACCTGAATATATTAGAATGTATGATGAAAGCATTAACATTGTTCAAGCATTTTTCACAGCAGACAAACCTGTTGCCGCTGTTTGCCACGGTGCGCAGCTCCTCGCTGCTGCTGATGTATTATCCAATCGCAATGTTACCTCTTACCCTGCATGCTCTGCAGAATGCCGTCTGGCCGGAGCCACTTGGCAAGATCAGCCTGTTGTCACCTGCGGCAAATTAGTCACCGCTCAAGCATGGCCTAATCATCCTGCTTGGCTCAAAGCTTTTGTTGGCTTGTTAGGTGCTCAGATTACAATTTAATTCACTAGAAGGTATCAGTAGTAGTATGCTGATACCTTTATTTTTTAAATATTTCATATTTTTATCCACCAAAATACGTCCACATATAGGACGTATTTTCCATCTACAGTGTACTATTAGTGAAAGTATTACCTTAATCTAATCTTTTTGTAATTCATATTGTTATAATTGTTTTACTGTAGCGAACTTGAGTTTCCTTCCACAATTTCAAATAATTCTAAGGCAATCAATCCTAATTTTAAGGCTGATTGCCTCCTTTCTAAAAGAATGATAGAATAAATCGTCTTCTCAGAGAAGACAATTCGAAAGGAGCGATTTATATATGACCCAAGATGATGCAAAAAAACTCCGATGGTATAATCTTGCACTTATGGTTTTTGTCATGGTTTGGGGTTTTGGCAATGTGGTTAATAACTATGCCAACCAAGGACTCACAGTTATTGTTTCGTGGATACTCATTATTTCATTTTACTTTGTTCCTTACGTGCTCATGGTAGGAGAAATGGGTTCGACATTTCAAGAAGGTAAAGCAGGCGTTAGTACCTGGGTTGCTTCTACTATGGGACCATTGCTTGCCTATTTAGCTGGCTGGACTTATTGGGTAGTACATGTTCCCTATCTTGCCCAAAAACCACAGCAAATTTTAATTGCCTTAGGCTGGAGTGTATATCAAAACGGTACTTTTATTAAAACATTCACTCCCATGATATTACAGCTTACAACATTGGTTTTATTCCTCTTTTTTATGTGGATTGCATCTCGAGGTATTACATCCTTAAAACGCATAGGCATGGTTGCTGGTACTTCAACGCTAATCATGTCATTTATGTATGTACTCTTAATGCTGGCAGCCCCTTCTCTTAGAGGAGTTCCCATAGCTACCACTGATTTAAGCTTACATACCTTTATCCCCAATTTTGACTTTACCTACTTTACCACTATCTCCATGTTGGTTTTTGCGGTAGGCGGATGTGAAAAGATTTCGCCATATGTAAAAAACACTTTCAATGCAAGTAAAGAATTCCCTAGAGCCATGATTATTTTAGCAGTTTTAGTTGCCCTCTCGGCACTTCTAGGCTCACTTGCCATGGGCATGATGTTTGATTCTAATAATATTCCAAAAGACTTAAAAATGAATGGTCCATATTATGCTTTCAAACTATTAGGGGATTATTATGGCGTTGGCAACTTATTCCTTGTTTTATATGCAATTACAAACTTTCTTACCCATACCTCTGCATTGATATTTTCAATTGATGCACCACTTAAAGTATTGTTAGCAGAAACCGATTCCAAATACATTCCTAATGTCTTAAGCAAAACCAATAAGTATGGTGCACCAATTAATGGCTATAAAATGACGGCGGTATTAGTCGGTATCATTATTATCATTCCCGCACTGGGAATTGGTAATATGAATGATCTCTATAACTGGTTACTCGATTTAAACTCTATCGTAATGCCGCTTCGCTATCTATGGGTATTTGCAGCATATGTAGCTGTTCGTCGTCTTATCGGTCAGTTTTCTTCCGATTATACCTTTTTGAAAAACTCTTTCTTAGCAAGGGCGATTGGCTTATGGTGTTTCCTCTTTACCGCCTTCGCTTGTATCATGGGTATGTTCCCGAAAGGCGTGCAGCTTTATACCTCACAATGGTATTTCCAATTGTCCCTTAATTTATTGACACCTTTTGTCCTTTTAGGCTTAGGGCTCATACTGCCTTCAATCGCTAAATGGAGTAATCGGAAAGATACTAAGACAATTTCAAACTAAAAATGAAGAAGCTGTTATGATTTTTTCATAACAGCTTCTTTATTTCTAAAATAACAGGACTAATGCTATAATGATTTTAAAACGGTTATCGTAATAAAAAATACTATGAGGTGAATAAAATGAATCCTTCTAAAGCAAAAATTACTTACTTATTCCATAGCGGCTATGCTGTGGAAACAGCAAATCATTTTATTATTTTCGATTATTATCAGCCTTTTTCCGGTAATAAACGTAGTATCGCTGATGGAGTGATTACCAGCGAATTTCTAAAGAGCAAAAAAAATATAATGGTGTTTTCTTCTCATGCCCATGCTGATCACTTTGATCCAACTATACTAAAATGGGGAAAAGAGAACCCAAATATTCATTACATACTCAGCAGCGATATAAAGGTTAAGAGTGATAACCTATACTTCCATATTGTTTCTGCATATGAAGAATTGACAGTTGATAACATCGTCATTGAAACCTTTGGCTCCACAGATCAAGGCATATCCTTTCTCATTCAGGCAGATGGTATATCCATTTTCCACGCAGGAGATTTGAACTGGTGGCATTGGTCGGGAGAGGCAAAAGAAGAGCGAGATTATGCTGAAAAAATCTTCAAGGCGGAAATGGAAAGAATAGAAGGAAAGAAAGTGGATGTTGCTTTCTTCCCTGTAGACCGTCGTCTAGAAGAAGCATATTCCATGGGAGCAGAATATTTTGCTGAAAAACTCAAGCCTAAACTATTGCTGCCCATGCATTTTGGCAACGACTATGGTGCCAGTAAAGAATTTACCAAAAGAGCTAAACTACTAGGAATCACTACAACCCAAATTAGTCACAAAGGGCAAGAAATCATTTTTTCATAAGATAAAGAAGACTTGATTCAGATGGGTTTTAACTCCACCTGAATCTTAGTCGCACTTATCCAGGGACTTAGCCGCTCTTAACTCCCACTTATTGGAGATGGGAGTTTTAGAGCGGTTTAGTCATCGGATAAATAGTTCTCTTATTACGTGGCACACTATTCATAATGAAGACCATTTTTTTCAGGTAAACACGTAATCATCGAGGAGGTATATGATTTATTATGAAAAAAAGTAAGCCTGCCTATGCTCCCAATAAAAGAGGCTTTTTTGAGCAAAAGCCTCGATTTATGAAATCCTACTCTCAAAAGGATTACACATTATTGCCCGATCCAGTAAGAGATCCCATTGTATCAAACAACATTTCCAATGTAGAATTTGATTATACCTATGACCGTGGAGAACAAATATAAAATCCTACCAATGATATGAAAATAGGTGCGAAGAGTCATTCTTCGCACCTATTTTCTGTCATTGCGAGCAGGGCGAAGCAATCCCCTGCTTGCTAAGAGATTGAGATTGCTTCACTCTGTTCGCAATGACAAAACGAGAACGTTAACACAGAGAAATTCAAATTCTTCCTTTTTGTGTTCTTTGTGGTTCAAGGCACCCAGCCCCTCCAATTGATACGATTATAATTTACTACCATATCGGTTTTTCCGTGATCTAAGAACGCAATCATCTCATTGACTAATAACTTGGGAGCTTTAGGTATGGCATCGATGGTATCTCCTGCTATGTGGGAGGTTAACGTTACATTTTCCAGCTTTAAAAGGGGATGATCCTCGGGGATGGGCTCCTGCCAGAAGACATCTAATGCTGCACCTGCAATCTTCTTTTCTTGCAGGACCTTGATAATAGCATCTTCATCTAAAATTCCAGCCCGTGCTGTATTAATCAGGTAAGCACTTGGCTTCATGAGAGAAAGCAATTTTAGATTTACCAATTTTTCCGTTTCATCTGTTAATCGAATATGTAATGATACAATATCCGCTTCTTGAAACAATTCCTTGAGAGAAACTAAGTCAATCTGAATGCCTTCTTGCTCCAACCGATCTTTCGTAATGTAAGGGTCATGAGCAATCACCTGAATCCCCAGATTGCTCAATTTTTTTGCAACTAACTTTCCAATCGCACCTAATCCTAATAGACCAATCTTCTTTTCTAAAAGAACAGTAGTAAAGGCACTATTGGGAAAGGTTTTGAGCCATAGTCCTTTCTTGATAGCTTCATGACTCCGTGTTATGTTTCTGCATTCATTTAAGATTAGACCAAGGGTAAACTCCGCTACTGGCTCTGCATTTCGAATGACGTGAACCACAGGAATATTTCTCTTTGTTGCCGCTTCTACATCAATATGCTCTACCCCGCCCCTGCATGTAGCAATCAGTTTTAATTGCTTTGCATTGTCCAATGTCTCTTCTGACAATGGAGCAAAGTGGCCTAGAAAAATTTCTGCCCTTTCTAATTCTTTCATCATAGGCTCATATAACGCCCTCGCCCGGGAACCATTTTTCTCTAAATCAAAAATGATTTTCTGAAATTCTTTTTTGGTTGTTACTTCCCAATCAAATTTTACAATCTCTTTATCAATGCCTGGAAATAGTCTTTTTGCTTGTTCTTCCATATAGTCAGCACTTACTAAGGTGTCTCCTACTACTACGATTTTCATAATGTGCCTTGCCCATAATAGGCGTTTTTCCCATGCTTTCTTAAAAAATGCTTATCAAGCAGCACCTGATCAATCGCCTCAATTTCTTTATTTAAAGCACATGTATGAAGAGCCATTTTAGCAAGCTCCTCTAATACTACGCCATGATAAACAGCTTCATGAGCATCTTTCCCCCAGGAAAATGGGCCATGGTTCGCTACTAAAATTCCCGGAACATGAACAGGAACTCTTCCCTTCATAGTCTCTACAATGACGTGTCCGGTTTCATCTTCATAACGTCCTTCGACTTCCGCTGATTTTAATTTACGAGTACATGGGACCTCACCATAAAAATAATCTGCATGAGTCGTACCAAATGTTGGAATATTTCTGCCGGCTTGGGACCAAATCGTAGCATAGGTAGAATGGGTATGAACAATGCCTCCAATACCAGAAAATTCCCGATATAGCACTAAATGAGTGGGAGTATCAGATGAAGGCCGAAGCCCCCCTTCCACTTGGTTCCCTGCCAAATCCACTACTACCATATCCTTGGGTTCTAATTTCTCATACTCAACACCGCTGGGTTTAATGACAACCAATCCACTTTCCTTGTCAAAGCCGCTTGCATTACCCCAAGTATATAAGACGAGTCCTCTCTTTTGCAGTTCTAAATTGGCTTCCCATACTTGCACTTTAAGTTCCTCCAGCAAATGACAACCTCTCCTTTCACTTTTAGAATAAAGATCTCTCCACAGTAGGATTTATCTTTAAAAGATTATAAATAGTACCTGGCAGTAATCATTTCTGCTACTTCTTCTAAAAGTCCTAAATCATCCAGCATTTGCATCACACCGAACCGCTGACGAATTTCTTTTGCCGTAATCAAACTTAAACGGAAAGATTCTCTATCAAGCTTAAGATCCAAAGGACCCAGGTGTGATCCTGCATCTTCCATCATTTTACGGTAAGAAGAAGGCGAAGGCATTTTTAAGAAAACATGTTCTTTCATCTGCTCCCATTTTTCCACAATATGCTGGGCAGCTTCTTCGCGAGCCGCTTCATTAAAGTTCACATAGGGTTCCTTCTGTTTAATAATCTGAGGCGCAACATTACCAAATAATTGCTTTATATGGCTTTCCCATTTCTCCCGTGTAAACGATCTGAACTTTCCGTCCGCATATACTTTATGTATATCCAGCTGTAATAAAAATTGATATACATGAAGGATAATCTCTGTTCCGATCCCTACTTGATTGCCATGTAAGTGAGTTTCCTGCCCGCGAATGAGACCTAACATCTCCCAGGTATGGGATAAAAGATGTTCTTCGCCTGAAGCTGGACGAGAACTTCCTGTCATACCAATACACATGCCCGATAAAATTAAACCTTCAATGATACTGCGAATGGACTCTGGTGACCTTGTCATAATACCAAGAGCACTGGAAACGCACTGTTCAACAGCCTTTTCTACTAACTGGGCTGTAGTCTCGCAGTAATATTCATTATGAAGAATATTGGCTAATTTCCAATCTGCCAGAGCGCTGTATTTCCCTACAATATCGCCAAGCCCTGCATGAATCATATGAAATGGTGCCTCTTTCATAATGCTAAGATCGGCAATAATGGAATATGGATACACTGCATTATAGGTAACCTTAACGCCTTTGGTAATCATCGGTGACACCATAGAAGCATACCCATCCATAGAAGGCGCAGTACACACTACAATATAGGGAACTTTTGTTTCAAAACTGACATAGCGGGTAATATCATTCAGCGTTCCCGAACCGACAACGACAATTCCTGTTATATCTGAATTCATGGCTGATCGCAGCTGCTCTACTGAAGCTTCATCCGGATGGAGATGAGGATTGGAGAAAATCAATTTTTCCAGTTGGAAGGTCTTGCTAAGGATGTCTTCAACGTTTCTTCCTCCCGCCTCGTAGGTATTACAATCGGCAACCAGCAGCAATGTCCCTTTTGGAAAGGATTGCAAAGAATCGACAATATCCGTAAGGATGTGATTACCAATGCGAACATCGTTAATATCAATACTATGGGTTTTTCCGCAGGAACACACAAATTCCAAACCTGCCAACTCTTGCGGATTTTTCTGCAATAATTCATTCATATCACGAACCACCCCGTATTCTTATTTATATAACTTGTTACTTGTATAAAAGACTGCTGCAAGGAGCTCACTGGTGCTTCTTGCAGCACCTCTTTTACATTTTACATCATCCTGGGATTCAATTGGACTCCATTATTTTTACAATTTAACATACTTCTTGTAAGGCATTCTTTACTTCTTTAAGTGAGTCAAAGATCAGGGTTGGCTGTATGTTTGATCCCTGTAAATCTTCTAACTTCGTTTCTCCGGACAATACAAGAATTGTAATCGCATCATTGCCTTGACCGATAGCGATATCCGTATACAATCGATCTCCTACAAAAGCAATCTCCTCTGCCTTAAATCCAGTTTTATTTAAAATATACTGCAAAGTGTGAATGGACGGTTTACCAAAATACTCTGGTTTTACTCCCGTAGATGCGGTAATCATCGCACAAATTGACCCGCAGTCCGGAATAAAACCATTTTCAATCGGGCAATTAAAATCCGGATGTACCCCTAGAAAAACCGCACCATTTCTAATAAATTTGCAAGCTTTCGAGACATTCTCATAGGCTAAGGATGTATCAAAACCAACCACAACAACATCAGGATCCTCTTCTACTACATTAATATCAGCGTAAATAAAATCACTCTTTAAATATTCATTACCTAGGACAAAGACTTTTTTATTCTGCATTGTATTTTGTATATAATTGATGATAACTTGATTGGAAATCAACATCATGTCATCTTTTGCATCATACCCCATATTTCTTATCTTCTTCACATAAAATTTTGCATTTTTAGATGAGTTATTGGTAAAAAACTTGAACTGTATGTTTTTTTCTCCTAAGATTTCTAAAAAATCCATTGAACCATCTAACACTTTTTTTCCTAAGTAAACGGTTCCATCTAAATCAAGAATAAAGCACTTTATCTGTTTTAATACCTGTAAGTTACCCACCCTGCATCTCCTCTCTGCCTTTATGTATTTGCAGTTATTTCTGATTTTGCTTCTTCTGCCGTATTTTTTAAGGCATTTTGATCCAAATAATCATACACAGCTTCTTTGTTCTTTCTAAACGAGACGTACAAGACCAGATAGACTGCTACTGCAATACCAATCAATACTGGGGATTGACTGAGGAAAGCTAAAAAGACTAAACCCATCAACGGTTTTCCTAAGATATTAAAGCTGGTAATCAATAAAGCACCTACTGGTAAATGAACGCCTACGGATGCACAAATATCAGTGAACATGGGCGCTGTATAGGTACACATATACAAACCAGCACTAAACCAAATCGTACCTGTAATCAGCACTTTAAAGATATTGCCGTTTACCAGAGGTACAATCCCTTGCACCATGAAAGGCAATGCTAATAAATCAACGACGGGCAATACTTGATTACCTGGTAAGGCAAGAGCCATGAATACCATAATGGGAATGAGAATGATACCGGAAATTAAAGTCGCAGGTTCACCATAACCAGTCGCATCGTTTACGCCAAGATACCATTTCCGTGATTTACTGCCGTTCTTAACGGACTTTTTAGCAGCATCGGTTATTGGCAGAAAGGCTTGGGCAAATAAGCCTGCAACACGAGGAAAGATCGCCATGATCGCACTTGTAGCAATCCCCATTGTCGCAACCTGCCCCCATGCAGCTAATGTACCTAAGGCTTTGAAATTCCCCATGATGCCGATAAAAATGCCCAACAATAACCCTAGGGAAACGGGCTCACCAAAAAAGCCTAATTTTTTTTGCAGTTCTTCAGGGCTCAATTTAATTTTATTCAAACCAAACGCGTTTAAAATAGGGTCAAAGGCTACCGTGAACAGTGCCGCTTCAATATTATGCATAGCAATAATTGTACAATTAGGGTACTTATAATAGGTTGACCAGCGCTTGGCGATTAGCTCTGCGATGAGCAGACTATACATATTCAATAAAATCATACATCCTAATGATAGGATCATATTTTTAGTTACCATATAAATCATAGAACCCCATACCATATAGGAGTAATTATTCCATAAGTCACCAGGTTGAAATACATCGGTCCATCTGGTGAGAAACAGTACCGTCTGTACTAATAATCCAACTCCTAAGAAAATCATACCAGCTTCGGTAGAGTAAGCTACCAATGCGGTAGCCTGCCAGCCTACATCAAATACAGGAAGTTGAATCCCCGTATTTTCTACCATGCTTTTGACTACGGGTGTAATAATCGGTGTAAATGCATTCA
>Ga0316604_10002865_pt1 | contig 12689 bp, 12 predicted proteins | sample OWC_soil_day20_C_FD_207650 | JGI IMG/M metagenome (GOLD analysis project Ga0316604, IMG submission 207650) | Wetland soil microbial communities from Old Woman Creek delta, Ohio, United States - OWC_soil_day20_CT | ecosystem: Environmental > Terrestrial > Soil > Wetlands | place: USA: Ohio... | reverse complement strand
CCTTACTACATGTCCGCTTTTTCCGCCCGATTTTTCCATCAACTTAATATCCGTAATTTCCATCCACCGGTCGATTGCTTTGCTCATGTCATAAATCGTCATGGCCGCCACTCCCGCGCCGGTGATGGCTTCCATCTCCACACCGGTTTTGCCGCTGGTTTTTGCTGTGCATTGCAGCGTAATACTGGAATTTTCTTCATCCAGTGTGAAGGTAATGTCAACCGACGTCAGCATCAACGGATGACACATGGGGATCAAATGCGAAGTCTGCTTGGCAGCCATAATCCCGGCTACCTGGGCTACGCCCAGCACATCCCCTTTTTTTACCCCGCCGCTCTTTATCGTTGCCAACGTTTCAGGCTGCATTCGGACAGTCGCCTGTGCAGTAGCAACCCGCTCCGTATCTTGTTTTCCGCCTACATCTACCATACGGGCATGACCCGTTTCATTAAAGTGTGTAAAATCCATGATTACCCTCCGATCTGATACATTTTGCGTCGATTGCCGGTTCCCCAGCCCTCATCCATATGGTGACGATCCGGTTTTTTGCGGATTGTTTCACTGAATAGACGGGCAATTTCTTCATCGCTTGCATTATTTTCCAACGCTAATTTCAAGTTGACCTCGCCCTTATCAAATAAACAGCCCCGCAATTTGCCATCCGCAGTCATCCGGATCCGGTTGCACTCGGAACAAAAATGGTTACTCATCGCACTGATAAAGCCGATTGTTCCTGCACCACCCTTGATCCGAAACGATTTGGCCGGTCCGTTCCCTTTCGCTATAGGAGCTTTAAACAATTCATACCGTGTTTCCACAACTTGTCTTATTTCCGCCATACTAACCAAACGTTCTTTTTTGAAAAAAGGCAAATCCCCTACCGGCATAAACTCAATAAACCGTACATTCAACGGCATGTCATACGCCAATTTGGCAAAATCCAGGATCTCATCGTCATTGAAGCCCTTCATAACCACCGTATTAATTTTTACCGGTGCAAGATCCAATTTAAGCGCTTTTTCGATAGCGCGGGTCACATCATGCAGATTGCCGCGCCGGGTGATATAATTGAATTTTTCGGGCACAAAACTGTCCAGGCTGAAATTTACGCGGTTTAACCCGGCAGCTTTCAGGTCTTCCGCCATACCATCAAATAATATGCCATTCGTCGTAATGGCGATATCGGTGATTTGCGGAATTTCAGCGACCTGGGCAATGAGTTTTGTAATGTCTTTACGAACCAATGGTTCTCCGCCGGTAAACCTGACTTTACTGATGCCGACTTGAGTGGACACCTTTACGAGACGAGCAATTTGTTCTAATGTCAAGATATCTGAATGGCTCTCACTGGCAATTCCTTCATCCGGCATGCAATACCGGCATCGCAAATTACACCGGTCAGTAACAGAAACTCTCAAATACTCTATTTTTCGATCATAACTGTCTAACATGAACACTCACCCTCTTCCAACTCCAATTATCATAAAAGCACGTTTTACGCATCTAAGCTGTTGATGTTCCCCAAAACATGGGCGGATACCACATCACCAGGGTTTAACGGCCCGCTCCCGGCCGGTACATCCACAAAAACATTACATTCCATCATCGATTTCAAAGCGCTATTGTTCTGGATTCCGGTTAATTGAAAAGCTATATCCCCATCCTGCAGCAGCAAACGGGCCCGTAAAAATCTTCTCTTTTCGCTCGATTTTTTGAAGCCGCCTGCCATTTTTCCCTGGATCTTGGAATACAGATAATTTTTCTGGCCCATCATTTTTTTCAGCATCGGAACTACCAATAAATCGAAAGTAAGCAAGGCAGCAACAGGGTTACCCGACAAGCCGATAATCAATTTTCCGTCTTTAACAGCCGCCAGAATGGGCGACCCCGGTTTAATATCGACCTTCCAGAAAATTATTTCTGCCCCCAGCACCCGTAAGGCATCCTGTATCACATCATAATCGCCTACAGAAACACCGCCGGTAGTAATGAACACATCCGCTTGCTTCAGACCCTCGCGAATACGGGCGGCAACCTTTTCCTTACAATCCATTACTGTTCCCAACATAACCGGCTGAGCTCCCAAATCCAAGCAGCGCGCCTGCAGCGTATACCGGTTGCTGTCATATATTTTCCCCGGTTGAAGCGCTTCGCCCAGACTGATCAGTTCATCACCCGTGCTCAAGATCCCGACTTTAACCGGCTGATAAACCGGTACCTCGGCAATTCCCATACCAGCCAACAAGCCAACCAAGGCCGGTGAAACAACAATCCCTTGCTTGGCAACCACTTCACCAACCTTCACATCCTCGCCCGCATACACTACATTCTCTTGATATCGCAGCGGTTCAAAGACGGAAATGTAATTGCCCTGCCGCTCCACTTCCTCATATTTCACAACTACGTCGGTTCCTTCGGGCAGCGGCGCGCCGGTCATTACCTTAACCGTAGTTCCGGATGTAATCTTATTGGCAGCGACATAGCCCGCCGGAATCTCCTCCAGCACTTTCAACCGGACCGGCTGTGATGGCGCAGCGTCCACAGTATCGCTCGCCAATGCCGCATATCCGTCCACCGGGGAACGGTCAAAAAAAGGAATATTATGCCGCGAAACAACATCCCGGCTCAAAATTCGTCCTAACGCATCCATCAACGGGACTTTGCTGTCTTCCGGCAACGTAATTCTATTAAGCAGTACAGCTTGTGCTTCTTCTAATGGAAGATTTTGTTTCATAGTTTCTCCTACACCCCCGTGCCAAACGTGCAGTTTGGATAATGGCACACCGGGCAATGTAAACAAAGGCCGCCCAAGCCGAACTTGGCAATCTGCGCCTTTGTAATTTTTTCGTTGCTAACAACAAACGGCAGCAAAAGATCCAACGCCGATCGTTTTGAATACATTACACCACCAGGCAGTCCTAAAACCGGAATATCTCCCAGATAGCCTACCAATAGCATAGCGCCCGGCAAAACCGGCGTTCCATAGGAAATAATATCGGTACCGCTCTCGCGAATTCCTTTCGGAGTAACATCATCAGGATCTACCGACATCCCGCCGGTCGTTAAAATCAGTTCTGCTCCTTGGTCTGCCATTTGCCGAATGGCTTGCGCAATTTTAGCCGAATCATCCGGAAGAAATTGCTGATCAATCATTTCACAGCCATATTCCGCCATTTTTTTTTGTAAAAAAGGACCAAATTTATCCTGAATTAAGCCAGTATATACTTCATTGCCGGTAGTCACAACCCCGACTTTCAAAGAGTTCATCGGCTTAACTGTAATCATTTCCACGCCTTGACAGATCGTTTCAACCTGCTCCAGCAATTCTTCATCAATGGTCAACGGAATCGCCCGCAATCCCGCAATGCTGTCCCCTTGTTTGACAAGCTTCAAATTGCTGCGGGTAGCAACCATCACATCTTTGACCATATTGACCTGCAGCAGTATATCTTCATTGATGACACACATGCCATCATACTGTGCCGTCAACGTTATTTTCCCTTCAGACGGCGCGCTGCAAGCAAGGCCTTTGCCCTTTACCGCCGCGGCAATTCTGACCGCTGCATCATTTTCGTGGACCTTACCGTCCTCTTCTTCCCAAATATAGATATGTTCTTTTCCTAATTTTTTCAATTCCGCTATATCGGCCTTGGTAATTATATGCCCTTTTTCAAACGCTCTGCCTTTAAATTCTCCAGGAACTATTTTCGTAATGTCGTGACAGCATACGCAATTTTCTGCATCTTCTACGCGGACTGTTTTCATGTCATATCTCCTTCCCATTTCGACACACTCTGCTTCGTTTAAAAACCCGGCTTGCGCCGAGCTGTTGCAGCGGTGGCGGAAGCCAAGACCAAAAAATAAAACTTTCATGCGGAAAGCGCACAAAAGTTTTATTGAAAACTTATAAGGCGCCTCCTTTCCCATGCGGGAGGTAGTAAAATTTCTTTCACTACCCCGTGGACCTTCCGGTCCAGGCTGTACAACCATAGTTCGCTTTAGGTCATACGGCTCGGAGAGCTGGGTAATTCAATTATAAAGTAAACATCATACCATCATAAGCGGCCAACACCGTCGGATTATCCGTTGTAATTGCCTGTAAATCCTTTTCCGTAACCGGCTGGCTGTAATGAACCGATAAATGAGTGAGAATTGTACTTTTCGCCTTAACTTGCCAGCCAAGTTCAATGGCTTCCTCAATTGACATATGGCTGGCCGGAAACCAGTTATCGCCATAAAACGTCGCATCACAAACGAGCCAATCCACCTGTTCCACTTTTTCCGCCGTTTCTGCTGGAAGTCCGGCAGTATCGGGAAAATACGCCAATTTTTTATCGCCTGACTCGATCAAAAAACCTGCCGTTTCAACCCCGTGATTCGCCGGCAACGGCATAATGGAAACTTGATCCAGCTGATAGGCTTTGCCAAATTCCCACGGTATCACATCAAACACATCGTCCAAATCCGGGAAAGCCTGTTGAAACTGGATTACAGCCTCCGGCGGCAAATACAACGGCAACGCAGTTTTACGGTTTAATTTTACATAGTACTCCAATTCGCCAATGCCGCCAAAATGATCGTAGTGCCAGTGCGTGAGAAAAATTTTATCGATCGTGCTAATCTTTTCCCGCAACAGTTGAACCCGGAGGTCAGGAGGCATGTCAATAAGAATGTTCTCCCTTTCCGTACTAACCAAGGCCCCGCTGCGAGTTCTAGCAAGCCGCGGATTATTACGGGCTTCACAACAGCCTGGACAGTTGCAAAAGAAAGATGGCGCTCCGGGACCGGCCCCGGTTCCCAAAATTTTAAACACCGGCTTATTAATCATTTATTCTACACCCCATGAACTTCATTGCAGACGGCTTACACTCGCTCACATCAGGGCACTCATCACATTGCTGATCAAACGGGTAGGCAAGCTCAGAAAACGCACAGGCGACAAACCCATTTTTCGCGTAGAACCTGGCACTCTCGCCTTTGGCAACTGTTGTCACTGTATAACTGCCATCATCAAACCCTGGACCGTTGAGACAATATCTCCAAGGCTCCATCACCATGGCGGTTAACAACCGGCTGCCAATCCCCCGGCTATGCTCGGTCTGCCGCACGGCAAACACCAGTAAATGATACACATCATCATCGGTTTGCGCTAACATTCCACCGCCTAGTATTTCATTCCCTTGTTTGATTACCACGTGGTCCTCGATGTCGCCCGCAATATCCATGTCGCTTTCGATTAATATCGAACGAAGTTCCAGTTCATCATCCGGGACGGCAAAAATAATTTGGTAGTCCATCATCATTTACCTCTATTTTTTACTGTTCGGTTTGGGACAATTCCAACTTGATCGCTTTTTGCGGGCACTGGCCGACGCAAGTATAACAGGCACAGCATTTTTCCTCCGCCACGGCGCCTGCCTTGGCCGTATCGCCGGATGGTTTCATTTCAATAACCGCTTCCGGACAAAATGCTTCGCATAACCCGCAGCCGTTACAACGATCTTCATCAATCCGGACGGAAACGGCGTATGCTCCCGTTTCGCCGGATGAAATGCCGCTATCAATTACCGGCGGCATATAAATCTTTTTGCGAGCTTCCGGAATGCTCTTGACGGCCAGTTTTTTCAGTGATTCCGCCAAGGATTCCATTTGGTTGAACGGCACGGAAAGATATGCTTCAAAGTCATTGATATCACTGATCGCCCTAGCGCCATAGCAACCAAAAGAGATATTCATTTTTTGGCTTTTCATTACCTGCACAGTCAAATCCGCACAAGTTGAATTATATCCGGAGGTATGGAATACATGCCGTTCACCGCTTCCATAGCTGGACGCACAGCACAGCCACATGATCTGCTCCGGATAAATCGTGAAAATAACCACATCCGGTTCAAAATCGGCCTCTTCCAACGGGGCAACAACCGAAGCCCGGTATTCACCCGGCTCAAATTCAGGTCGGGAAGCAATCATTTTTTGCGCGCATTCAATATTCGGCAATTTTTTAAATAACAGGTACAACTCGCCTGACCGTAATTTCGGGGACATCGGAACGAGTCCCATGATGGCCGATCCATCAGGACAGGCGTGTTTGCTAGGTGGCATATACAAACTATTACCCCGCCGGGCTACTGTAATCGCTTGGCAATGCCGGAGCGGGAGAGCCGGCTCCGATACATTTTCAGGGATTGCTTCATCCGGTTTCAACAGTTTTATAGCAACAGGCGACCAACGCAATGTCAAGAGATCTTTAAACGTCTGTGCAAGTTCTTTGTTATTCAAATTCGTTCGTCCTTTCAATCTGCCATGATTTCTTCCCATATTTTTTCTCCGTCTGGACCGTTAAATATCTCTTCCATCCGTTTCTTAGCGCCTTTATAATCAACAGGCACATCCAATAATAAGTTCAACGCATGAATGGATTGGATTTCCGACGGATAACTGTCATATTTCAAAACGCAGCTTAAACAATATCCCACAAGCACATCGGCACCGGCCTTGCGGGCCTCATCCTGACGCGATTTTACCAATTCATCTACAATATCAGGGCGAAAGTGCGATAACTGCCCGCCGCTGCCGCAACAAATCGTGGTCGCTCTCGTATGTGTCATTTCTACCAACGGAAATCCGCGTTCGGTCAGCGCCTGCCGGACCTGTGTCCCAAACACACCGTCAAAGCGGTCCGGACAAGAATCATGAACCGTATACCGTTTCTTGTCGATCAGGTTTCGTTTGCCTAGTTTGCTAAAATCGATAACTTCATAAACCGTTTGGACAACCACGTCGCAAGCTTGGAATACGTCCCGCAATTCGTAATAACAACCGGGACAAGCAACAATGATCCGTTTTATACGGTGTTCCTGCAAAAATTCTTTGAGACGGGCATACAAATCATCCTGCCGTTGCAGCAAACCCAGTTGATTGAGCAGCTTGCCGCAGCAATCCGTCCACACACCCTGGCACTCGCAGCTATCTTGCAGATGCTTATAAATTTCTCTCGTCAATCCTGGTGAATATGTAATTAACGTACAACCCGGAAAGAACACGGTCTCAGCATCAGCAAACGAATTGACGTCACTATAATCCGTTCCGCAGGCATCGCGATATGCCTTCATCACATTCTTGGGCCGATCCGGTAACAAGTACCGGTATTCTGCACTGTCCAGTTCCCCGCTTTGGATAGCTTGCTGTCTTCTGGCGAGAAACATTTTCTTGGGGCTTAATTGCAGCGGGCAAGCAGTCTCACAGGCACCGCATAATGAGCAGCTTAGCGCTTCTTCCAACAAAACTCCCCGTTTTGCCATATCCAAAGGCGATTGCCCACTCTCCGTCAGTAACGAGCAGCAGCCTGCACAGCGCTTACATTCCACACATTTTTCTATGGTTTTAACCATGTCATTGTTTTCCATTCATATTCGCCCTATCTCACGATCTCGGTTTATTCCTGTTTACCGTTGTGGAGGCGTTGTCGTACTTTCCAAACCGATTTTTTCCATGATTTCAAGGGTATTCGCCGGAATCAGCACACTGTCATCATACGAAGCCGCTACTTCCAGCGCCCGCACCATCGGGATGATGCTGGCCAAATCGAGAGGAATATCGACATCCGGAGCCATGGATACTGTTGCCAACGGAATTTTCTTGTCTTTCGCTTTGGCCACCAGCATATCCAACGCGGTGATTCCATCCATGTTATAAAATACTTTGTAAAAATCAAACGGGGTTGTGCAAGTAAAACCGATGATAGAGAAACCGCCTTCCTGGCAGGCTCCCTCAACAATCGCTGCCCCGATCGGAGCAGTCAGAGCTTCTTTGTTAACCGCAACAGCTAACCCTTGCTCACTGGCTGCCAATTTTTTCATTTTAGTGAGGGCGCTCTGCAGCATATCCGGCTGCAAGCTGGGAATGTCGCCGCCGACAATCATAACGCTATCGGCGATCCGGTCCGGACTGCCCTGTTTCAAAATATAATCCGCAGAGTATTGGATACAGTCATCGAAAGTGCCGCCTTTGTCGGTAAACGTCCCCTTAATTTTCTGGCGGTCAGACGTTCTGGCCAAGAATTGTTCCAAATACTCCGGATCACCGTTTTGATTGTAACAAACCCATACATCACCGCAATCTGCGGCAATGCAGACATTAATCACATCCAACAAACAGCCTTCATAAAACGCCATCGCTTCTTCCGGCGTTAAAATTCCGCCTTTGTCAGTCGTCAAGCGGGTCTTGGTGGTGCCTAATTTCGGTACTTTGGAAAAAACAACGATTGCATTCTGCATTTATCTAATCTCTCCTTATATAAAAACCTTCAAGAAAATTCATTTCACATCATTATCATACTCGCAGTATAGATATGCAAACTTCATGCCAATATTTTTTTTTGCGGCAAAACGGTAACATTCCTTGTAATAAAACGATCGCCCTCACAACAACATGCCGCATGCTCCATTATTCTTTTTTTCTTTTTGAGAAAACTCTACTTCCCTAGTTTCATTTTGACACATTCATCATGAAATAGCAATTTGCATTCTTCGTACTATTCCCAAATATGCCTACGCGGAAATTTCATGGTAGATTTCCCGGCGTAGTTTGATGAATTCAATGTCGGTCTGGCACTTGTTCACTCCATCCGGAATAATAAATTCCTTTTTGATGGTTCCGGGACGAGGTGACATAACAATCACCCGTGTTCCCAGAAAAATCGCTTCTTCGATATCGTGCGTGACCATGATCATGGTTGTCCTCTCTTGCTTCCAAACACGCAATATCTCTTTTTGCATATTGAGCCGCGTCAATGCATCCAGCGCACCCAGTGGTTCATCCAACAAGAGGATCTCCGGTTGGTTGACTAGCGCCCTGGCGATAGAAACCCGTTGCGCCATGCCGCCGGATAATTGGTTCGGGTAAAATTTTTCCGTGCCGGCAAGCTCAACCAGCGCCAAATATTTTGCAATTAATTCTTTTTTTTGAGCTTCCGTATGATTATTCAAAGCGAGTTCGATGTTTTCTGCCACCGTCAACCAAGGTAACAGCCGATGTTCCTGGAATACGAGCCCGCAGTTCAGACTGGGAGCAGTTACCTTATTGCCGCTAAGATAGACATTGCCGCTATATTCGGTATCCAGACCGCAGATAATCCGCAACAAGGTACTCTTCCCACAGCCGCTTGCCCCCACAATGCTGACAAATTCATCTTTTTTCACGGTAAGGTCCACTTTTTGCAAGGCCGTCACAGTATGCTTCTTTACTTGGTAAGTTTTACTGACCTGTTCAATACGCAAGTATTCTGTATCACTCATTGCCTGTAAAGAGCTCCTTCCCCTTAACAATTCTTCCTTCTAACCGGAGCAATACGCTGTCCATAACCTTTCCGATAATGCCAATCGCCAACATCCCGACGATGATCCGGTCGGTTTGGATCATTGCTCTTGCGTCAGTCAGCATGTAGCCAATCCCGTGCATTCCGGCCGATAATTCGGCGGCAACCACACACATCCAGGCATACCCAAGCCCGGTCCGCAGTCCGGCAACAATATACGGTAAAGTCCCCGGCACCACTACTTTCATAATGAATTTTCGTTGCGGAATCTGCAGCACCTTGGCCAGCTCAACAAATTTGTTTTCTGTCTGCCGTATGCCACCTAACACATTCGTGAAGATTGGGAAAAATGAACCCAGTACAATAATAAACACTTTTGATCCTTCCTCGATACCAAACCAGAGGATCGCCAAGGGTATCCAGGCTATCGGCGGAACCGGACGCAATAGCTGAATTGTCATATTCAACCACGAAAAGATCCGTGTGAAAATACCCATAGCGCTGGCAAATGCCAGCGCTAATGTAGAAGCGATTAAAAAACCTTCGATTACACGAATAAAGCTAATTTGCAGATGCCTGACCAATTCACCGCTTGTCAGCATCTCCACCGCCGCTGTAAGAATACGGCCCGGAGAAGGCATGAGTATCGGATTTACAAGCCCCAGGGATGAAACGACTTGCCAAATTGCTAATACCAACAGCGGAAATATAATCCCTTGTTTTTCATCGTCTGCTTTAAACCAATATCGGTTATTTGTTTTGTCTGTCATCGATACTCCCACTTTACAATCCTGCGCTATCATTAACACAAGATATCTTTCTTACGGCCTAATTTTTTTGGACGAACGTTTTCACATCAACCGAAGTCTTTGTAATGCCGTTCTTGCTCAAAAACTGTTCTTGGCCTTTCAAATCAGTAAGCACTTTTTCATCAATCGGCACCGGTTGATATTTTGAGATCATTTTTTGCAATTGCGGTTCAGGAATTTTAAACTCGGCTGCCAGCATCTTCAAACATTCATCCATGTTGGCTTTCATGTACTCATTGCCACGATGAAATGCTTTTTGTACAGCAGCGTTTGCTGCCGGATTTTTTTGCAAAAATTCATCACCGGTCAAAAACACATTATAATTCGGACAAAAATCTCCATCCCCAATCACTTTCATGCCGCTTTCTTCCAAGCGCGTAACGGATGGTTCCCAAATAACTGCGGCGTCAATATCTCCTTTAATCAAGGCTTGGCTTAAATCAGCCGCCGACATGTTGATAAAATTGATGTCGTTTAACGTCATTCCTTCTTTTTCTAAAAAGGCGACCAACAGTTCATGGCCTGACGTATTTTTTGTCGTCGCTACTTTTTTGCCTTTCAGATCAGCAACACTCTGAATTCCCGATTTGGGATTCACCAGCAACGCTTGCGATTTTGCCATGTCCGAAGCCGATACGATCGTATATTTTATACCGGAGGACCGTCCGACAAAAGCCGGCAGATCGCCCATAACGCCCATATCAATTTCCCCGGCGGCAAAAGCCTCACTGACTACCGGACCTAAGTTAATCGGTTTCCAGACCAGCTTGTAACCGACTTTATTCAGTTCTTCCTCCAGAAATCCTTTTTTATAGGCAACCCACATATGTGAATAAAACGGTAATGGAACCATGCCGATCCGTACCGTTCTTGCTGTTCCGTTATTTTCAGCCGGTTTGACGTTTTTTTCTTGTGTTCCGCCACAACCGCCGGCAAAAACAGCTGATACAAGCATAATCATGGTTATGGCAATCGTTAAAATTTTCTTCATTCTCCCCGGTTCCCCTCGATTCTCATATTTTTATCTCGTTAACAGCCTGTAATACCCACAGGGCACAGGGACCCCGCCCTCTTAGGGTGGGGATCAACAGGCTATAACACTCGAAACCCTAAAGGGAAACTTCGGCTTCGCGAAATCAAAGATTTCGAGCCTCAGTCTTAAGTTCGCTCTAAGGGTTCGGCGGGGGCAATAACCCCCTCCGAACCTAAGGCTCACTTATATCCCAGTTAATCCAAGCTGCCTTGGCAGCTGCTGCCGGCTCCAGCCGTACAACAGTAACAATGGTTATCCACCAGTACTTCGCACAATAAATTCTCCGGAGTCATTTCAGCGATTGTTTTTGATTCCCCGACACGCATTCCTAACACTTGGTTAAAATCACAGTCATAGATCGCTCCATCCCAGCCAATGTTAACCTGTCCTACACACATCACTTTCTTTAAATTATCTTTGTTATAATTCTCAACAAGCAAATTCATATATCCGTCCAGTTCCCCACTGGCCTGCAGGTCTTCTTTAAATCGCCCGCACGGCGCGTTCGCGATCGTAAAGAGATGATTAAATTCAATGCCATAATGGTCTTTTAACTGTTCTTTGTAGGCTGCCTGCAATTCAGCCTGCGGTCCCGGCAAAAAGGCCCCGCCCGGATTATACACAAGATCCAGCGCCAGACCGGTTCCTTCTTGTCCATAGCCAATACGGTTTAACATCTTCAGCACATCAATATTATTTTGAAAAACTCCTTGGCCTCTTTGCGCATCAACATTTTCCGCCCCGTAGCACGGAAGGGACCCAACTAGTTCAACCCGATTGGCTTTAAAGAGATCCACGAAAAGCTTATATTGATCCGATCCCAACATGGTCATATTTGACCGAACCAAAATACGTTTTACTGTAGGAATCTTTCGCAGTTCCTGGATCAGCATCGCAAGATGAGGGTTCATCTCCGGCGAACCACCGGTAATATCGACCGTAGAAGCTTTTGCGGCTTTGATAAATTTTAAGCAAGCGTTTATCGTCTCAAGACTCATTTGCTCCTTGCGATCCGGTCCCGCTTGCACATGGCAATGTTTGCACTGCAAATTGCAGACATAGCCGACATTGATCTGTACGATATCAATTCTATTCCTGAGCAATTTTTCTCCGGTTTCTTTAACTTTGTCACAAAATGATTTCATTGCGATCCTCCCGTTGCTGTTGTTTCTGTAAAATTATAAGACGTTCACTATTGTTATCATTGTATAACGAAAACCTGTTGATTGCAATATCAATTTCATTTGCAATCAACAGGTTTTCGCCTTCATGGATAATTATAGTTTTTGTTTACTACCCACCGGTTTTTCTTCTGGCAAGGAAAATTTAAATTCCGGTTCCTTTTCGCGCAACTCTTTGGCCTTTTCGCCGACCGTTACTTCGAACCAAACCCCTTCGACCCGGCGACCGGAAAAGGTAGGTCCGAACCGCACGAAGATTGCATCGTCCCAAGCGTAAATTTCTTCTAACGAAGGCTCTAATACGCGGAGTCTCAGCTGCCCATACGAATAACGGGTATGTTCTAACGCCA
>Ga0316604_10002864_pt1 | contig 12690 bp, 8 predicted proteins | sample OWC_soil_day20_C_FD_207650 | JGI IMG/M metagenome (GOLD analysis project Ga0316604, IMG submission 207650) | Wetland soil microbial communities from Old Woman Creek delta, Ohio, United States - OWC_soil_day20_CT | ecosystem: Environmental > Terrestrial > Soil > Wetlands | place: USA: Ohio... | reverse complement strand
ATGCCAAGCATTTTGCTAATTTCTACTACTTGATACCCCTTTTTCAGTAATTTCAACACTTCTGATTGTCGCGAAGATAATACAGCCGCTCCCTGATCAATATCGGCGAGCATACACACAAGGTCATCATTTCCATGTGCAAAGCCACCACCGCTGCTAATTTGTCGATATTGTGCAGCAGTAATTTCAGCTGCACTTCTCAATTCCTGATAATGACAAATAATATTTGCAATCCGCTTGGAATCGTACTCATTTTCATTTACAACGTATTGCTCCCTCTTTACATGTTGCGTTACTGTTAGTCCGGATTTACTGCACATACAAATACCTCCTCAATATGTAAAACTACAACTATGTCGCACATCATAAAATAACTTTTATCGGTAAAATAGTAAATCATTACATTTGAATAAAATCTCTTCCGTAATCATAATCGCATAAGATAAGACTTGGCTTGTGCCAAGTCCTTTAAGACGCCGGCAGAAGCCTTAGTCGTTCAATCCATGGAAAGTTATACTTTCCATCTGGAAAAAAATAAGGAGCTAAGGCATGTCTTTGCCTTTTGCTCCTAGCATTGTCGTTCAAGATTATAACTTCTCTTATGCAGTTTAATTTACGAACTCTCGCATCCCTAATAACTTCATACCTTTCCTCATTTTTGCATACGAATTTTTTCCCGGAATTACTCCCCCCAAGATTTATAATATGAATTATGTTTTCTATCTCCTACTTTCGTTTAACGTATTTTGTAAAATTCTTTAGATTAAGGGAATAGATGGATATATCTTTCTATTCTTTATCCGTACAGTTTAATGCAAAAAGTGATAGGTCTTTCTTAGATTTTTATTAATATCCCGCCAACATTTTCGATAAAACCCACGCTGGTGCCATATTTTTAGCCCACACGTCAAGTAAATGACAAAAATTTTTCCTAACAAACAAAAATAGGGCCAAACCGGCCCTCCTATAAATTCAAATTAATATAAACTTCATCAAGTGCTCTTTGGTAATTCCAATATAAGACAGTGTTACATTCGGCACCAAATGCACAAAGCAGGAATTTAGAGTTATTTCTAAATTCCTGCTTGCACATGCCCCTTATAGACGTATATTACTTACAGCATTCAACCCATTTTAATGGAGACTATTATCCAATAACCTTGCTGGCTACTGCTAGCAATTCTCTGTGGAGACGCTCGTCTTCTGCAATAATACCGGCTACTTTTGCCTGCATATCCTGTTGGGTGGTTTGGTCCTTTATACTGCTTAGATTAATTTTGACATTATACAGCGCACCATGTAGTCCGGCATGAGCCATCAGTCCGGCAACGGACGCGTCGCTGGCTGCATTGCTGTTGCCAATGGCTAATACCCGCACCGCCAGGGATAATACCTTTAAGCAGTTGCCAGCAACGCCCAGCGGCAGCCTGGCGGCAGCTACCATGGCCTGCTGAATGGCTTCACTGCGCGCAATTTTTTCACTTTCTGTTGCTTTCGGAAGCTTATAAGCCGCCATTACCTTATTAAAGGCTTCCGTATCGGCATCAACACAGCAAGCAAGCTCACTGGCTAATTGATCAGCTTGAGTCAGAATACCGGTTATTTCACTTTGCACTTGGGCATATTTGCTATTATCGACTGTCAGCCGGCAGACCATTGCCGCCAAAGCTCCCCCAAGTGCACCAGCCAACGCTGCAATGCTGCCGCCACCTGGTGCCGGGGAATTTGAACCCAGCTCTTCTAAAAACTCGGTCAGTTTCATTTGCATTAACATAGTATCTGGCCTCCTTTACCCAAGGTTTTCTTCCAACACCTGTTTACGCTCAAAGCCCTCCAGCCGCAGGTAGAAATCGGCTGTATCAATAAGGGCCTGCAATGGTACCATACCAACAATCTCACTGCCAATGATGTTCACGCCATACCGCGCCGCTTCGGATTTAACAGTCTCAAACACCCGGTGCAGCGGCGTAGCGGTATAATCCACCATATTAATGGTAACCTGGGCCATATTCCGTTCTTCAATCATAACTCCCATAGCCCGACAGTACTTATAACCACCTTTGGCTTCGCGGATGCTGGCGGCAATTTTTTTAGCGATCGCGACATCACTGGTGCTTAAGTTAATGTTATAGGCGATTAAAAACTGTCTGGCACCAACGACTGTAGCACCTGCTGCCGGATGCATACGGGCAGGGCCGTAGTCAGGCTGACGTTCAGGGGTGGTGATTGCTGTTTTTAGCCCTTCATACTCGCCTTTACGGACATCAGGCAGTTTGACACGGGCAGGGGTTTTGGCAGCTGCTTCATACAAATATACCGGGATATTCAGTTTTTCACCAATCTCCTGGCCCAGTTCGTTGGCAAGCTGGACACATTCTTCCATGGTAATGTCACTTACAGGAATGAAAGGAATGACATCTGTAGCACCAACGCGGGGATGTGCTCCCTGATGCTGTTCCATATCGATAAGCTCGGCTGCTTTCGCACAGGTATTAAAGGCAGCCAGCTTGGCAGCCTGGGGATCACCGACAAAGGTAACCACTGTACGGTTATGACTGGCATCGGAATTAACATTCAGCAGTGTAACGCCTGTTACCTTCTTTACTTCATTAACAATTGCCGCAATAACCTCCGGCCGCCGTCCCTCACTAAAATTCGGTACACATTCTACAAGTTTTCCCACAATATCTTAACTCCCTTTATCTATTTTTTGTCTGTTTTATTCCAAACAAGCTGTCCCTGTTTAATTACTTTATCTACAATATTCATTCCGGCATGATACACCAAAAACAAATGTGACGGATATCCCAAAATGGCAATATCTGCTTGTTTGCCGCTTTCCAGACTGCCTACCCGATCTGCCCGGTTTACCGCGGCTGCCCCGTTAATGGTCAGCGCTGTTACAATCTCGGCCGGTTTCAGTTTTAATTGAATCGCAGCAAGCGCCGCTACCAGCGGAATAGAATGACTAAAACAACTGCCGGGATTGTAGTCTGTCGCCAGGGCCACCGCTGACCCGCTGTCAATCATGTCCCTGGCACGTGCATACGATTCACGCAGGCAAAAAGCCGTCATAGGTAGTACCGTAGCGACCGTATGGGCTTTTCCAAGTGCTGCAATACCAGTGTCTGATGCCTGCAGCAGATGGTCAGCCGAGCAGGCATTCAGTTCGGCAGCCAGCTCAGCCCCGCCCAAAGCAACAATCTCATCAGCATGCAGCTTTGCTTTCAGCCCCATAGTTTGGGCCGCTTTGAGGAGACGCCGGGACTGCGCCAGCGAAAATACTCCCTGCTCGCAGAATACATCACAGAATTCAGCTATCCCTTGCTCGACTACAGCAGGCAATACTTCTTTTATTATGTAATCAACATAGTCATCAGTACGGCCTTTATATTCAGGCGGCACCGCATGCGCCCCCATAAAGGTCGGCACGATTTCAACCGGTTGTTCCCGGTTGAGTTCAGCCATTACAGCCAGTTGCCGCAATTCTGTTTCTTTATCTAAGCCATAACCACTTTTACCCTCAACAGTCGTGACACCCATTGCCAGCATATTGTCCAGCCGCCCAAGAGTCATTGCTTTTAGTTCTGCCAGACTAGCTAACCGGGTTGCCTGAACTGTGTTCAAGATACCACCACCGCGCTCTAAGATCTCCAGATAGGGAGTCCCCCCCAGACGCCAGAAAAATTCTTCCGCCCGATAGCCGCCAAATACCATATGGGTGTGAGAATCAACAAATCCTGGCATAACACATTGTCCGGCAGCGTCAATGACCTCCCACTCCGCCTCGCTGTGCACCGGCAGTTCTGCTGTAGGCCCTACCCAGCTAATTTTTCCATTTTCCGCAAGTAATGCGCCATCCGGAATAATGCCGATATCAGCCATCGCCGCCCCCATTTTGGGGGCAGCTCCGGCGCAGGTAACCAATTCAGCCGCATGTTTAATAAGCAATTTTTTTCCTGCCATCGTTTTGCTCCTTCCTCTGCGATGCTATCGCTACTTAGCGGCAAATACCTTATCAACAATACTGTCAATCAGGGTTTCTGACGGAATATAAGGCAGGGTTGCGTGCCCCTTCCCGGCATACTGCTGGTTAAATTCCACAATGGTTTCAATTGAATGTTCGTTTCTGGCCCAAGCCCGACGAGCTACACCACCAATAACATCCCACAGCATCGCCTGACGCAAAATGCCATCAACCCGTTCACTGCCGTCAAGCACCATGCCAAAGCCGCCATTGATCGATTTACCAATGCCAACACCACCACCGTTGTGCAAAGCAATCAGACTCATACCCCTTGCCGCATTGCCGGCAAAACACTGTACTGCCATATCAGCCATAACGTTACTACCATCCTTAATATTAGCCGTCTCTCTAAATGGTGAATCGGTACCGCTAACATCATGATGATCGCGTCCCAGCATTACTGTCCCGATTTCCTTATTGCGAACCATCTCATTAAATTTCAGCGCAATTTTGAGACGACCTTCCGCATCCTGATACAAAATCCGCGCTTGTGTCCCGACAACCAGTTTGTTTTTCTCGGCATCACGAATCCAGATATAGTTATCCCGGTCTTGTCCGCGCCGGTTGGGATCAATGCAATCCATAGCCGCCTTGTCTGTCTTGTGCAAATCCTCGGGCTTGCCGCTCAGGCAGACCCAGCGGAACGGGCCATAACCATAATCGAACAACTCCGGTCCCATGATATCCTCGACATAAGACGGGAAAATAAAACCGTCCCGCTCGTCATATCCGTTCCGGGAAACTTCTTTAACACCTGCGTCATACACCGCTTTCAAGAAAGCATTGCCATAATCAAAGAAATAAGTTCCCCGCTCTGTCAGTATTTTAATCAGCTCAAAATGCCGCCGTAAGCTCTTATTCACCAATTCGTGGAACTGTTGCCGATCTGTTGCCAGGAGTTTTGTCCGTTCCTCAAAACTCAGGCCCTGCGGGCAATAACCGCCATCATAGGCGACATGGCAAGAGGTCTGGTCAGAAAGCAGGGGAATGTGCTTATTATTTTTAACTGCATATTCCAGCAAATCCACCACATTGCCATGATAGGCGATGGAAACTGCTTCTTTTTTCAGGCCATACTCCTCGGCCCAGGCAAATACTTCCTCCAAATTCGCCGAAACCTTGCCGACCCAACCTTGGTCATAGCGGGTTTTTATCCGGGAATAGTCCACCTCGGCCACAATCCCCACACCGCCGGCAATCTCAATGGCTTTAGGCTGTGCACCGCTCATACCGCCTAAACCGGAAGAAACAAACAAATGACCGCGCAAATCGCCATCGCCCGGTATACCGAGTCGTTGACGGCCTGCGTTCAGCAATGTATTGAAGGTACCATGAACAATTCCCTGCGGTCCAATATACATCCAGCCGCCAGCCGTCATTTGGCCATAATTGGCGACACCCATTTGTTCGGCAATTTCCCAGTCTTCCTGGTTGTCAAACATCCCAATCATCAGCGCATTGGTGATAATGACCCGGGGCGCTTCCGGCCGGGATGGGAATAAGCCCAGCGGATGACCGGATTCCACAACAAGCGTCTGGTGGTCAGTCATAACTTCAAGATACTTTTTAATAAGTTGGTACTGCAGCCAGTTTTGACACACACTGCCAGTTTCTCCATAGGTAACCAGCTCATACGGGTAGAGGGCAACCGCCGGGTCTAAGTTGTTGTCAATCATAACCTGAAATGCTTTTCCTTCTACACAGTTGCCTTGATAGTCATCAATTGACTTGCCCTGGATTTTTCCCTTCGGCATATACCTGTAGGCGTAAATCCGTCCGCGAGTGCGCAGCTCTTCCATAAACTCCGGTGCCAATACTTCATGAAGTTCTGCCGGTACATAACGCAACGCATTTTTCAAAGCCACCTTGGTCTGAGCTTGCGTCAGGCGAAACCCCCTGTTGGGCGCACGCCGAATTCCCTCTTGAAATACTGTCATTTCCGGTAACACATTATCCAGTTTAATTGTCATAGCATTTGCAATTCCGCTGTTATTCAAAGACATCGTTACCCCTCCAAATTACCTTTTGCAATCACTATAGCATGCTTGCGTCTACGAAACGTCAAAACCATCAATAACACAATTAGTAGACCTCTATTACTGGAAATTAGTCAAAAGACCAAAACCGTCTCCTATGGCTTTGGTCCTTTGACATATCCTTATTGCTTATTTGCTGCTGCATAGATACTGTCCAGCATGTTTTGTTCAACTGTATTGCCGGTTTTACCAAAAAGTTCTCTCCCTTGTCGATAATATTCCTCACAGGATAAGTTTATATAGTCTGCAAATGCTTCTTGTACCCGGGTATCTTGCTGCATCTGGATACGAACCTCTAATTTTGCCCTGATGATTATCCCGGCCTGGTAGACATCTTGGTATTTCTCCGAAAAATCAGCCGCTTTTTCCAAATAACGGCGTCCCGTTTGCAGGCAGTTGTCTCTAATGGCTAATAAGGCCAGAATACAATGCAACGTACAATAGCTTCTGAGACACCAATAACCCTGATACTCACCAAGCTGTCCTTCAATTGCCCGCGCCTCTTCCAAATAAGCAGCCGCCTTGCTATATTCCCGCAAATCATAGGCTGTATACCCGGCATTAACCTGAAAAATAGCAACCCCGGCACTGCCAATGCCCCGTCCGGCCATCCTTATTGCCTGTTCATAATAATAGAGCGCTTCAGGCAAATTAGCTGCCATACGCCGTAAATCGCCAATATAGTTATAACCGGCGGCAATATGCAGGCTAAACTCATCTGGTCGTTCACTCAGACGCTTGTACTGAGAAATTGACTGGCGATAATACTGTTCTGCCAGATCTATTTCCTGGCGTAAGGCATAGGCAATGCCCATAAACCGCTGCATCACAGCCTTTTTTTCTTCCAGGTTGGCTTCCCTTGCCGTGTTGAGCAGCTTATTGGCAAAAAGCTCGATAAGTCTGGGTCTGCGAATCTGAATGGCACAATATACAACCTGCTGACAACCTTTAATAAAATAATCGACAAAACCTTTTTTAGCTGAAAGGCGTAGCAGCTGATGAATCGCTTTTAAACCGCTGAGGTGATCCCCACGCCAAATCTGATAGCGTCCCAACATCTCCAGATAAGCCGCCCGAAATTGGTTCAACCGCTCCCAGGGCACTTGCTCGGCCGCTAAAGCCGCCAGCAAATCCTTGATTTTATCCAGATAGCCCATTATCTGCAATTTGTTTTCAAAAACAAACCCACTATATGTTCTGCTCAAATCAGGAAATAATTCATACTGCGGACAACAGTATTTTTCAGCAAGCTTAATGGTATATTCAAGCACCTTAGTCTTTTCGTTAATCTGCGAGTAATGATAAAGAATTTCAGAATACACATCCCGCCCAAAGGAATCTTTATCCATCAGTTCTTCCAAATAACCGCCTGCCCGTTTATGGATCAGTGTTTTCCTTGACGATGACAATTGCTCATAAACATAACTTCTAATGCGAATATGGCTGTATTTATACACCGGCGCCCGTAGTCCCATTCGTGAATCATTCAGTTCTTGAATCAAGCGCTTATGCTGCAACTCTTCAATAGCTTCCACAATCTCAAATTCATTCATCCCACATACAGCTAGCAGCTCATTATAGCCAACATTACTAAAAAAGGCGGAAATGACATCAAGTACCTTTCTGGCGTTATCTGAAAGTACATTAACCCGTTCCTGTAAGACACTTCGCAGCCGGGGAGACAAGCAATTCACATTTTGCCCCATTTTGATTAGCTTACAGCTCTCTACCAAAAACAAGGCGTTGCCCTCAGTATACTCATATAGTTTTTGCAGCAGTCCTGTCGTAATTTTATCTGCTGGCAATATTAGCTCAGAAAATCGTATTACTTCCGCCTTACTGAAATTTTCAACAGTAAGCTGCTCTACCAAATCATTCTGGCTAAAATACCCGGCTAACAAGTCTACCTGGTCCTGATATTCACTCCGGCAGGTTGCGATGCACAAAATATTTCGCCTTGCTGTCCGCAATAGCTGCCGCAATACTGACCGCCCCTGATTATCCAGCCATTGAATATCATCCACACATAGCAAAACTTTATTTTGCGCGGAAATCTTTTCCATGATGCCGCACATGACCTCTTCAATTATGCCGGAATGAATAGCATAACCACTTACTGCCTGATTCCGGCCAGCCAGCGTAGGATTACTGAGAACTGCCGGAAAAACGTACGAAATCACCTGATACCAGATAGCAGGCAATAGTTCACCACGCCGAGTAAGCAGCTCCATAACCTGGCATATAATGGAGTTCCAGGCTTTATAGGGATAATCCAGCTCTGCTTGATAGCACTGAGTCCGTAACACCGTTACATCGTCAGCAACCATCATCTCCTGCATTCTCTGAACAATCATGGTTTTCCCAACACCCTGCTCGCCGCTCAAAATAACGCACGCGCAGGGAGATCGTTCCGCACAGAAATCAGCCACTCTATTTCGCAGCCAGGTTAGTTCCCGCTCCCGGCCAAAAAAGCTCTCAGCCGACTGTTCTGCAGGTACTGCTGCCAACCGGCTTACCATTTTCGACCTTACACGTTCATAGACTTCCTGCGTCTTACCTTGGGGGCTAATTCCCAATTCACTGCTAAGCTTACCTGCTAAACAATCGTAGAACTCGATCGCTTTGGCAAAAGCGCCAGAGCGTTCATAAAGTTTCATCAGGGTTCGGCACGCACTCTCATTATACTCATCCAAAAGCAGTAACTGTTTGAGATAACGTTCCGCCGCACTATAATCCTTATTATTTAACCGGCTGACAATGACCTTAGTAAGCCGGTTAATCATATTCTCTTTAAAACTGTCGCGCTGTCTGCTTACCCAGTCTTCGAAAGGATCGGCGTCCTTGCAAGCAAAGCCTGCCAGGAAATCGCCCCTGTATAGCACCAGCGATTCTTCCTGAGAGACTTCGTTAAATTCCTGAATATCGGTAGTAATACTGACAGCATCAGTATTTAGCAGCACCTTCGCCCGCGAGGGTGTTACTACCAATTCCTCCGCTGTCAGCTTTCTCAGCAAATAGAGGGTATTGCGCAGATTTTTTCTGGCTGCCGCATCTTCCTTATCCTGCCATAGCAAAGCTGCCAGTTCTTCGCGCGTCGACTGCTTCCTCACTAACAAATAATATAATAAAGCTTCTGCCTTAGAAAAAGGAAAAAACAAACGTTTACCATTCCAGTAAACTTCGGGACTCCCCAATAAAACTGCATATAACTCGTTCATCTCAGCAATCCTCTTACCCCTATACTTGTTTTAGTCAACTGGTTCATAATGAATCTCCCACGTCAGCGTGCCTTTGCGGCTAGCATCCCTAAAAATGGGCCTTTCGTGCATACTGTACCCCATTACCAAAATTTTCACCGCTCTCCTCTCTGGTGAAAACTTTTTATTTTTTGTACCAGGATATACTTTTTCGACCTCACCATTCTCCCATACAATCACAATTACTGATTTATCAGCATGCTCGCCGGTCGCTTGGAAGTTGACAATAGCTATGTCTTGGGCAGCTTGGCCGGCAATGGCTTGCCGCAATTCTATTTTCCCTTCAAAAGGTACCTCTGTTCCCCGAACAATCCGCAACGATGGCAGCGGTGTAATCGTAACTTTATTAGAAAAATCCTCGGTATCTACTATGCTTTTTTCAGGAATAGCGGCGCTCTTTTCCGCTCTTAAAAATAGCATATAGGCGCCTATTACCATTACCAACATAACAAGAGCACCTATTGCAAAACTTTTCCACGACTGTACCATAACTCTCACCCGCCTCATAATAAGCCTTTTGATTACTGACATTTTGAGTATAGCATCAAAATATCAAAGAAGGAATGTCCCCTTTTAGAGGAACATTCCTTCTTTTTAGCATAATACCTTCGGCGCGTCCAATTAAATCAGCACACTACTTATATCCATTGCCCTTATCATCATTATGCTTATAAACTTTTTTATTATCTTTTTTATCACCAGTATCTTGCTGCTGTTTATCCTTGTTACTGTTTTGGTCATGCTTATGCTCATAACGCTCATCATCGCTACGATCTTGATGCTGACCCGGTCCGTAATATTCATCATGATTTCTATTTGGCTCTCGACCTTCGTAGCGTTCATCATGATTTCTATCGTTGTCACGATCATGCTCATAATCGTGACCAGGATAGCTGTCGTATTCGTCTATGTAGTTTATAGCTATCTTATAGAAATGCGCCTCATCGACAAATAAATTATACCTGTGTTTGAGTTCCTGAACTTTAAGTCCGTGCAGCTTAGCGATCTCACCCCAACCCATATGCTTCTTACGGAGAACAACAATATCATCGATAGGTAAATCAGCGTAGTCAGCAACGGCATACATCATTGATATATCACCAAATCCAAAATCAAAATTAGCTGTTAGCCGAACTACTTCAGACGTTAGAATTGGACGATCATAATAAGACGACAGTGCGTGAGCCAATCTCATGCTATCAGAATAAGTTTCGGATTTATAAAAACTGGCATCGCCAACACGGATGGCTGTTGTCGACATCGTAACATCGGCAGCAGCGGCACCTGTCGGAACGATAAATGCTAGGGCCGTGGAAACTGCCAAAACAGTAGTATAGCGTTTTAATATCATAAATAATCCTCCTTTTAACACAATTTTATCATTTTGACTAATCAGTCATATATAGGTCTAAAGTCCTATATTAATTCATTGGTTCATAACTCTTCCCCGAACGATGGCAGCAAAGAAGGAATGTACTTTTGTAAAAGTACATTCCTTCTTTGCTGCTACAGTGCCTATCATCTCGCACACCTATGCTACTTATGCTTAACTCCATCGGTGCTAGCTGGCTCTTCGCGGGGTAATTTAGTTTCAGTAATTAACTCTTCTGCGGTTTCAAACTGCATATCTGCAGTGCGCAGCCCCGGGTTGGTCCAACTCTTGTTAGCTGTTTCCCCGGTTATAAATTTCTTACTGACAAAGTAAATTAGCGAATATAACGCTACAAACCCCAGCCCGGCGAACAGCCCTGCCCCCTGCCCGGGGATTAACGGCATACTAGCAATGATTCCTCCGATACTTATCAAGGCCACCCAGGAGGTAACAGGAAACCCAGGAAGCTGACATTTCCCCTGGGGCGGACACCCCTGTTGCTGCCTCAATCTATAGTGTGTTGCCAGAATAACCATATAGGAAAAAAGCAAGGCAAACCCACCAGAACTAACTAAGAAAAGATATACCTGCGCTGGCAGGAAAAGTCCCAGGCCAAGCCCGCCAAGCATTGCCGCACCCGAAATAATAATACCGCGATAGGGAATATCACCTTTATCTCTCATCCAGGACGGTGCATGACCTTCATCGGCCAATGATCGCAGCATTCGCCCTAAGCCAAACATGGCTGCCAGCATGGTTGATAGAATGGCCGTCACCAGTACAATGCTAATTGCATTGCCAGCCCATTGCAAGTTCCAGGCTGTTAGTGCAGTCACTAAGGGACTTTGGTCTGTTGTTAGTGCCGTAGTCGGCACAAGCAGTAATAGCGCTGTAACGGCAGTCACATATAGACCGACTAAGGCAAAAACGGTATAAGTAATTGCTTGTGGTACTGTTTTATCCGGCTTAGCTGTTTCCGAAGCAGCCAGACCAATAACCTCAAAGCCCGCATAAGAAAACATGACAATTAGCATACTCCCCGCAACGCCTCCGAGTCCTGCCGGGAATACTGGTTCTGTTGCCAGTGGCCCTCCTGCTTGTACTTGCGCTGATCCTGGCATTAACCCACTAACAATAGCTATGCTCAAAACCACAAAGCCGACAATCGCAATCAGTTTTACAGCCGCAAGGCCCCCTTCCAGCTTACTTAACTGATCTGCTCCAAACAGATTGAGAATAGTAACAACAATGATAACAGCCGCGCCGAGCAAAGGAACAGAAACTCCCTGTAACCATGTCTGTAGCAAAGCCGAGACGGCTACTGCCTCACTCGACATCGCCAGCACCATTCCTGTCCAATATACCCACCCCACAACAAACCCGACAGCTGGACCATAGGCCTTTTCAGCAAATGTGCGAAAAGAGCCTGGCGCCGGATCAGCTACCGTCATTTCCGATAACGCATAAAGAATGGCATACACGAGAGCGCCGCCCACTATAAAAGACAGTACGACTGCTGGTCCAGCAGCTCGAATAGCAACAGCTGACCCTAAAAAAAAGGAACCTCCAATTACCGTTCCTAGCGCCATCATGGTTAACTGCCACGCTGATAAACCTTCACCTTGCTTTTTCAACCTAACCCCTCCTTAGTCAACCTACGTATCTTCATTTACAAGTATCTACCAAGGAAGAGTATGTTATAACTGTATTTTTTCATCGCGAAAAAAGCTCCCCGCAACTTAGCGAAGTCTTACAATGGTGTCAAAGTCCAAAATCGAGCCAATACGGGCATCTCTGCCTGCGAGATTTTAAGTTTTACTCGACCATATTTTTCGAAAACCTGCAACCTCTGACAACACAAGCTCTAATGCTCGTCAATATTAGGGTTAGAAGATTTTATTATTCACATTTTACTACTCTTCACAACAGCACTGCGCGCTCTGCAAGCGTTGTGCATTTCAACTGGTCGTATTGCATTACCTAAATAAGGGCAGGCTG
>Ga0316604_10002863_pt1 | contig 12695 bp, 9 predicted proteins | sample OWC_soil_day20_C_FD_207650 | JGI IMG/M metagenome (GOLD analysis project Ga0316604, IMG submission 207650) | Wetland soil microbial communities from Old Woman Creek delta, Ohio, United States - OWC_soil_day20_CT | ecosystem: Environmental > Terrestrial > Soil > Wetlands | place: USA: Ohio... | reverse complement strand
GCATCAGGAGTTTCAGGAAACCTGCGAAGAGCAGACCAGAACGCGCTGTTTTCAGATCAGCACCCAATGCACGCTGTGTAATATATTGGTTACAACCCCAATAGTTTAAGTTTACAATCCACATACCACCTACCAGGATAGATAATCCAGGCAGATCCAGGTAGTGAGGATCTTTTTTGTCCAGGATCATATGGAAGTGATCACCAGCATGTTCTGTCATCAGGTGGAAACCTTTGAGCACACCAGTTGTGCCGAAATGCTCAGATACCAGGTTCAGGGCCAGGTAGGTTGTAGCCAGACCACCCAGGATCAGGAAGAATACCTGGATCACGTCTGTATAACCAATTACTTTCATACCACCCAGCGTGATAAACACGGCAAAGACGGCCAGCAATATCATACAAACATTAAAGTCGATCCCTGAAATAGTATTGATTGCCAGTGCTCCCAGGTACAGGATGGAGGTCAGGTTCACCACTACATACAGTAGCAACCAGAATACCGCCATAATGGTACTCACTGTCTGGTTATACCTGCGCAGCAGGAACTGCGGCATGGTATAAATCTTGTTTTTCAGGTAAATAGGGAGGAAAAATACCGCTACGATAATCAGGGTAGCAGCAGCCATCCATTCGTAAGTGGAAATCGCCAGACCTATATTAAAACCGGAACCGGCCATACCAATAAACTGCTCCGCAGAGATGTTGGAAGCGATCAGGGAAGCACCAATGGCCCACCATGTAAGGGATCCTTCTGCCAGGAAAAAGTCTTTGGAGTCAGTAGTTTTTCGTTTCTTTTTCTGGTAGATATATATACCGTAACCGGCAACTATCGCGAAATACACCAAAAAGACAACATAATCGAGGAATTGTAAACTCTTTTGCATAAAATCAACGTGGTATAAAATAATTGTTGGTCAATATAGTAACATTTTTATTAAACGTAAAATTTACATTTAAAAATTATTTCAGTGGCGGACTTGATCGTGATCATTCTTTTATAAGGATATCGGCTAATTGTGCCCCGATAGCGGTTCCAATTGCAACGCCCATGCCGCCCATTCTTACGCCCAGCGCGATTCGGGGTGAATGACGGCGGATAACCGGCTGCCGGTTCTGGCCAAAAGCCATGATGCCAGCCCAACGGTCAGCAATATTAAACGAAAAACCCGGCAAAATAATATAGCGTAAACGGTTTTCCAGTTCTGTGTGAATTTGGGTATTCAATTCAAAAACAGTGGTAGCCTCCCCGGCAAAGTCCATATTACGACCTCCCCCGAATAGTACACGGCCTTCCAGCTCCCTGAAGTAATAATACCCCTCGTCCATATGGTAGATACCTTTAAAAGGTAATCCTGGTATAGGATCGGTTATTAATACCTGCCCCCTGCCGGGCACTACATCCAGGTCAGGGATCAGCTCACGGGTAAATGCATTTGTACAGATTCCTACCCGACCCGCCATAAAGGAATACTCACCCACTGACACATATACACCACCATCAGACTCCGAAATACCTGAAATCGCGCACCCCGTCTTAATCTCTACCCCATAAAAAAGCGCCAGGTCTATCAACCGGCGCATCATCTTCCCCGTATGTAACTCCCCCTCAAAATTATTCCTGATCAAAGCCTTTACATACGACTTATTAAATCCGAAATCACTGGAAACCAACGTAAACGCATCTCCCCCCAACAAAGGCCGCAACAAGTCATTCATGCCATCAATTTCCGACAGTGCAGGTAACTCCTTCTCTCCTATCAGCTCATAACTCCCATTCTCCCTGTAATCCATATGCTGATCACCCACACGATGCCGCAAGGCATGCAACCCCTGCCAACGCAACTCCAACAATGCCAATACTTCAGCAGCAGGCAATTGTCGCAAATCTGCCAGCAACTCTGTCAAACTCCCTATACAGGCAAACCCCGCATTCTTTGTACTCGCCCCTGTAGGCAACACTCCCTTTTCCAATACAAGCACACGAGCCTGCGGCTGCGCTTCGCGCAGACTGATAGCCGTGGACAAACCCACGATACCACTGCCGGCAATAATGTAATCGTATTGAAGAAGGGATTGTTTTTCCCAGTAGCTGAGCATAATATATCTTTTAGATCACCAGCACGACTTTGCCGGTTACATGACCCGTTTCCACAGCTTCATGTGCTTTCCCCACATCTTCCAGTGGAAAAGTCTGATCAACTTTTACTTTCAGATCACCCACCGCCAGCAGATCGGCCAGTTGCTCCATTCTTTCACCAGATGGGGTTACCATCATCCATTTCACCATCACTCCTTTGGAAGCAGCTTTCTCCAGGATCGCCGGATCATCTTTATACATCGAAGGCAGGCATACCAATACGCCCCCGGGGTTCAATACATCTATAGAACGAAGTGAGTTTTCACCACCTATACCATCCAGCACCACATCCATATCCTTTGCTATAACAGTAAAATCCTGTGTGTTATAATCCAGCGGCAGATCCACTCCCAGTTCATTCAGCAGACCATGATGCTGCTGCGAAGCTGTACCTACTACATAAGCACCTTTCCATTTAGCCAGTTGTACTGCAATATGGCCAACGCCACCCGCTGCTGCATGGATCAATACTTTTTGCCCCCCGGCCAGCTGGCCATGGTCAAACAATGCCTCCCAGGCTGTGAGTGCCGCCAACGGGGTAGCTGCTGCTACCTCATTACTCACCGAAGCGGGTATCAGGGCAAATTCATCTTCCTGCACAATCGCGTATTCTGCATACGCATTCCCCGCATGTGGAAAATTGCTCATTCCAAACACACGTTCATTTCTGTCAAAACGGCTTACACCATCACCCAGGCTCACCACCTCACCGGCTATATCCCAGCCAAGTACAGCAGGGAGTGCCAGTTCTTTGGCAGCTATGCCTTTCCCATTACGGGTTTTATAATCAACAGGATTAATACCTGCGGCGCGTACTTTTATAAGTAACTGACCTGCCGCTGGCAGGGGTACGGGTATTCTTTCGATAGTCAGGTTACTGGCAGGGCCAAATTCCCGCAGCAGGGCTGCGCGCATGAGATTGCTCATCTTCCGGAATTATTTATCTAAATGTAATTAAAAGGGGCAAAATAAAACCTCCTGCGTAATACAGGAGGTTAATTTCTTGTTACCAGATATATTGCAACACCTTACACTAAGTAACCAAATAAGTCATCATCTTCATTCAGTGCAGTATAATGAATACCGTACTTCGAAAAATTGGCCACCAGGATATCATAATCCTCTTTCTTTTTTAGTTCCACACCTATCAGTGCAGGACCCATTTCTTTATTATGCTTTTGGATAAATTCAAATCTTGTGATATCATCATCAGGTCCCAGCACATGGTTCACAAACTCTTTCAGGGCTCCCGGGCGCTGTATAAAGCGGATGATAAAGTAATGTTTCAGCCCTTCATACAGTAAAGACCTCTCTTTGATCTCCTGCATGCGATCGATGTCATTGTTACCACCACTTACTATACATACTACTTTCTTGCCTTCGATCTCTTTGGCAAAATCGTCCAGTGCGGCGATAGACAGGGCGCCAGCCGGCTCCACTACGATCGCATCTTCATTGTACAATTTCAGGATGGTAGTACAAACCTTACCTTCTGCTACGGTGTGCATTTTATCCAGCACATCTTTACAGATTTCGAAATTCAGCGTACCTACTCTCTTCACGGCAGCACCGTCTACAAAGCGCTCAATTTCGCCCAGCGTTACAGGTTCCCCTTTTTCCAGTGCAGCAGTCATAGACGCAGCACCTTTTGGTTCTACCCCGATCACTTTGGTATGCGGACTGTATGTTTTAAAATAAGTACCGGTACCGGCAGCGAGTCCGCCACCACCGATAGGCACAAAGATATAATCAATATGAGACTGGTCTTCCAGTACCTCTACAGCTACTGTACCTTGTCCTTCTATGATCTTGGGGTCGTCAAAAGGAGCAACGAATGTCATACCGTGCGCTTTTGTGTACGCCTGCGCTTCGACAGAACAATCATCAAATGTATCTCCCACCAGTCTGATCTCAATATTATCTCCGCCAAACATGTTTACCTGGTTCACCTTCTGCTTCGGGGTAATGATCGGCATGAAGATGACGCCTTTAATATCCAGCTGACGACAGGCATATGCAACACCCTGCGCATGGTTACCCGCGCTGGCACATGTTACACCTTTGGATAGCTGATCTTTGTCCAGACTACTGATCTTGTTGTATGCACCACGCAGCTTATACGAGCGTACAATCTGCATGTCTTCTCTTTTCAGATAAATATCGGCATTGTACCTGCGTGACAATGTTGGACTATAGGTCAGCGGTGTTCTGTTCACCACTGGTTTCAACTTCACCGCTGCATCGAGAATATTGAGCGGATTAACACTTGTTAATACCTGGGACATGTGATTGAGATAAGAACTAGGGCTGACCATACGGTCAGCCCTAATGAATTTTATTATAGTTATTAGATACTCTCTGCCTGATGTGAACCTGGCTGTCCGTGTGTATAATCCACTTCGGCCAGATCATCTGTCTCTAGTTCGGACAGATTTTTCAAATGATCATGGAAACGACGACTCCATTTCACGATCGCCACGCGACCGCTCTTGGAATACTCTATCAGTCCATAAGGTGCCAGTTTCGCCTGTAGCGCTACCAGCTCCTCCTGGTGACCGGTCTTCTCCAATACAAAGTATTCGTCTGTAATGGTCAGGATCCTTGCCGCATTTTCACGGATCAGCTTTTCGATGCTGCCATTCTTCAATGCTTTGGTTGAGATCTTATACAGTGCCAGCTCCTGGTATACCACTTCATCCTCTTCATGTACAAATGCACGGTGAATTTCCACCAGTCGCTCGATCTGACCAACTACTTTATCCAGTAGCGATCTTTCCGACAGTACAGTGATGATGAACTTGTAAACACCCTCAATCTCCGTTGGTGCGGTTGTGAGGCTGGTGATATTGATTCGACGGCGCGTAAAGATAACAGTGATACGGTTCGTGATACCGATCCTGTCTTCTGTATATACCGTGATTGTATATTCTTTTTGCATAAAAATTCTTCGTTGTTAAAAAGGTTTACTACTCGAGCCTGATATGAGCAATTGGAGCACCAGCTGGTACCATCGGGAATACGTTGTCTTCCTTCTCTACGACTACCTCCAGCAGGTAAGCACCATCGTGGGAGATCATTTCATCAACGGCCGCCACAATATCAGCACGGTCAGTTACCTTCTTGCCCGGAATGTAAAACCCTTTCGCAATCTGTACGAAGTCAGGGTTAGTCATTTCGGTGGAAGAATAACGCTTGTCATGGAACAGCTGCTGCCACTGACGCACCATACCCAGGAAGTTGTTGTTCAGGATCACGATCTTCACACCAATCTGTGACTGGTAAATCGTGCCTAACTCCTGTAAGGTCATCTGGAAACAACCATCCCCAATCACAGCTACTACTTCTTTTTCCTGAGCACCCATCTTAGCACCCATAGCAGCTGGCAGTGAGAAACCCATGGTACCCATACCGCCACTGGTGATATTGGTATTTGGATCCTTGAAGCGGTAGTAACGGCTGGCAATCATCTGGTGCTGACCTACGTCTGTAACCAGTACTGCTTTACCTCCTGTACGTTCAGAGATGATACGTACTACTTCCGCCATTTTCAGGGCACCTTCTGTAGGGTACAGTTCACCACGGTTTACCTTCTCCTGTTCCTGCTTGTCTGCCTCTTTGAAGCCAGCAATCCACTCATCGTGTTTTGCTTCTTTCACCAATGGCAACAAGGCTTTCAGCGCAGTTTTAGCATCGGCATGTACACCTACTGTTGCAGTGATGATCTTGTTGATCTCAGCAGCATCAATTTCGATGTGGATAACCTTTGCCTGTTTTACATATCTGGTAACATCCCCGGTTACGCGGTCATCAAAGCGCATACCTACAGCAATGACTACATCACACTCGTCGGTTTTGATGTTCGGTGCATAGTTACCATGCATACCCAGGAAACCCACATAGTTAGGATGATCTACCGGAACGGCAGAGAGACCTAACAAGGTGGAAGCGATCGGAATACCTGCTTTTTCAGACAGGGCGATCAGTTCCTTTTCAGCGCCAGCGAGCAGTACCCCATGTCCACACAGGATGTAAGGTCGCTCAGCTTCGTTTATCAGGGCAGCAGCAGATTTCACCGCTTCGATGTTCAGCTTTGGAACAGGGTGATAACTACGGATATATTCACACTTGCTATATTCAAAATCGAACTTGGCAACCTGTGCATTCTTGGTAATATCTACCAGTACAGGACCCGGACGACCACTGGCAGCAATGTAAAATGCTTTGGCGATAGCTCCCGGGATATCTTCAGCACGGGTTACCTGGATATTCCATTTAGTAATAGGAATGGTAATCCCGATCACGTCAGTTTCCTGGAAGGCATCGGTACCCAGCAGGTGAGCAGCCACCTGACCTGTGATACATACCATTGGAGTAGAATCCATATAAGCATCTGCCAGACCAGTTACCAGGTTGGTAGCACCTGGGCCGGAAGTAGCAAATACCACACCCACCTTACCAGAGGTACGGGCATACCCCTGCGCAGCATGGGTAGCACCCTGTTCGTGGCGTACTAATATATGATGGACCTCATCCTGAAAATCGTATAGGGCATCATAAATGGGCATAATGGCCCCACCTGGATAGCCGAAAATGGTTTTCACATCTTCTGCAATCAGCGAGCGGATTACGGCTTCGGAACCGGTAATATGTAGTTTTTCCTCAGTAGCCGCTGCTGGCTGATTAGCCGGCTCAGGCTTCATCGGTAACACATCCTTCTGTTGCATTTGAAACAAGTTTTGCGTATTTATATAATACCCCACTAGTTACCTTCAGGGCAGGTTTTACCCATTTGGCGCGGCGTGCAGCGATTTCTTCATCGCTTACTTCCAGCTTAATGGTGTTGTGTTTTGCGTCAATTTCGATCATATCGTTGTCCTCAACCAATCCGATCAGGCCACCTTCTACCGCTTCAGGGGTAATATGACCTACCACGAAACCGTGGGTACCGCCGGAAAAACGGCCATCGGTGATCAGTGCTACGCTCTTACCAAGACCTACACCCATAATGGCGGAGGTAGGTTTCAGCATTTCAGGCATACCTGGTGCTCCTTTCGGACCTACGTTGCGGATCACCACTACGTCGCCGCTCTTTACACGGCCACTGGTGATACCTGCTATCAGTTCATATTCACCATCGAATACCCTTGCGGTACCACGGAAGAACTCACCTTCTTTACCAGTAATCTTAGCTACGGAACCCAGTTCTGCCAGGTTACCATACAGGATCTGGATGTGACCGGATTCTTTCAGTGGTTTTTCTACCGGAACGATGATGCTCTGGCTTTCGAAATCCAGGTCTGGTACGCTTTCCAGGTTTTCAGCAATGGTCTTGCCAGTTACAGTCAGACAATCGCCATGGAGCAGACCAGCTTTCAGCAGGTATTTCATTACCAATGGAACGCCGCCAATTTTGTGCAGGTCTTCCATCAGGTATTTACCGCTTGGTTTCAGATCGGCGATCAGTGGAGTGCTGTCGCTGATACGCTGGAAGTCGTTGATGTTAAACTTCACACCAACTGCTTTTGCAATAGCGATCATATGCAGCACGGCATTGGTACTACCACCCATGGCCATAATCACTACAGCAGCGTTTTCAAAAGCCTTGAAGGTCATAATGTCCTTTGGCTTGATATCTCTTTCGAGCAGCAGACGAATATACTGGCCTGCTACTCTACATTCTTCGCGTTTTGCTTCGCTCTGAGCAGGAGTAGAAGAACTGTAAGGAAGGCTCATACCCATTGCTTCGATAGCGGAGCTCATAGTATTAGCTGTATACATACCACCACACGCACCGGCACCAGGGCAGGAGTTCATGATGATACCTTTATAATCCTCGTCGTTCATATTACCCGCCATTTTCTGGCCAAGTGCTTCAAAAGCGGAAATGATGTTCAAATCCTGTCCTTTATAATGACCAGGAGAGGTAGAACCACCATATACCATGATAGCAGGACGGTTTAAACGACCCATTGCTATCAGGGAGCCTGGCATGTTTTTGTCACAACCAGGAACAGTGATGAGGCCATCATAATATTGGCCACCTACTACAGTTTCGATGGAATCAGCAATCAGATCACGGCTGACCAGCGAGTAACGCATACCTGGTGTACCATTGGTCATACCATCGCTGACGCCTATGGTATGAAAGGTAAGGCCGACCAAATCATTAGCCCAGACCCCTTTTTTGACCTCCTGTGCCAGTTCATTCAGGTGCATATTACAGGTGTTGCCATCATATCCCATGCTGGCAATGCCCACCTGTGCTTTCTTCAGGTCCTCATCTGTTAAACCTATACCATACAACTGTGCCTGGGTCGCAGGCTGTGTAGGGTCCTGAGTGAGCGTTTTGCTGTACTTGTTCAATTCCATCTTTCAGTAAATGTTTGTCTGGGTTCCGGTGTTGTTCATTCAACCGGTTCCCAAATGTTGAATATCATGTTAAGCAGGATACAAAGAAGCGGCTATATGCGCCAAGTTCCAAACCGACATTTAGGGGTCCAACCGGATTTCAAGCGTGTCCATTTTCGTCTCAAACCCGCTATGGTATTGAATAAATTGGACTCAAAAATCCAAAATCCAACTATTAAAAAAATCTTCTAATACGTACGCTGATCCTTTAAAATGGGAGTGGTCTGACGGCTGTCCGCCATCGGACCACTCACCTATTGAATATCAAAGCGAAGCAGTGTTCATTGGGTATACCAGGCAATAATGCACCCGGTATGTTCTTATTTCTAAATTATATACAAAATACAACCTCTATTCCAGAAAAGATCCTGAAAATGATTCAGTTATATATTCTGAACACCTTAATCCCTTACGCCACTTTCACTGAAGAACGATCAAATTCCTTCTCCAGCACCTTAGCTTTATAAGCCTGCTGCAGCAGCTTACCCAGAGATGAAGCCCATGGCTTACCAAAACTCTGACCATCCAGTGATTCGATGCCGATTAGTTCAGCAGCAGTACCACAGAAGAATGCAGCGTCAGCCTGCTTCAGTTCGTCGGTAGTGAACAGTCTTTGTTCTAACGGAATGTTCAGCTCCTGACACAGTTCAATCACTGTAGCACGGGTGATACCAGGTAGAATAGCACCTGGAGGTGGGGTTACGAGCTTACCATCTTTTTCGAAGAAGATATTAGCACCAGGGCCTTCAGCTACATAGCCTTCCAGATCCAGCAACAGTGCCTCGTCAAAGCCTTTTGACTTAGCTTCCTGAGAAGCCAGGATCGAGTTGATGTACAAACCTGCCGATTTGGATTCAATCTTGAATGCCTTTGGATTTGGACGCTGATATGAAGATGTCATTACTTTCAGCAGCTTTTCACCCAGGTAAGCACCCCATTCCCATGCACAGATCATCACGTTCATTTCTGATGCAGCTTTCAGGGTCATGTTTGGTGGGCAATAAGCCAGCGGACGAATGTATGCTTCCTGCATATTGTTCAGTTCCAGCACCTTGTAACAAGCGGTGATTAACTCTTCGTTGGTGTAGTTGTAAGGCATATGAATTAACTCACAGCTGCGACGGAAACGATCGAAGTGCTCTTCTGCCTTGAAGATCTTCACTTCTCCACTAGCAGTCTTATAAGCTCTGATACCTTCGAATACGGCGTATCCATAATGTAATGACTGACCAAACAGGTCGATTTTGGCTTCGGTGGCTTTCTTATACTCCCCGTCCACGTAAATGATGGTGTTCTCGTTGTAATAGCTATACATATAATTCAGATATTAGAAATCTAGTGAAATAACAGGCATAAAAAAAGCCTCCCTCTGGTGGAGGAAGGCTGTATATTGATTTGGTTGTACACAGTTACCTATCCTCCATACTGGTGGCTAATAATGACAACGACGATCACAACGAGCGTAATAGCCCAGTTGAGCTGAGCTACGATGTGATTAATCTTGTTATTGTCTTTATTTACCCACATGGGAGGAATGCTTTGATGTTTAACTGTACAAAAGTATTGGTGATTGAAGTAAAAAACAATACAATCAAAAAATTTAGTGATTTCGCAAACAAATCTTCCCTTTTTGAAAATATTGAAATTTAACCCCTTTTCTTTGTACGTTTTTAATAGAATCAGTAGAATTATTGTATAACGACTGACATCAATTAACACCAGATGGTAGTTTTATTTCCACAGGTTAGTTGGATATTCTCCTGACTCAACCAGTGCTGACAAACTAGCCTGTACGCCTGGTGCATCTTCCTTGTATGTAACACCGAACCACTGTGCACCTGTAGGTAATACATTAACCACACCCAGTTTGTTCTGAATGAAGTTGTCCACTACAATCGGAATAAAGAATTCAGACTTCGGCTTATCACCATCTTTCTCCAGGAATTCCTTGAACAGCTTCTGGCTATTCTCAAATACATTCTGGTGGAAACCCCAGAAATTCATGGATACCGGTGTTTCAGGTGCCAGTTCGTGCTTGCTGCCATCAGCATTTTCGTATACGATCTTATCGCCATCCTTATATACCTTGGTACGCTCGTTGATCTCAGCCAGGTTGCCATTGCTATCAGCGGCACATACCCCACGGGATACGGAACCATGCTCAGAAATGGTCTTGTTCAGCTGGTAACCCACTACGCTATATACATCAGGTTTGCAGGAGTTTTCGAGAAATTTCGCCATTTTCTCAAACGAATCACGACCATAAAAGTCATCTGCGTTGATCACTGCAAATGGTTCGTTGATCGCGTTTTTAGCACACAATACAGCATGCGCAGTACCCCACGGCTTAGTACGATCCGCTGGTACCGGATATCCATCCAGGAAAGCATCCATCTCCTGATATACGTAATCAGTCTGTACGCGACCCTTCAGTTTAGGTTCAAAAATCTCTCTGAATTCCGCTTCAAAATCCTTCCTGATAATAAACACAATCTTACCAAAACCTGCTCTGATCGCGTCATAGATTGAGTAGTCGATAATAGTCTCACCGCTAGGGCCAAACTGCTGTATTTGTTTCAAACTACCATAACGGCTCGCCATACCGGCTGCCAGAATCAATAAAGTGGGTTGCATCTTTACTAGATTGTTTTAATTAATTTTTTATTGTAATTGGCGAAAATCCAGGGACTAAATTTACTGATTAAAACTATTTTCACGCTTTCTTTTTCAATAACATAGGTGTTTCTACTTTCGTAGCTCTAGCCATTAGAGTTACCTGTAATATTAGTCCGGTAGGTGGTATCAAACCAGCAAACACTATACCAACCCGGACTGTTACATTATTATTATCAATTTTTATCTGCCAATGAAAAGAATCTTTTTGCAGGCTGCTATTGCCTTTGCGTCATGTGCCAACGCCTTTGCCCAACAACATGTTCCTCCTTCGGAAATCGCTCAAAAGATGCAATGGTTCTCCGATGCGAAGCTCGGAATCTTTATTCACTGGGGTATATATTCCGTAAATGGGGTAGACGAATCCTGGTCATTCCACAATAAAAAAATATCATATCAGGACTATATGTCACAACTAAAAGGCTTTACTGCTTCAAGTTATGACCCTGTTGCATGGGCATCGCTCATCAAAGAGTCCGGCGCCCGCTATGCGGTGATCACCACCAAGCACCATGATGGGGTAGCACTGTGGGACAGCAAATTAAGTAAGCTGGATGCGGTGAACAGTACACCCGCCAAAAGAGATGTACTCACCCCCTTCTATGCCGCCCTGCGTAAAGAAGGCATTAAATGCGGTGCTTACTTTTCGTTGATCGACTGGAGTTATCCCGACTATCCCGGCTTTTTGAAAGACAGTTCCCGCTATAATGCCGCTAAAGATACTGTGCGCTGGCAACGCTTCCGCAACTTCTACGAAGGACAACTTAAAGAAGTAATGACCCAGTTCAACCCTGACCTCTGGTGGTTCGATGGCGACTGGGAACACAGCGCTGCTGAATGGGAAGCACCCAAAATGCGGACCATGCTCACCACCCATAATCCTAACACGATTATCAATGGCCGCCTGCAGGGATATGGTGATTACGAAACACCGGAACAAAACTTCCCGGTCACCCGCCCTCACTACAACTGGTGGGAACTCTGTATGACTATCAATAGCAACTGGGGCTATCACCCTGACGATACCAGCTGGAAAACACCTTATGAAATCATCACCATCTTTGCAGATGCAATCAGTAATGGTGGTAACCTTCTGCTGGATATCGGCCCTGATGCCGCTGGTCACATTCCTCCTGAAGAAGTAAACGTACTGAAAGAACTGGGTGCATGGAACAAAAAACACGCACCAGCTATCTTCAATACCGTCGGTGGTATACCACAAGGTCACTTCTATGGTCCTACTACCCTCTCTAAAGATTCTACAACCCTCTACCTCTTCCTCCCGGGCAGGATGAGCGGATCTGTAATGGTAAAAGGCCTTATGAACAATATCAGGAATATTCAGGTGGTAGGAACAGACGTTCAACTATCTCATAAAATCGTTGGTAAAATTTCATGGAGCAGTGTGCCCGGTCTTGTGTATATTGACGTACCTGAAAATGTTCAGGATAAATACATGACTGTATTAGCCCTGC
>Ga0316604_10002861_pt1 | contig 12704 bp, 12 predicted proteins | sample OWC_soil_day20_C_FD_207650 | JGI IMG/M metagenome (GOLD analysis project Ga0316604, IMG submission 207650) | Wetland soil microbial communities from Old Woman Creek delta, Ohio, United States - OWC_soil_day20_CT | ecosystem: Environmental > Terrestrial > Soil > Wetlands | place: USA: Ohio... | reverse complement strand
CCACCTGTAAAAATTTGCGGCATAGCACCAGGCAATAAAATATGAATCAGCATGCTCCACTGACTAACCCCTAATGTGCGGGCTGAATCAATAATTCCTTTTTCCACTGTTCTAACCCCAGCCACAGTATTAATAAATAATGGCCAAAAAGCACCAATGAAAATGATGAAAATTGAAGAATGAGTAAAACTTGGCAATAACGCTATGGCATAAGGAATGTAAACAATCGGTGGAATAGGTCCTAAAATATTGATCAGTGGTTCCAGCGTTGTATGCAATCGTTTATTCCAACCAACAACCAATCCTAATGGTATAGCCAAAATAACTGCCAATACATAACCACCAAAAAGCAGACGAAAGGAACTTAAAATACTCTTCCAAAAAACACTTTTATCTTCAACCAGTAAAGATAATACTTTATTCGGTGCTGGAAACAACAATGGATCGAGCAATGGGAACCAACCAGTAAGCGTCTGCCATAACAGGAGTAATCCAACAAACAACAATATCCGATCAACGACACTTTGTTTCAAATCCCTGCACCGCCTTCCACCTTTTGGAGTTCTTCAATGATTTCGCTTTGCAATAGGGAAAGAAGCTCATTGCGCAATTGTATATATGACTGGTCCTGAATGAGAGGAATCCGGTTACGTGGACGCTTGAATGGTACTTGTATCACCTTACGGATACGACCTGGACTTGTAGTAAAAACGACGATTCTATCCGCTAAATATAACGCTTCATCAATATCATGAGTAACAAGAAATACAGTCTTCTTCACCCCTGTTTCCTGCCAAAGCCGTATTAATAAATCCTGCAGATATATCCGATTCTTAGCATCTACTGCCCCAAAAGGTTCATCCATAAGATAGATAGGTGCTCCCAAGGCAAAGGCACGGGCAATAGCCACCCGTTGCCTCATTCCTCCAGATAATTCACCAGGATATTTCGTAGCAGCCTCTCCTAGACCCACTATATCTAAAAATTTTTTCGCTTTTTCTCGGGAAACATTTCCGACTTGTTTGAGTGCAAAATAAATATTTTCTAAGGCTGTCATCCAGGGAAAAAGGGAATAGTCTTGAAATACTACGGCTCGATCAAGACCAGGTCCAGTTATCGGCTTTCCTTTTAGCAAAATTTGACCAGTGGTCGGCTCTACTAAACCAGCCAATAAAGAGATGGTTGAACTTTTGCCACCACCACTTGGACCCACAACAGCAATAAATTCTCCTTCCTCTATTTCCAGATTGATATTCTGGAGAGAAGGTTCACCATTCTTTTGCCCTGGATAAACAAGAGATACATCTTTTAAACTTAAAAATCCCAGAATAATCAATCCTCCTTTTTAAAGATCATTGGCTTTATAATCTTTTTCTAGCTGAATATAGATAGGATTTTGTGGATAACGTCCTCTTAACTGTTCTAGCGCTTCATGATAAATATCAGTGTTAATAAACTGATTAATATTTTGCTCCCCTTTAAGATAACCAATGGCCTTCATAGCTTCCCAGAATGCAACTACCCGTTTTCTGTCGGGATCAGGAATACTGTGAATATGACCACTGTAAGCTGCTTGTTTCAACAGGGTTTTATCCAATTTTACATATTTATTAATAATCTCAACAGTTTCATCCTGATTATTAAGATAAAAATCATAAGCCCTAATTAAAGCACGACTGAAACGAGTAAAGCCTTCTTTATTATTTTTAACATTATCAGCAAGACCTACTAAACGGCAACAAACATGACTATTAAGATACTGAGATGACCAGTCAACTATTTTAAGTCCTTGTTGTTCAGCCATTTCGGTAAATGGAACCCAGACGAGTCCGGCATCAGCGCTGCCTTTTTTCACGGCTTCCAAAACAGCGGCTGGAGAATCTAATTCCTGTACTGTTACTTGTGTCTTCCAATCAATACCTGCTTTCGACAAGGCATGACGCCACACCGCATCACCAGTCGCCAGCCTCACTGTCGCTACTTTGGTTCCTACGAAACCTTGCAACGTCTTAAATTTATCCACATTTTCTGGTTTTGTAACAACGGCATGTCCTTCACTCTGCATCCCACCAAATATGACAAAAGGTGTACCTTTATCAATAAAAGTTAAGGGTGCTGCTGTACCAAAAGATCCAGCATCCAATTTACCGCTTTTGATGGCATTTAACCCTTCCCCTGAATTGGTAAATTGAAATAATTCTACATCAAGACCTTCTTCGGCAAAAAAGCCTTTTTCTTGAGCAACAAAGTACAGTACATGACCCACAGCTGGCAAATAGCCAACATTAAATTTAATTTTTTCCACTGCCGCTGCAGGTGTATTGTTATCTGAGGTCTTAACTGATGAGGAACTGCACCCAGCAATAAGCAAACTAAAGATTAAAACCAGGGATACCAATAGACTCGTTTTCTTAAACATGATCATCAACTCCTCACTCTTCTTTCTCTAAAAGTCTTTTATAGTAAAAACTACTGGTATATAATGCCGCCGCTGGATTATGACCTAGAATACGATCTTTAGTAATCAGTGTGGTCACCGGGGCTTCTGAATGCTTGATAAATAAAGAATCATGACCAACACACAAACCAATAATTACATTCAAATCAGTCTGCTGTTTATTCAGTATCATCGCCTGTAAAACAGGATTACAAAGTGACTCATGGGCGCCTTGCTGCACCTTTAATTCTTCAGGAATGCCAATTTCTGTTTTATCCACTGATCCAACTTTGCAGAGTACACTATAACTTTCCAGCCCCTTAGCTTCTAATATTCTCATAAATGTTTTAGCTTCATTAATCAAGCCAACACAAGTCGCAATCCCGATTTTTTTAGCTCCTATTCTTTTGCTAAACGCGATAATTTCTTCTACCCTGGTCAATTTTCCATAATAAATTCCTTCTATTTCTGCTGCGGCACGAGCAATTTTTGCTGTTTCACCTTCTTCTCGGTAAAGTTCTACCGCTACAGCATTCTCATCATCATACTTTGATGTCAGGCAAAACTCAGGAAATGTTTTGTCTTGTTTGTGGCAATTTAATACCCCGCAATAGGTGCACGAAAGTTTATTCTCTGTATGTTTTGACATATTCATCCTCCTAAAATTCTAAACATTTAACAAATAATCGATCAAACTTATCTACAGTAGCCAATTCTAGCACCGCAATCTCTGCAATCGTCTGATCAATAGCCAAACGAGATCCTTGATTTAGTAAAAATTCTTGCCCGCCTGTTTTGGATGTATTTCCCAAAAACTCTATTTTATCCCGAAATGCTTCAGGCAACAAACCAATCCCAATTAAGCTGTCCGGATTCAAATGATAACCAAAAGAACCAGCAATCAACACTCTATCTACATCTGCGACAGTTATATTCTGATATTCAAGCAGTGCCTCAATCCCCGCCCGAATTGCCCCCTTTGCCAATTGAACCTGACGTATATCTGGTTGAGATAGATAGACTCCCTCTGCAACAGAAAAAACAACTTTCCCATTCACTTGAGTGAGTAGTGCACTCAGGTTTTCATTCATGGTTTTACTGAACTTTCCGTTGCCTTCAATGACTCCATTTTGGACCAACGCTGCTACTATATCCAGTAAACCACTACCGCAGATGCCAACAGCAGCTTGATCGCCAATGTTTTTCAATGTCCTCTCCCCGTCTGTCGTTAAAGAAAAACCCTCGATTGCACCTGGTGCTGCCCGCATGCCACAAGAAATATTCATACCTTCAAAAGCCGGGCCAGCAGCAGTGGATGTTGCTACTAGCCTTCCGCCAGTTGCGAGTACAATCTCCCCATTTGTGCCAATGTCTATAAATAGATTGGTATCTTCCCGCTCAGCCAAACGCGAAACCAAAATACCTGAAGTAATATCTCCTCCTACATAGGCAGAAATAATAGGTGACAAATATGCCTCTGCATTAGGGACAGCGTAAAGACCAAGGTCATTTGCTGCTATGGAGTTGCCACCGCGAATCACTGGCGTATAGGGATATTTACCTAACGGCCCTGGATTGGCCTTTACTGCTAAATGTAACATACACGTATTGCCGCTCAATACCAATTCATAAACATGGTGAGCCACAATGGCAGCATCTGCTGTTACTTGTAGGATCATTCTATTTAATTCTTCAATGATCAGTTGATTCATTTCTACTAAACCCTGTTCTTTAGATGCATACCTTATCCGCGATAATACATCTTGCCCCAGTCTACTTTGTGGATTAAGAGCACCTGCTCCTGCAAGTTCTTCCCCTGTCAACAAATTAACCAGCGAAACAACTAATGTGGTTGTACCAATATCAATGGCTAAACCATAAATTTCTTCCTCTGTATTGCCCTGCTCTGTTGAAATCAATTCCTTTTTTCGATATACATGGGTAACATTACTCGGGGAAATATACTTCTTGGTAATAATACTGTCAATCTCACCACTGTTAACCAAGCCATCCTGCTTAATTTGAAGATTTCCACTGTCATGACGCTCAATGATTTCTACCACTACATCATGATCAACCTTGGTATGACACGCCAGTACAATCTCCTCTTCTGCTAAGGATGATAGGATTTTTACTTTGCATTTACCGCACGTCCCATTCCCATTACAAGGAGACTCTAGTATTACTCCCCCCTGTCTAGCTGCAGTTAACAGATCATCGCCCACATTAACCCTAGCACTTGTCTCTTGACCTGCATGATGAAAAACGACTTCTATCATAACATTAGCCCTCCTTCACCGCGTCAGTCATCGCCCTGATTAATTTTAAAGAAGTGGACGTACTCAATCCACAAGCAGGTGAAATAATGTCCACTCCATCCTGAACTAATCGTTGAGTTTGCTGGGCCACTTTTTCTACAGAGCCAAATTCCAGCAAATAAGTACTCACATTTCCCATGGTTGTAAGCTGGGAGTAATCAGCCTTTAGTTGCCTTAGGTTAACAAGGGCATCGGTACTGATGGCATCTGCTCTAATCTCAGGAATTAAAGATTGTACAGTATTCATATTCCCACAAATATGCACCAAAACGGGAATATTCTTAGCATGTACTGCATCAATAATCCGATTAAGATATAAAACAGCAAATTCCCTAAACACTTTAGGCCCTAATATTTCACCAGTAGCCGTTGGATCAGCAATCGAAATGACCGTAGCACCACTAGCAATCATCCGTTCAGCAAAACCAACAATTAGAGTTGTAACATAATCCAATACCCGATGACATTCTGCTGGTTTCTTTCTAAACTCTTTCAATAAAGATATGGGATCTACTAAAGAAGCTGCTGTACTGATTGGACCTGTTAAATTTCCGATAATGGGCACATCCGGGTAACGCTCCGCCAGTATGGCCGTAGCTTTAACCACTGTATTTATACGCCCGTCATCTAGCATGGTATTAATACTTTTTGTTTCTACCACACTAACAGTGGGAAAAACTTCTTGCATGATTTTCGGTTCACAAATCAGCGTTCCATAAGTAACCTCACTACCTAAAACCTCGGCTTCCACTGTCATGCAAAAGGGAATTCCGATATTCTCAAACCCTGTCTGCTCATATACATCACCAGCAAGGTGAGCCATCAACTCTGCATCACTATGAGCCTCTGGCAGGGTATGCCCTGTATTATTCATAATCTCTACTATCGCTGCATTCATCATGCCACCTGTACAAATAACAGGTGGACGATCTACTTTACCCTTTCGCAATACTGTAAGTAACCGTTCTTTAGAACTTAACACCTTCCACGACCCCTTCCTTCAACTGGCTCCCATGTATGGGATAACCTATTTCTCTTACTGCATCTAACATGGCTTTAATATTCTCAAATGGTGTTTCAGTCGGTAGACTACAACCGCTAGCGACAATATATCCTTTCGGATTATCAAATCCTTGAGCAACACATTGATATACAGCCTTTCGGACATCATGAATTGTACCTTGTAACATAGTTTCAGAAGGTTTGATATTCCCCATCAACCTAGACCTAAAACCAACTTTAGCCTTTGCGTCTAACAAACTAGCATCATTATCAATACTAAGACAGTCAGCTCCAGCATCACACATATCCTCCCAGATCTTCGCTGTCTTGCCACAAACGTGCAAAGTCACTGTTTTTCCACGAGAATGTATATAATCAATTAACCTTTTTAAATAAGGAACCGAAAATTCTCGAAACTGTCGCGGACTAATTACCGTAGTAGAAGACATGGCATCAGTCAAACTTGGTGTACAACCTATGTCAATGATGGCTTTAGCATATTGAAGTGCCGTCTGCAAGGAAACTTCACAAAGTTTATGAACGGCCTCTGGATTTTTACCTACCAATCGCACTAGGTTCTCTGTACCAATTAAAAAAGCAGCATTGGTAAAAGGTGCAATCAAAGCTCCAGTAATCGGAACCTCATGACCTATGGCATCCATTGCAATTTTCATTGCTTCAAGGTGGTGAGGTAAATTACCATCCAGGTAAGGATTAGCTGGTTGCAAGTTGTCAATCTGACTGACTGCTTCAATGGCAGGCACTTTCAAATATGCCGTTTCATCCATTGGATAATGAACTTCGGCCCCCATAGCCTCAGCCTGCACATACAAATCTGTAAAGATTCGAACGGTATCATAACGAAACAGCTGATAGGATTCAATATGGGCCTTCGCTATTAACTTACCATTCCCTCGAAAATCCGATACGCGAACCCCAATAACCCGTGCTGCCGTATTACCGACAATGGGAACACAAGGCAGACGATCAATTGATTCTTGCTTGTTATAAGCCGCAAAACGTTCCAACGGAGTCATCTGATCTTTATTTTTTTCCATAATACACTCTCCTTATCATAAAAAAGAGACTGGATTTCCGCCTATATAAAGAAAACTTGGCTTGCACAAAGCCTTAGTTGCCCTTACTTGGAATCGGAAAGTGTTATACTCTTCGATCCCGCGAAAACCCAGCCTCTGGTTATCCAGTCAGCTTTAAGATGATATAATCGGCTAAAAGAATTCTACCTATGAGAAACTTTTAGCCTTCAGTTTTTCTAATCAGCCATTTAACTGATGCCACAATATCTATAGAAGTATGGCACTTATCTATTACTAGTCAAAAAGAAAAAGGCTAAGGCAGTTCCGCATACGGAACAATTCCTTAGCCTTCAGTTTTCTGATCAGCTAACTCACAATATTATCTTATTAAAAATACCATAAATAACAGCATTTGTCAATTATAAATTAACTACTCTGCAGCACTACTTAATCTTAGGTCTCATAATAACGCCTTCTTTGCCAATTGACTCACTGTATAGTGCAAACCATTTTCCACAGTGTCACAATACTCTACACTGTAAATTCCTTTTGCCATTAATTGTTGTTTGGCATGATGCCCAATACGCATTGTTAAGACAGCATCGCAATCTTGCACAGATAGAATTGTATTCTCCCTTTTGGGTTCATCACGATCACACTCTTCCATACCCTGGCAATATTTATCGACTGTTCTTGTCTCCAATATTTGAAAGTTACGACCATCGCCTTGATAAATAATAAATTCAGAAGCATGACCAAAATGCTGATCAACAAGTTTGCCATATTTTGATGTAACAGCAATTTTATATTGTTTTTCCTCTATCTTGGGTATCTCTATCTCTGGTATTTGACGATTGCACATGCGAAATTCTTGTGAACGATCTTCCCCTAAAAGTCCGATGGCATCAGCTCGGCATTGCTTACAATGTCGCATTTGCTGGATATCAAGTTGACAAGTATTCCTAAGATCATTAATATCTTTCATACTGGTTTGAGGGAAATCTTCGAAAGCACTACCTGGGGCAGGTATCAATGGCATGATATTGGTAATAAAAACACCCAATTCTTTTACTTTCTTCACTACATCAGGAATATGCTGATCGTTGATGCCTTTTATCATCACAATATTCACTTTTACTAAGACTCCGTGTTTAGCTAGATATTCAATACCTAGCAATTGGTTTTTCGAAAGCAATTCCGCGGCCGCAACACCTTCATAAATTTTTCCTTTATAAGAAACAAACTTATAAATTTTTGCTCCGATTTCAGTATCCAGCGCATTGACGGTCACCGTCACATGATGAACACCAAGAGCAATAATTTCAGCAGCATATTCAGGCAACATTAACCCGTTCGTCGATAAGCAAAATGTGACATCGGCATTGGTTGCTTTTATTTTTTCAATTGTTGTCTTGGTAGCTTCCCAATTTGCCAGGGCATCCCCTGGCCCAGCAATACCAACTACACTCAGTTGGTCAATTTCTCTTTTAACCCATACGAATTTTTCTTTGGCCAAATCTGGTGTTAAAACCTCGCTAGTAACGCCAGGCCTACTTTCGTTGACACAATCAAATTTCCGATTACAATAATTGCACTGTATATTACAACTAGGTGCCACCGGCAAATGCATGCGCGCGTATGTATTGTGTGCATCGACTGAATAGCAAGGATGCTTTTTCGTTTTTTCTAGTATTTCTTCACTTACAGAATTAGGGGAATGGCAAGTCACTTTTCATCTCTCCTTTCTGCACTAGCAGTACTAAATTCCTTCTGCTTTACAGCGCACTTCGCCGATTACCAATTCCCCCTTTTCCATAAATAGCAATTTGTTTAATCTTTTTTCTCATCCTTATTCCTCCTAATTTAAAAAACGAAAAAAGGTCAGAAAAACATTCCCCTTGGGAAAATTTTTCTGACCTTTGGTTCATCCCAATCAGTCATATCACTATATGATATTTTAATATATTATACTTATATTAGCCTAAAAATGCAAGTACTATATTACTTATTACTTATTACTTATTAAATCAGCCAAAAGGAATGCACTTTCCGCTTGTAATCCCTGGAAGATTTCACTAGCATTCGTGTCTTCCCCATTCAATTGCAGCTATTCCCTTGGAAACTGGTCAGCGAGCCACTTACGTATTATCTGCTGCAATTCGTTCTGCTGTCCAGCGGCAACGTGATCAAAATCAGTTATGGCCAGTTCTTTCTGGCCGCTGTAAGCAGCATATACGACTTGTGTTCCTGCCAAAGGCACTACATCATCAGCCGTACCGTGAATAAATAACATAGGTTGCTCTGTTCCTACTAAATTTTCAGTGGGATTATACGTATTAGCAACTAGATCTTCCACAAACTGTGGGTTTAACGTAAAGGCACGTCCATAAAAATTCTTTATACTTTCTCCCTGTAAAGCCTGCTGCCACAAATCTTGTCCGAAAATAATATCACGGAAATTTTCTACTGCCTGCGTTACCGGTGCAAAAGCAATGCGTGCAACAATCCTTGTATCATCAGCTGGATGGGTTAAAACAACCAACCCGCCAAGGCTGTGTCCGTATAACACGATTGGGGATTGTTTAAAGTCAGCCTGCTCATGAACCCACCTTAATATACTTTCTAAATCCTGCCGCCAGCCAGCTACGCTGGTATCGCTCGCAAAGTCTCCTTCACTATCTCCCGATCCGGCATAATCAAAGCGCACAACGCCATAACCGAGTTGTTCTATAAAGTCAGCCAGATTTTTTGTCAACTGATTAGCACCAATTTTATCGGCGGTAAATCCATGACACAATATAACTACCGGTGTTCCTTGCGCAAAACCAGCAGGCCTGTGAACCATAAGAGATAAACGTTTCTTTCTACTACTTAACCATATATGATCTCTCATATCTATCACCTTCTTCTACTAAAATAATTAGTCCTATCCGCCTATGCTTTTTTTCTACTAAATCCAAAAAATTTCGGCAATCTTGCACCAAATCCGTTCCTTGCTTATAACCTTGGTTATTGTGCAATGACGCAAAAGATTCAATCAGGCAAGAATGGCGTTGATTATACATAGAGGCCGGAGAGCTTGATCATAATCAAACTTTCCGGCCTCTGGTTTTTCCAGTCGGTCACGAAGTAGCAGAAAGACTACAGCATCAGCAATAGGAAGTTTCTAATTTTCTTCAATTTTTATCTAATTGCTTGCTCATAAAATTTTTTATCTATCCATGTTGCAGTATCAAAATCTTTTTGTATCAGTTTTTCATTTAACAAGAATTTTTTTGTATCGTTCAGTTTACTGATACTTTGATCGGTTATGCTCACCTCAAAAAGATCATCTCTATCATTTATATATTTTGCTGATTCTACAGTAATGCTAGCTTTTGTCCATATACCATATGCTTCATCTTTATTTTGCTTAATAAAATCTTTTGCTCTAATCAGACTTTTAATATATGCACTGATAATGTCAGCGTTTTCCTTGGCATAATCAGTTCTTGCTACCGTAATGAATAGTCCAGCCCAATCAGTATGACTTTTACTTTCTGCGATAATTTTTGTTATTTTTTTATCAATTGTCAATAACGCAACCATCGTGCCTGTTCCTACCCATGCATCCACATCACCGCTAATTAAAGCGGATTCCGCATCTGTCGTCATATTTACAATTTGGACATCATTAACAGATAAATTATTCCCCTTTAATGCCTCAATTAAAAATCGATGAGCAATTGCTCCTTTTGCTACAGCAATTTTCTTACCTTTTAAATCTTGAATAGAGTTAATCGGTGAATCTTTTTTCACAATAATTCCTATGGCAAACGCTGTATTATTCGCTGCTACTACGGAAATATCAAGTCCCCGTGACTTTGCAATCATAGCAGGCATATCAGCATAAACGGCAATATCAATATTTTTACTAGCTAAAGCCTCGTTGACAGCTGGTCCTTGGCCTGTAAAGGGTATATGTTCTTCTTTCACACCAATTTTAGCAAGTTCTTCATGTAAAAAACCTTTCTCTAGTGCAATCCCTAATAAGTCACCAGGAAAAGGTGACCCCGACGATGGGGATCCAATTTTTAAGATTCGCTCCCCTTGCTTTGCACTACTGCTATCTTTTGCATTTTGTTGGCTACTTGTAACTTTATCATTTGAGCTGCATCCTGCAAAAGCTAAGCTAACAATACTCAACATGACAAATGCTACAACGCTTCTTATGATCTCTTTCTTTCTTAACCTGGCAACAATATTTTCTAACATATTCTTCATTCCCCCTCTATTGTTATATAGCATAATCTAGATACTGTTTTTCATCAGCAAAAAATTCAGAAAAAATAACTTTTCTAATGTTAGCAAATTCAACATTACTTCTGTCTCTAGGCCGCTCCAATTCCACAGGCAATATTTTCCTTATTTTACCTGGTCTTGATGACATAACTACTACACGATCACCAAGATAGATGGCTTCATCAATATCATGAGTCACAAGAATCATAGTCATTTTTTCTTTTTTCCATATCCGTAATATTTCTTTCTGCATCATAATTCTTGTAAGTGCATCGAGCGCACCAAACGGTTCATCTAGCAATAACACCTGCGGTTTATTTACCAATGCCCTGGCCATCGCTGCACGTTGCGCCATACCACCTGATAACTGGTGGGGATATGCATTCTCAAATCCTTTTAAGCCAACAAGTTCTATGTGCTCTGCGATAATGGCTTCTTTTTGTTCTTTCGTAATATTATATAAACCAAAATCTATATTTTCTGTAACCGTAAGCCATGGCAAAAGCCTATGCTCTTGAAATACCATTCCTCTATCTGTCCCTGGTTTTCGAATTTCACCTCCGCCAAAAGTAACCATCCCAACTGAATAATCGACTAGTCCTGCTATAATTTTAAGCAGAGTACTCTTCCCACACCCACTATGTCCAACGATACTTAGAAATTCACCTTCTGCTACGTTCAGATTGATATCTGTAAGAATATCAATCTCCTCATTATTGACAATGAATCCTTTATGTAAATCTTTTATCACAAGATCTTTTTTGTTTCCCACCGACACATGACTCCCTCCATTTCCATCCACTACTATGCTTTTTGCCATCTGATCATATGCTTTGAAATGTTTGTTAAAGCATTATCCATGAGTACACCGACTGCACCGATGACGATCATGCCAACAATCACTAAATCAGCTCGCATGAGACTTCTAGCATCGCTTATCCTATATCCGATACCAGAGGTTGCCGCAATCAGTTCGGCTGCTACGACGACTGTCCAAGAAACACCTAGACCAAGTCTCAAACCTACAAATATAGATGGTATCGCTGCAGGAAAATATACTTTTCTAAATAAATCAAACTTTGTAATATTATGAAGCATCGCCACTTCAATATAGTCTTTTGGTGTATTTTTAATGCCACTCATTGTATTTAATAGAATTGGGAAAAATGCACTCTTAACAATAATAACAACCTTAGAAGTTTCTCCTATACCAAACCACAAGATAAGTAGCGGAATCCAAGCCATTGGAGGTATCTGCCGTATTCCATCAAATACAAGGGAAAAAAATTTATTTACCCGTGATGAAATCCCCATAAATACACCAAAGGAAATTCCCAGAACAACTGCGATTAGATATCCTTCCATGACTCTTCTCAGACTAATCGTTACATCAGCAAGCAATTGGCCACTTGTTGCTTCGTCTATAAAAGTATCAGCAATACTCTCGATAGATGGTAAAATCATTAATGGAACAATCTTTAATCTAACAACAATCTCCCAAATAATTAAAATCAAAATAGGAAAACTAATATAGTTTATTACATTTTTCAGTGTTTTTAGTTTCATTGCGATTTTGAGTTCAACTCCCTTCACTTTATCTCCATTAACTTATGATCTATTATACAATTA
>Ga0316604_10002860_pt1 | contig 12705 bp, 13 predicted proteins | sample OWC_soil_day20_C_FD_207650 | JGI IMG/M metagenome (GOLD analysis project Ga0316604, IMG submission 207650) | Wetland soil microbial communities from Old Woman Creek delta, Ohio, United States - OWC_soil_day20_CT | ecosystem: Environmental > Terrestrial > Soil > Wetlands | place: USA: Ohio... | reverse complement strand
GCTGCGATCGAGCAGGGCGGGCGCTGCACCTGGTTCATGGCGCACGAGCAGCCGGTCGCGGTCCGCAAGCAGTGGATCGCGGGCACGCTGAAGGCGGCGGGCGGCCTGGTCATCGACGAGGGCGCGGCGACGGCGCTGGGGCGCGGCAAGAGCCTGTTGCCGGCCGGCGTGGTCGCGGTGCAGGGACGCTTCGACCGCGGCGACGCGGTGCGCGTCACAGGGCCGGACGGCCGCGAGGTGGCGCGCGGACTGTCGGCCTATTCGAGCGACGACGTGCGCCGCATACTCGGACGCAGGAGCGCGGAGATCGAGCAGCTGCTCGGCTACCGGGGCCGTGACGAGGTCATCCACCGTGACGACCTGGTGGTCCTGGGACCGCGGCGCGGGAGCGGGGCATGACGGGGCGGGCGCTGGGCGAGGTCATGGACGAGCTGGGCGGCAACGCGCTGGCGGCAGCGCGCGTCCTGGCGCGTGCGCCCGCGCCGGTGAAAAATGCCGCGCTCGAGGCGGCCGCAGCCGCGCTGCGGCGCAATGCCTCCGTCGTCCTGGAGGCGAACGCCGCCGACATGCGCTCGGCGCAGGAGCGCGGGCTCGGCAGCGCGATGCTCGACCGGCTCCGGCTCGATGAATCGCGGGTCGAGGCCATGGCCGCCGGCCTCGGGCAGGTCGCGGCTTTGCCCGACCCCGTCGGGCGCGTGCTGGCGGAGTGGACGCGGCCCAACGGGCTGGTGATCCAGCGCGTCAGTGTCCCGCTCGGCGTCATCGGCATCATCTACGAGAGCCGCCCCAACGTGACGGCCGATGCGGGCGCTCTCTGCCTGAAGTCGGGCAACGCCGCGATCCTGCGCGGAGGGTCGGAAAGCGCCGCGTCGAGCCGCGCGATCCATGCGTGCCTGGTCGAGGGACTGGTCGCCGCCGGCCTGCCCGCGGGTTGCGTGCAGCTCGTTCCCACCCAGGATCGAGAGGCCGTCGGCTACCTGCTCAAGGGCATGACCGACTACGTGGACGTGATCGTCCCGCGCGGCGGCAAGGGGCTGATCGCGCGGGTCCAGCAGGATGCGCGGGTACCCGTGATCGGCCACCTCGAGGGCAACTGCCACGTGTACGTGGACGGCTCGGCCGACCTCAACATGGCCCGCGAGATCGTGCTCAACGCGAAGCTGCGGCGCACCGGGATCTGCGGCGCCGCGGAGACGGTGCTGTTCGACCGCGCGGCCGTCGCCACCCACCTGGGACCGGTCGTCAAGGCTCTGCTCGATGCCGGTTGCGAGGTGCGCGGTGACTCGACGGTCCGGGCGGCGGATCCACGCGTCCTGCCGGCCACCGAGGACGACTGGTACACGGAATACCTCGACGCGATCATCGCTGCGCGGGTCGTGGACGGCGTGGACGGGGCGGCCTCCCACATCGCGAAATACGGTTCGGCGCACACGGAGTCGATCGTGGCCGAGGACCGCGCGGCGGCCGAGCGCTTCCTGGCCGAGGTCGACAGCGCGATCGTGCTGCACAACGCATCGACGCAGTACGCCGACGGCGGCGAGTTCGGGATGGGCGCGGAAATCGGCATCTCGACCGACAGGTTCCACGCGCGCGGCCCGGTCGGGCTCGAGCAGCTGGTCAGCTACAAGTACGTGGTGCGCGGCAGCGGTCAGCTCAGGCCCGGCTGACCCGGGAGCCCGCGGGCCTAGTGACCGTGCGGGTGGCCGTGCCCGTGCGCGTGGCCGGGTTGCGCGGCCGCCTCGGCGCAGCGTTCGCAGTTCACCCAGCCGGAGTCACCGTCGAGGTAGTGCTCCTTCTTCCAGATGGGGACCCGGTGCTTGACCTCGTCGATGATGTAACGGCAGGCGGCGAAGGCCTCGGCGCGGTGGCCGCTGGCGACGCCGACCCAGACCGCGACTTCGCCGAGGCCGAGCTCGCCCAGCCGGTGCACGCAGCACGCGCCGCGGATGCCGAAGCGTTCGACGGCCTCGGCGACGATGCGCGCGCCTTCCTTCAGCGCCAGTTCCTCGAAGGCCTCGTAGTCGAGGCGCCGCACCTCGCGGCCCTCGTTCTCGTTGCGGACCCGGCCCTCGAAGGAGACGAAGCCGCCCGCGGCCACGTCGGCGAGGCCCGCCGCCAGCGCGGCCGGGTCGATTGGCCCGCGGCTGAACGAAAACCCGTTCATCCGCCTGCCACCGGAGGAATGAAGACGATCTCGTCGCCGTCGGCGAGCGTCCGCGACCAGTCCGCGAACTCGGCGTTGACGGCCACCCGCAGCCGGTCGCGGCCCAGGCTGAAGCCATGGCGGGCCGCGAGTTCCTCGAACAGGCCCGCCGCATCGGCCGCGCCGGTCTCCACCGTCTCCTCGCCGCGGCCGGCCTGCTCGCGCAGCACGGCGTAGTACTTCAGCCGGACGCGCGCCATCAGCCGGCGTCTCCCGCGCGGAAGTCGCTCTTGCCGCCGGTCTTCTCGACCAGGCGGACGTCCGCGATGACGATCCCGTGGGACAGGGCCTTGCACATGTCGTAGACGGTCAGCGCGGCCACCGACGCGCCGGTCAGCGCTTCCATCTCGACCCCGGTCCGGCCGTGGACCGATACGGTGCAGCGGATGTGGACGTCACTGCCCGCATCGCAGTCGATCTCGATGCGGCACTTCTCGAGTCCCAGCGGATGGCAGAACGGGACGAGGTCGTGCGTGCGCTTGGCCGCCATCGTGCCTGCGATGATCGCGGTGTGGAACACCGGGCCCTTGGCGGTGATGAAGCCCCGTGCGCGCAGCGTCTCCGCCACCGGGCCTGGCAGCCGGACCACGGCCGCGGCCGTGGCGCCGCGCAGGGTCACCTGCTTTTCGCTGACGTCCACCATCGCCGGGCGGCCTTCGCTGTCGACATGGGAGAGCATGTTCAGCCGCCGATGTAATACATCTCGATCTTCTTGTGCGAGCGCTTGCGGCTGAGCGCTTTGCGCTGCTCGCTGTAGCGGTCGTCACGGGCCTGCCAGGTGCCGCGAATGCGCGCGAGCAGCTCCTCGTCGCTGGCCGCCGCGCGCAGCGGCTCGCGCAGGTCGGTCCCGCGGGTCGCGAACAGGCAGGTGTAGAGGACGCCCTCGGACGACAGCCTTGCCCGGGTGCAGTCGCCGCAGAAAGGCTGCGAGACAGAGGAAATGAACCCGACCTCGCCCTGGCCGTCGGCGAAGGTGTAGCGCTCGGCGACTTCCCCGCGGTAGCTCGCCGCCGTCGCGACCAGCGGCCAGCGGGCCTCGATGCGCTGCTTCAGCTCGCGCGAGGGCACGACCCGGTCGGGCATCCAGTCGTTGCGGTTGCCGACGTCCATGTACTCGATGAAACGCACGACCACGCCGGTGCCGCGGAAGTGCTCGACCAGGCCGAGCACGCAATCCTCATTGAGCCCGCGCTGCACGACGGCGTTGACCTTGATCGGCTCGAGGCCTGCCTCCCGTGCGGCCGCGATGCCGTCCAGGACCCGCTCGACGCCGTCGAAGCCGCCGCTCGACCGGCGGAACACCTCGGGGTCGAGGCTGTCCAGGCTGACGGTGACGCGCCTGAGCCCGTTCGCCTTGAGCCGGGCCGCGTGCTGCGCGAGCAGCACGCCGTTCGTGGTCAGCGCCAGGTCGTCGACCCCGGGGATGGACGACAGCTCGCCGACCAGGTCGGCGATCCCCGAGCGCAGCAGCGGCTCGCCACCCGTCAGGCGGACCTTGCGCACGCCGGCCTTCACGAACAGCCGCGTGAGGCGGACGATCTCCTCGAAGGACAGGCGCGCGGCCGCGGGCAGGAAGCGGTAGTTCTCGTGGAAGGTCTCCCGCGGCATGCAATAGGGGCAGCGGAAGTTGCAGCGATCCATGACCGAGATGCGCAGGTCCTGCAGCGGCCGGCCGTGGACGTCGGACGTCCCGGCTCCGCGGGGCAGGGGCATGACGGGCGCCTTGGATTTGTCGGTCAAGTTCTCAGCCTCGGTGGCGGGCCGGACGGGCCTTCCCGACCGCCGTCACTTCTTGGTCCTTTCCTTGTAGACGCGCAGCTGCTCGTTGAAGCGATCCGCGACGGACTGGGCTTCGTCCACCGCGGCGTTGTTCTTCTTGGCCTGCATCACCTCGAACTCGGCCTTGCGCGCCTCGTCGACCTCGGGGTCGGCCCGCAGGGCCTCCAGCTCCATGGTCAGGCAGGCGGTGTAGGCGGTGATGTCGGCGTCGAACTGCTTGACCGCCCGCTGCGCCGCGACCATCTGCTCGTAGGTCGCGGTAGCGCCGTCGGGAATGTTCTCCGGCGGACGGGGGTAGATGCAGGTCGCCTGCGCGGCCATGGCAGCCAGCGCGGCGAACACCGACACAATGGAAAGAATCGCCTTTTTCATCAGCAGGTTACCTCGGCAAAACGACAGCTTCGACCCGGCAGTGGACCGGTGGGCAGCCTAGCGTAACCGGGCCGGACGGGCAGGGCCAGCCTCGAGCAGCAACCGCCGCGCCCGCGCCCCCTGCGCAGGGATTCCCTACAGGAGCACCTCGACCCGTCCTTCCACGACCCGAACCGGGAAACAGGCGAGCGGCCTGTGCGCCGGTCCGCCGAGGACACGGCCGTCGCGGACGTCGAACGAGGCGCCGTGCAAGGGACACACCAGCCGGCAGCCGCGCAGTCGGCCCTCGCTCATGTGCGCCTCGGCGTGGGTGCAGGTGTCCTCGAGGGCATACAGGCCTTCGCGTGTCGCGCACAACACCACGCGGCGGCCGTCCACCTGGAACCCGTGGGGGAGTCCCGCGATGAGATCCGCATGCGACGCCAGCGGATACCATCGGCCGTTGGTGTCGGGTGCGGATTCGTGATCGCCGGGACAACACATCGTTGGGCGCCTACAATAACAGACGCCGTGCTGCCGCCCGATGATGGACCGGATTGAACCCTTCCCCGACTGCACCGATCCCCGACTCGCGGCTCACGCTGGCCGCGCTCGGCGTCGTGTTCGGGGACATCGGGACCAGCCCGCTTTACGCCTTCAGGACCTGTTTTGACGAGTTGCACGGCACGCTTCCCACCGAGGAAAACGTGCTCGGCCTCCTCTCGCTGATCGTCTGGGCGCTGACGGCCGTCATCACCGTCAAGTACGTGATGATCATCCTGCGGGCCGACAACCGTGGTGAGGGCGGTGCGCTGGCCCTGATGGCGCTGGTGCTGTCGGGACGTTCCCGCGTGCCGCGCCGCTGGATGCTCCTGCTCGGCATCCTCGGCACCACGCTGTTCTTCAGTGACGGTGCAATCACGCCAGCCATCTCCGTCCTTTCTGCGGTGGAGGGGCTCGAGGTGATCAATGACGAGATGGAAGGCGTTGTGATCCCGCTCGTGATCGCCATCCTGGTGGGCCTGTTCGCCGTCCAGCGCCACGGGACCGGTGCGATCGGGCAGCTCTTCGGCCCGCTGATGATGATCTGGTTCGTCGTGCTGGCACTGCTGGGGCTCCGGTGGATCGCCGTGAACCCGGTGGTGCTCCATGCGGTGGATCCGACCCACGCCGTGCGTTTTCTGCTCACCCATCGCAGCGAATCGCTGATCGTGATGGCCGCCGTCTTTCTGGCGGTGACCGGCGGAGAGGCGCTGTATGCGGACATGGGGCACTTCGGCCGCCGCCCGATCCGCCTGGCATGGTTCTGTGTGGTGCTGCCCGCACTCGTGCTCAATTACTTCGGGCAGGGCGCGAGGGTGCTCGCGGACCCGTATGCTGTCGTGAGTCCGTTCTTCCTGCTGGCACCCAAGTGGGGCCAGATACCCCTGGTGCTCCTCTCGACCGCCGCGACGGTCATCGCTTCCCAGGCCGTGATCTCCGGCGTCTTCTCGATCGCCCACCAGGCATTGCGGCTCGGACTGTTGCCCCGGTTCCTGGTGGTGCATTCGTCCGGCGAGTCCGCTGGACAGGTCTTTGTGCCCGGCGCAAACCGGATCCTGCTGGTGGCGACCATAGGGCTCGTGCTGGCATTTGGTTCCTCCGAGGCGCTGGCCTCCGCCTACGGCATCGCGATCGCCCTGGCCATGCTCATCGACAGCATCCTCGTGGTGGCCTGGTTGTCGGATGGCGCGGACCGGCGGACACGCGCGCTCCTGGCCGTCATGGCCGTGGCGGTCCTGCTGGACCTCGCGTTCCTCGCTGCCAACAGCCTGAAGATCCCGCACGGCGGCTGGTTGCCCCTGTTCGCGGGCACCTGCTTCATGGGCCTCATGCTGACGTGGCAGGCCGGCAGGCTGACCGTACTCGACCGCGCCACGCGACGCAGGATGCCGATGCGCGAGCTCATGGCGAGGGCGAACGATGTCAGCCGCCTGCGCGTTCCCGGGACGGCGGTCTACCTCAGCGGCAGCACCGAGACGGTGCCTGGCGCACTGCACCGCATGCTGGAAATCCAGGGCTTCCTGCATGAGCGGGTCGTGCTGCTCACCATCGAGACCGGCGACGAACCGCGGACCGTGAAGGGCGCGCGAGTGCGGGTCCAAGAACTGGCTCCGGGTCTCTTCCGCGTCGTGGCCCGCTGCGGGTTCATGGAGACGCCGAACGCGCCCGCGTTGTTGCGTGAGGCCGAGGCGGCCGGCCTGCCTTACCGCCCGGCCGAAACGCAGTATTTCCTGGGACTCGACCATGTGGTGGTGGCCCGCACCCACGGAATGCCGCGATGGCAGAAGCGCCTCTATGCCTACATGTCGCGGAACGAGCATTCCGCCACCGAGCACTTCAGGCTGCCTCCGGCAAGGGTCACCGAGATCGGCGAGCAGATCGACATCTGACGATCCGCGTTCGCACGCTGCGGGCGGACGGGAGATAATGGCGCCATCCCCTCCGATGGAGCGCCCCGATGACCTGGCTCAACCGCGACGTGACCGAGATCGGCGGCCAGCGGCTGCATCCGGAGACGCTGATGATGGGCTACGGGTACTTCCCGGGCCTGTCGGAAGGGGCGGTGAAGTGCCCGATCTTCCAGACGTCGACCTTCGTGTTCCGCTCGGCCGGCGAGGGCAAGCGGTTCTTCGAGCTGGCCTACGGCCTGAGCGAGCCGGCGCCGCAGGAGTCGATCGGACTCATCTATTCGCGGCTCAACAACCCGAACCTCGAGATCCTCGAGGGCCGCCTGGCCATCTGGGACGGCGCCGAGCGCGCGCTTGCCTTCTCGAGTGGCATGGCCGCGATCTCGACCTGCCTGTTCGCGACCTGCCGGCCGGGCGACGCGGTCATCCACAGCAACCCGGTGTACGGCGGTTCGGACTACCTGCTCGACAAGGTGCTGCCGCAGTTCGGTATCCGGACCGTCGCCTTCGACGCCGGCAAGGGCGCGCAGGGACTGCGCGACGCCGTCGAGGCCGCGCGGGAGACCGCGCGCGTCGCCGCCGTCTATGTCGAGACGCCGGCCAACCCGACGAACGGGCTCGTGGACCTGGCCGCGTGCTCGGCGGTCGCCGACGAACTGGGGCGCCGGCAAGGATCGCGGCCGCTGGTCATCGTCGACAACACCTTTCTCGGTCCGCTGTGGCAACGCCCGCTCGAGCATGGCTGCGACATCGTCGTGTACTCGCTGACCAAGTATGTCGGCGGTCACAGCGACGTGGTGGCGGGCGCCTGCGTCGGGTCGCGGCAGGCGCTGGAACCGGTGCACCTGATGCGCACCATCCTCGGGACCATGACGGACCCGCATACGGCCTGGCTGCTGATGCGCAGCCTCGAGACGCTCGAGCTGCGCTTCCGTAAGTCGGTGGACAACGCGACCCGGGTCGCCGGGTTCCTGCGCGGCCATCCCAAGGTCGAGCGGGTGGCGTTCCTCGGGTTCCTCGACCCCGACAGCGAGGAAGGCCGGCTCTACGCGCGGCAGTGCCTGGCCCCGGGCGCCACGTTCTCGTTCTTCGTGAAGGGCGGCGAGCGCGAGGCCTTCCGCGTGCTCGACGAGCTGCAGCTGGTGAAACTGGCGGTGAGCCTCGGCGGCACCGAGAGCCTGGCCTCGCACCCGGCGGCGATGACGCACTCGGACATCGAGCCCGCGCGCCGCGCGGCGCTCGGCATCACCGACAACATGATCCGGGTCTCCATCGGCATCGAGCATCCCGACGACCTGATCGCCGACTTCCGCCAGGCGCTCGCCACGATCTAGGAGGGGTCAGACGCCGCTCTGTCACTTGCGGCCCGGTTCCGCAGACACGCCTCTCCGCGGTGGTGGACAGGGTGGGGTCTGACTCCTCTTGTGCTAAAGTTCCAGCCGGCCTTGGGGTGGTCTGAATGGACCTGAGACGCCGGCGGCCCCGCAAGGGGCTCACCTGCGAACCCGTCGAACCTGATCCGGTTAGGACCGGCGTAGGGAGCAGGCGTGAAAGCTGAAGAACCTACCGCGCGCATCACCGCCTCCCGCCCGTAGTGGGAGCCGCACGATGCGTGCCTGGACCGCGCTGACCGCGCTCGCGTTCCTGCCCGCCCTCGCAACGGCGGTCGAGCCCACGCGCCTCGAGGAAGTCGTCGTGACGGCGACCCTGCGCGACATTCCCCTCGTGCAGTTGCCCGCGAGCGCGACGGTGCTCGACCGGCGCACGGTGGCGGATGCCGCGACCCAGCATCTGGAGGAACTGCTGCCGCAGGTGCCCTCGCTGTCCTGGGCGGGGGCGAGTTCGCGACCCCGCTATTTCCAGCTGCGCGGCATCGGCGAACTGGAGCAGTATCAGGGCGCGCCCAACCCGTCCGTCGGGTTCCTGGTCGACGAGATCGACTTCAGCGGCATCGGCATGGTCGCCACGCTGTTCGACGTCGAGCAGGTGGAGGTCCTGCGCGGCCCGCAGGGCACGCGCTTCGGGGCCAATGCGCTGGCGGGGCTCATCAAGGTCAGGACGCGCGAGCCGCTGCCGCAGCCGGAACTCTCCGCCGAGGCGACGTTCGGCGCGGACGCCATGGCCGGGGCCGGCGTGGTGGCGGGAGGCGCTGCAGGCCATGGCGGATCGGCGTGGCGGCTGGCCGTCCAGCGCGTGGCCAGCGACGGTTTCCGCAGCAATACCTGCCTCGAGCGCAGCGACACGAATGCCCGCGACGAGCTCACCGCGCGCGGGCGGCTGAGGCTCGAGATCTCGGATCCCCTGCGCCTGGACCTGACGCTGCTCCACGCCGACCTCGACAACGGCTACGACGCCTTCGCGATCGACAACAGCCTCGTGACCCGCTCCGACCGGCCCGGCAGGGATTCCCAGCGCTCCACGGGCGCGGCGGCCGACCTGCGTTACGCGGCACCGTCATTCGAGCTGCGCAGCATCACGGCCTGGTCGCAGTCGGCCATCGAGGCCAGCTTCGACGGCGACTGGGGCAACGACGAAGACTGGGCCGGCGCCGGACCCTACGACTTCTTCTCGCGCACGCTGCGCGACCGCGACACGTTGAGCCAGGACCTCCGGCTGTCGGGGAGCGCCGGGACGGCGACCTGGCTGGCCGGTGTTTACGGCCTGCGGCTTGTCGAGGATAACGCGCAGCGCGACGACGGCCTGTACCTGACCGATGCCTTCACCAGGACGCTCGACAGTCGCTACCAGGCGACCCATGCCGCGGTGTACGGACAGGTGGAGTGGCCGGTCGCTTCGACGACCCTGCTGTCGGCGGGGCTGCGCCTCGAGCAGCGCGATGCCAGCTATGCGGACAGTGACGGCGTCCGCTTCGACCCGCGCGACCGCATGTGGGGCGGGCAGCTGTCGCTCAGCCGACAGCTGGGCGACGCGCACCACGCGTGGATGTCCCTGTCCCGCGGCTTCAAGGCAGGCGGCTTCAACATCGGCGCGGCGGTCCCGCCGGATCGCGCGGAATTCGGGCCGGAGTATCTCTGGAGCGTGGAAGGGGGCGTCCGGGGACGCTGGGACGAGGCCGGGCTGTCAGCTGACGTCAGTGCCTTCTACCTGCGCCGCAGCGACCAGCAGGTCGCGACCTCGTTCCAGCTCGATCCTGAGGACCCGCTGACTTTCGTCTACCTCACCGACAACGCCGCGCGCGGGCAGGCCTTCGGGCTGGAGGCGACCGGCACGTGGCGTCCCGCCGAGCGCTGGGACCTGTCTGCGTCGCTGTCGCTGTCGCTGACGGAATACCTCGGCTACAGCGACGGCGAGCGCGACCTGGACGGGCGGGAGTGGGCCCATGCCCCGTCATGGAAGTATTCACTGGCCGCCACCTGGCGCCATCCCGCGGGATGGATGGGCCGCGCGGACGTCGGCGGGCAGGACGCGTTCTATTTCGACGCGAGCCACGACCAGCGGTCACGGCCGTACTCGCTGGTCAACCTGCGGACCGGTTACGAAGCCGCCCGGTGGTCTGTCCACCTGTGGGTGCACAACGTGCTCGACCAGCGCTACCCGGTACGCGGTTTCTATTTCGGCAACGAGCCGCCGGACTTTCCGGAGAAACTCTACGTCCGGCTAGGTGATCCGCGCCAGGCCGGCGTGACCGCCCGCTTCAGCTTCCAGTGAGGAGCTTCATCCATGCACATTGCCGTCGACATCAGCCTGTACCCGCTCACGGAGTCATTCATTCCGCCGATCGAGGACTTCATCGCACGGATCCGCAGGCACGAGGGCCTGCGTGTCGTCACCAACGCGATGAGCACGCAGGTCAGCGGCGAGTTGCCCGTCGTGATGCAGGCGCTCGAGCAGGAAATAGGAGCCAGCTTCGCGGCCCGTCATCGCTCGGTGTTCGTGATGAAGGTGCTCGGCGGCGGTGACTGACGCGTTACGCGACTCATGGCAGCGCGCCCTGGACCAGGCCGCGACGACCGGGCCGCTCGAGGTCGCGGCGGTGCTGCTGGGCTTCGCCTACGTCTTCATGGCCATCCGCCAGCGGCGGGCGTGCTGGATCGCCGGAGGGCTCAGCACCGCCCTGTACGCGATCGTGTTCCTGGACGCCCGTCTCTACCTGCAGGCGGTCCTGCAGGTCGTGTACGTCGTGCTGGCGGTCCACGGCTGGCGCGAGTGGAGTCGTGATGCGCGGGTGGACGGCGTGCCCGTGGTCCGCCGCGTGTCGCTGCCGATCCACGCGGCGGCGCTGGCCGCCGCGCTCACGGCGACGGCCCTGACGGGCGCCGCCCTCGCAGCCTGGTCGGATGCCGCGGCGCCCTGGGCCGATGCGTTCGGCACCTGGACCAGCGTGGCGGCGACCTGGCTGATGATCCGCAAGGTTGCGGCCAGCTGGCTGTGGTGGATCGTCGTCGATGCCGGCCTCGCGGCCCTTTTCGCGTCGCAGGGGCTGCTCTTCACCGCGGCGCTTTACCTCGCATTTGCCGCGCTGGCGGCGGCAGGCTGGTTCGCCTGGCGCCGCGCGCCGCAGGTCGCCTGACGTGGAAGCGGCTCAGGAGCGGGACGCTCCCCTGATCGCCGAGGCGGCCTGCGCCCTCGGCATGGACAACCCGGCGGTCACGGCGCTGTCCGGCGGGTCCCGCAATCGCTGTTACCGGCTGGCGCAGGGTCCGCTCGACGTCGTCCTGCGGATCGCCGGGGACGGTGACGCGACTTACGCGGTGGAGCGCGGCGCGGAATTGCTGGCGCAGCGCACGGCTGCCCGCCAGGGCCTCGCACCGCGGCTGCTGCTGGAAGACCCTGAGCGCGGATACGTCGTCATGGAGCACCTGTCGGGCCCGGTGTGGAGCCGGGCGTGGGCCGCATCACCCGCCGGCGCCTCGCGCCTCGGCGAGTGGCTCGGACGACTCCACGCCGTCGCCGTGCCGCCGGGGCTGCGGCGCATCAGCTTCGTCGAGGTCCTCGATGATTACTGCGCGAGACTGGCGCCGGGCCTTCCCGCGGCCGCGCTGGCGGACCGGTGCGCGGAGCTTGCGCACGCGTTCGAACCGCCGGCCGCACCGGTCCTGTGCCACAACGACCTGCATCACCGCAACCTGGTCGAGTCGGCCGGCCGGTTGTGTGCCGTCGACTGGGAATATGCGGGGGCCGGTGATCCGGTCATGGACCTGGCCGGGTACGTCGCCTACCACGACCTCTCTGGAGACGCCACGCGGTCGCTGCTCGCAGCTTACGCGGCGCACGGGTATGCCCCTACCCGGGAGTCCCTGTCGCAGGCACGCTGGTTGTTCGAGGCGGTGTGGTGGGCATGGCTCGAACTCCTGAGACGGGAGACGTGCGCCGAGCCGCCGGAGCTGGCTGCCACGCGCGCCGGCCTGGAGCGGCGCCTCGCGCGCCCGGCGCGGGAGGCCGGGACGCCTAAGGCACCGACCTGAACAGGACCCACTGGCGCAGCGTGCCGATGCGCTCCACCCGATGCTGGCAGAGTTCGAACTGCGCCAGCACGCCGTCGAGGCGCCGCGCCGGCACGATCAGCAGCATCCGCTCCGGCATGGCGAGTTCCTGGCATAGCGGCTCCGGCGCCGAGTAGCCGCCGGGGCCGACCGCGCCGGTGTGTGACTCCGCCTGCTCGACGTTCATCCGGAGGTAGTGCTTCAGTCCGTAACGTGCCGGCGCGTCGACGAAAACGATCTCATCGACCGTCGACAGGTCCACCGTCTGCCGCAGTTCGTCGGCCAGCCGCGAGGCGTCACCCTCGAAGGGGACCCACGGTCCGGCCGCTTTCAGCGCAATGGCGGCGACGGTGGCTGCTACGACGGCGACGACGGCGTTGCGCCCGGACGCTGGCCAGTCGCCGAGGAACGCTGCGATCGCGAGGGCGATGGGCACCATCAATGGCAGCACGTACAGGGGCAGCCGCGACTGCGCCGC